>Ga0247727_10008774_pt1 | contig 18624 bp, 18 predicted proteins | sample WisWelCaveWW1625_FD_202498 | JGI IMG/M metagenome (GOLD analysis project Ga0247727, IMG submission 202498) | Biofilm microbial communities from Wishing Well Cave, Virginia, United States - WW16-25 | ecosystem: Environmental > Aquatic > Deep subsurface > Groundwater > Cave microbial mat | place... | reverse complement strand
CTGAACATAGGTGGCTTTCGAGCCGTCCTTGTTTTTGCGTGAAATCGTTCGAATGTACATGTCTACAAGATAGCAAAAAAAATTTTGCCGTCAAGTAGCCATGCAAAAAACGTGTGCCTACAGCTTTCCGCACGAAATCACTCGGCCACGCACGAATCGGCGCTTTTTTAAAAAATTTTGCCCTATAACTGTCGAAGCCAGGCTGAGGTTAGAGAATAATTGCAACGAACGAAATACGAAAAAAGTCCGTTCATGAGTTAAAAATTTCGATTGTGAGAGATCGTTTTTATCATTGACTCTTGACTTGCATCATAAACCAAAATTTAGTATATTGAGAAAAACTAAAAGTGAGCCAATCATGAGCACCATCGAAATTATTCAAGAAAAGTCAAACGCGGATCGCGCCATTTACCGAGCGCGCTGTCGCGACTGGCAGACGGTCGGCGCGACTCCAGGCACGGCCCTCGATGCCATGGAACGGTTGGTGGCGGCAGGCAATGAAAACGGGGATGGAACCGTCGTCATTGTCCAGCGTTTTCGTCCGGATGCTTTTTTTACCGGCAAGCAACAGGAACGGCTGCAAGCGTTGATGGAACGCTTGCACGCGGCCATGGCGCTGGGCAAGGAATTGGCCGTGGAAGAGCGCCTGGAACTCGAAGCGCTGGTCGACGCGGAATGGCAAGCGGCGATTGGACGGGCTGCCGAAATTCTGCAAGCGGCGCAACCTCCTCATGAGGCACAGGCGCGCGCGCCTAAATTCTCACCACGATGAATCCCAATTATCCTCTCGTCGCCGAACGCGCCGGACATCGCTGTGAATATTGTCACGCGCCGGAAGCGGTTTTTAATGTCCCGTTCGAAGTCGAGCACTTCATTCCTCTTGCCAAAGAAGGCCTCGATGAGCCATCGAATTGGGCGCTGGCCTGCCGAGCTTGTAATCTGAACAAATCCGACCATGTTGACGCCGTCGATCCAATGACACAGCAGCGGGTTCGTCTTTTCCATCCACGGCAGGATAAATGGATGGATCATTTTGCGGTTGCGCAGGTTGCGCCTTTTGCTTTACAAGGTCGAACTCCCATTGGCAGAGCGCCGATTGAACGATTGCGCATGAATTCTCTCCTGCAATTAACCGCCCGTGCGCAATGGATTGAGCTTCGCTTGTTCCCGTAATTTTACGGATTAAAAATTTTATCGCGAATGTCAACCGGAATGCCGTTGCCATTATCGGGCGCGAATGCGGATTTCGATTTTGCCATACACCGGCACGCGAAGGCTTTGGCCAGCTTGCATTTCGAAGCGGGCTTTAGTATATTTTAAATAAAGAACGATTGCAATTATGCCGGCGCCGAGGCCGATTAACAGTTGAGCGGTCATATTTTAAAGATAATTCCGTGAAAAAAAAGAAGCAAGCCCAATTGCGGGTGAATGATCTGGCCCTGGTGAAATTATCGCCGGAGACCAGGGAGAAAATAAAAAACGGCGAGTTGCCACGCAGTTTGCTGGCGGCGAATCACCGCCGATTTCCGATAACGGCATTACACGACGGGATAGTTAATTTGCGCGGTGTCGAGAGCGCGCTTGGTTTAACCGATATAACCGGAGACGAAGAAATGTCCGAATACAAGATCGAAAAAATTCCTTATCCGGGGAAAAAACAAAAAGTCAAGAGTGAATTTCCCTTTGAGCAAATGAATATAGGCGAGTGCATTGTGGTGCCAAAAGAGAAGTACAGAAGCGCGGCAATGAGCGCCATGCATTATGCAAAAAAAAGTGGCAAATATTTTGTCGGTGATAAATTAGACGATGGCAGATACGCCGTCTGGCGGTTAGAGAAGCCGGAATAATGATAAAAAGTGAAAAGGAGAAATCAAATGCAAGCCGATCATGTGCAAACCACCGTTGCCAACGATGGCACGCTCAAATTGAATAACCTGCCGTTTCCAGCCGGTGAATCCGTCGAAGTCATCATTATAACACGGCCTTCGACTTCGCCGCGCCAGAATCCGTATCCGCTGATGACAGTTGACGCGAAGATTCTGGCGTATTCGCATGTGCAGAAAGTTCCATGATTTGCCGCCGAGTTTTTTCACTGTTCGGGCCGCCGCAAATCAACCCTTCATCAACATGCAAGCTCACCGCACGAAAGACAGCTTGCGGCTCTGAACAGACTCTCCCGCTTGCAGGCGATAAATGTAAATGCCCGAACTCACTTCCTTGCCAAACTGATCTCTTCCATCCCACACCACCGTGTTCACACCGGCAGGTTGTCGCGTATTGACCAGCGTGCGCACTTCCTGGCCGGAGGTGTTGTAAATCTTCAAGACTTCAAGACGACCTGAGTAGTTTTCGGCAACTGGTAGCGAATGGTGGTTGCGGAGATTTCTCGCAGAGTCCCGTTCCGAGCGGGACTCCAAAAAGGATTGGGATAGTTTTGTTCCAGCGTAAAACCAACTGGTACTTGGCTGAAATCATCTTCAACAGCAACTATCTCTGACAGCGGACGACGCCATACGCCGCTATAATAAGTTCCCGCAAAGAGATTCGAGCCGTTCACGGCAAAGCACCTAACAGAACCCCCATAGGGTCCATTGGTTTGAATCCACTGCGCCTGGAGGCTTTGTGCGCCAAGCAGGGCAACGGCGGCGAAGCAAGAAAGCAAACGTTTGATGTTTGTGTCTCCCTGGTTGAGGTTAAAGAGCCATTGCAACGAATTGAATACGAACCGGCCAGATCAATTGTGAACCTCTCGAAGCTTGATTTTTCGAGATTGAATTCATATATTGTACATAAACCAAATCCAAAGACAAATTTTTGAGCGCACAAAATGGACCTGCACGAACGCATCTCAGTCAATCCGAAAGTTTGCCACGGCGAGCCGTGTATCAAAGGCACGAGAATTATGGTGACCAATATTCTGGCGGCGATTGCCGAAGGCTTGCCGATGTCCGAAATTCTCCAGGATTTTCCCGGCATAACGACGGAGGACGTTTTGGCTTGTGTGGCTTTTGCCAACGACGTTGTTAAAGAAAAGGCCTGGTATCCTTCGGCGGAATCTGAAACCGTGATGGCCGGATGAAATTTTTAGCCGATCAAAACGTTCGGTTGCGTGCCGCGCTGGCGCTCAGAAAAATGGGATACGATATTCTTCACACCTCCGAAATCGGGCTGGCCAGGCGCGAGGACGAGTTTGTGCTTGATACGTCCGTTGCGGACGGACGCACACTCATTACCTTCGACGAAGGCATTGGCGACTACCGAGAGTTGCCATTACCCGAACATCATCCCGGCGTCATTCGTTTGAAACTCCATCCGCAGCGCTGGCAATGGGTCTCCGCACGTCTTGAGCAGTTCCTGCAAACGACCAACGATGAAGAGTTGCGCGATAAATTGATCATTCTATACAATGATCGTGTACGCGTAAGATAGGAAAATCTTTTTGCGTTTTTACCCTACCGCACGAAAGACATCTTACGGCTCTGCACAGACTCTCCCGTTTGCAGGCGATAAATGTAAATGCCCGAACTCACTTCCCTGCCAGACTCATCTCTTCCATCCCACACCACCGCGTTCATACCGGCAGGCTGTTGCGCATTGACCAGCGTGCGCACTTCCTGGCCAAAGGTATTGTAGATCTTGAGCACGACCTGCAAGGACCTCGGTAACTGGTAACTGATAGTGGTTGCGGAGATTTCACGTGAAATGGCTCCGCTCTAAAAAGGATTGGGATAGTTTTGTTCCAGCGTAAAACCACCGGGGGATTGACTGAAATCATCTTCCAACTTCAGTAACCATCTCAGATAGCGGACGACGCCACACGCCGCCCTTAGTTCCTGCAAAAAGATTCGAGCCTTTTACGGCAAGAGCATAAACATAAGTGTTCCTCAAGCCGGTATTGATGGCGGTCCAACTTGCGCCATTGTCTGTAGAAAGAAACACGCCGCCGACAACAGTTCCTGCAAATAGATTTGAGCCGTTCACGGCAAGAGGCAAAAAAGCAGTTTTCATTATGCCGGTATTGACAACAGTCCAGCTTTTGCCGTTGTTAGTGGAAAGAAACACGCCACTCTCAGTTCCCGCAAAAAGATTCGAGCCGTTCACGGCAAGAGAATAGACACGAGTATTCGTCAAGCCGGTATTGACGGCAGTCCAACTTTTGCCGTTGTCGGTGGAAAGAAACACGCCGCCGCCATAAGTTCCCGCGAAAAGATTCGAGCCGTTCACAGCAAGAACATAAACAGTATTTCTCGTCAAGCCAGTATTGACAGCGGCCCAACTTGTGCCGTCATTGGTGGAAAGGAACACGCTGCCATAATAATCTCCTGCAAGGAGATTCGAGCCGTTTACGGCAAGAGTATAAACAGAAGTTCTCGTCAAGCCGGTATTGACAGCAGTCCAGCTTGCGCCGTTGTTGGTGGAAAGAAACACGCCGCCGCCAAAAGTTCCCGCAAAGAGATTCGACCCGTTCACGGCAAAAGCATATACAGTAGTTCTCGTCAAGCCGGTATTGACGGTAGTCCAGTTTGCGCCGTTGTTGGTGGAAAGAAATACGCCGCCGCCAGTACCAGCCAATAGATTTGAGCCGCTCACGGCAAGAGAATAAACAAAAGGGTGCGTCAAGCCAATATTGACGGCAGTCCAGCTTATGCCGTTGTTGGTGGAGACAAACACGCCGTCAGAAGTTCCCGCAAAGAGATATGAGCCGCTAACGACTAGAGACTTAATACTAGTGTCCGTCAAGCCGTTATTGACTGCAGTCCAGCTTGTGCCATTGTTGATGGAAACGAACACGCCCTCAGAAGTTCCCGCAAAGAGATTCGACCCGTTTACAGCAAGAGATCCAACAAAGGTGTTTGTCAAGCCGGTATTGACGGTAGCCCAGCTTGCGCCGTTGTTGGTGGAAAGAAACACACCGCGATCAGTTCCCGCAAAGAGATGGGAGTCGTTCACAGCAAAATCAAAAACAGCAGTGGCCGTCAAGCCGGTATTGATGGCCGTCCAACTGGTTCCATTATTGGCGGAAAGAAACACGCCGCTGTCCCGAGTTCCCGCAAAGAGGTTTGAGCCGTACACGGCAAGAGAATTGACAAATGTACTCGTTAAGCCGGTATTGACGGCCACCCAACTTGTGCCGTTGTTGGTGGAACGAAACACGCCGCCGCCCTCAGTTCCCGCGAAGAGATTCGAGCCATTGACGGCAAAGCACAAAATAGTGCCTCCGTAGGGGCCATTGGTTTGAATCCACTGCGCCTGGAGGCTTTATGCTCCAAGCAGGACAACAATGGCGAAGAAAGAAAGCAAGCGTTTCATATTTGTGCCTCCCTGGTTGAGGTTAGAGAATAATTGCAACGAACTGCATACGAACAGGTTCGTCCAATGAATTTCTCGTTAAAAAGTTTGTCCCGCTTGGCGGGATTTGACCGTTGGACGGTTTAATCCCGCCGAGTGGGACAACAGTCAAACCGTCAAACAATTTTACCTTTAAGGATTAGCAATTTTTTCATGAATGTCAAGCGGAACGCCGTTGGCGCGGAGGCGGATTTCGACCTAGTCTCTTGGTTTATCCAAAATATTCACTTGCATTTTTCGCTGTGAGCGTTTAAATTGCATCAGTTTATATTTCAACAAACTCCGCAAGTTGTTTATGGCGCCAAATCCATTTTTCTATCAGGGTGCGTCTTATGGACTATAAGCAAGCCATCATTCACGAAATCGATACCCTGCCTGATGAATTACTGCCTCAGATTCATCGGCTCTTTCGTGATTTTCACGAACAACGGTTTTCCGTGCAACACGTGTTAGCCAGAGCCGAGGCCATTGCCACCGAACGCAAAGCGTGGACACGCGAGCAACACATTCAACGGCTTCTGGAAGTCGCCGATGAACTTCGGCAAGAAGCCCTAGCCAAGGGGGTTGCGCTTGATCGTGACGAAGAAGCGGCGTTCGAGAGCTAAGAGAACCTTTTCCTGGATGTGTCGTTTTGGACAGTCTGCATTTTCTCTTTCTGATTCGAGGTGACAAGCCGCCGTTACGAGTAAGGTTGCGCAAGTGGTTTCGGCGATTCTTCAAATAAACGCCAAGAGAGTGTAAAAAGCTAAATTCTATGGAATAAACAAGAAAAAAAATAATAGCTTTGAACTGTATAGACTATCGAGCCTGCCATCTAAAAATTTTGTTTGCGATTGCCATTCAAAAAAGCTAAATTCTAAGCAATAAACAAGCAAAATAACAGCTTTGATTCGAGGTGTGATATGACGGAGCTGCAAATTAAAGTCGAGCCGGAATCGGCGCAAGAATTCAAGACCATTACACAGAAAGTATTTCGAGGCAACGACAGTCTCGCCTTTGCGCGCGCGGTGCAATTTTTACGTTTGCTGGATGATGAAAACCATTTCGAGCGATTCTGGGAAGTTGCCGACCGCATTCGCAAGCAAGTTCAAAAAGCCGGCGGCCTTTCGGCAAAAGAAATTGACCGTTTAGTTCGCGAATCGCGTGAGCGGCGGCGAAAACGCAAGGCGCAATGATTGCCGTTATTGACACGAATGTTTTCATGGCCGCGCTGTTAAATCCATCCGGCGCACCGGCCAAAATTCGACGACGATGGCAACAACGGCAATTTGAAACCTTTATATCTGAAGCCGTTTTGGAGGAATACGCCGACGTCCTCACACATGCTCCAGCCATTGCTTTGATCGATGCGCAGTTTTTAATAGATGAAATCGAGGCACTCTCAAGCCGCGTCGAAATAAGCGGCACGCTGCAAGCCTGCAAAGACCCCGATGACGACAAGTTTCTTGAAACCGCCGTGACGGGTGGCGCGGATTTTCTGGTTACCAAAAATCTCAAACATTTTCCACACAAATCATACGAAGGGGTGCGCATCGTGAACGTGGCAAAACTTCTGAAAGAACTCGAAAAGATTTTCCCCTTATGAGATTACGCTCTGCGCCATGTCCTCCGCAGGAAACTTCCCTTCCTCCATTTTCCACTTTGATCTCCTCGCGATGCTCTTGCACAATGACGATTTTTTTCTTTATTGTCAATATATTTTTCTCGTGATTGTTGTTGCAAATGCGCAAAATCTTTTTAAATTCTACCAGCGGTTGTTTAAAAAATTTTCAATTGTAAATTTCCAATTTAAAATTTACAATCGTTCCTGTTTCCTTTATCTAATCGCTTTCACGCTCATGCTCGGCTTCATTCACCTCCACAATCATTCCCATTACAGCTTACTTGACGGCGCGTGCCGTATCGATGATCTCGTCGACGCGGCGAAGCAGTGTAACATGCCGGCGCTGGCGCTTACCGATCACGGCAATATGTTCGGCGCGATTGAATTTTATAAAACCTGCAAAAAGGCCGAGATCAAGCCGATCATCGGCGTCGAGGCCTACATGGCCCCGCGCAGCCGCAAAGAGAAAGGCGCGCAAAAAGGCAATATTTCCGACGCCTCGTATCATCTCGTCCTGCTCGCGAAAAATTTTGCGGGCTATCAAAATCTGATGCGCCTCGTTTCCATCGGCTTTCTCGAAGGCTTTTATTATCGGCCGCGCATCGACCGCGAGGTATTGCAAAAATATCACGAAGGAATCATCGCACTCTCCGCCTGTTTGAAGGGCGAAGTCGCGTACAAAATGGTTCACGAAGGCTATGAAGCTTCGCGTAAAGTTGCGTTGGAGTATCGCGAGATTTTTGGCGATGATTATTATCTCGAAATTCACAACCACGGCATCCCCGAAGAAGATGAGGCGCGCGAGGGTGTGCTCAAGCTCAGCCAAGAATTGAGCATTCCCGTGGTGGCGACGAACGACACGCATTATCTCAAGCGCGAGCACTCGATGCCACACGACGTGCTCATCTGCTTGCAAACCGGCAAAGATCGTGACGATCCGACGCGGTTGCGTTACACCACGGATGAAATTTATTTCAAGAGCGCCGAGGAGATGCAGGCGAAGTTTCCGCAAAATGAAGACGCGCTCAAGCTCACCGCCGATATCGCGGCGAAATGTGATCTCAAACTTGATTTCAAAAAAGTTTATCTGCCCACTTATCAAGTCCCCGAACCCGACAACAATCTTTCGCTCGACGAATTTCTCGAAAAGCTGGCGTGGGACGGCGTCAAGAAACGCTACAAAGAAGTGACGCCGGAAATTGAGCACCGCTTGCGACACGAACTGGCGGTGATCAAGCAAACCGGCTACGCGGGATATTTTTTGATTACGCAGGATTTTATTCGCGCCGCCCGCGAACGCGGCATTCCGGTGGGTCCCGGTCGCGGTTCCGCCGCCGGCAGTTTGGCGAGTTATTGCATCGGCATCACCAACATCGATCCGATCAAATATAATCTCATCTTCGAGCGCTTCCTCAATCCCGAGCGCGTCACCATGCCCGACATCGACATTGACTTTTGCTACGAACGGCGCGAAGAGATCATCGAATACGTGCGGAAAAAATACGGCGAGAGCAACGTCACGCAGATCATCACGTTTGGCACGATGGCCGCGCGCGCCGTGGTTCGCGACGTCGGGCGCGTGTTGAAAGTTCGCTACACCGACGTCGATAAAATCGCCAAAACCATTCCGGCGACCGTCGGCATCACGCTCGAAAAGGCGTTGGCAGACACCGCGGACTTGCGCAACCTGATCAACAGCGAAGCGATTTACAAGCAGCTCATGGATTACTCGCAAGTGCTGGAGGGCCTCGCGCGACACGCTTCGACGCACGCGGCGGGCGTGGTGATCACGCCGGATGAGCTGACGAATTACGCGCCGCTGTACAAATCCAACACCGGCGACGTGACGACGCAGTACGACATGAAATCGCTGGAGAGCATCGGCGTGCTGAAGATGGATTTTCTCGGCCTGCGCACGCTGACGGTGATGGATAAAACCGTGAAGATGCTCAAGAAAAAAGGCATTGAGCTCGATCTCGACAATATTCCTTACGACGATAAACGCACGTACGATATTTTTGGCAACGGCGAAACCATCGGTCTGTTCCAGTTTGAAAGCTCCGGCATGCGCGAGTATCTCAAAAAGCTCAAGCCGCAATCGGTGGAAGATCTCACCGCCATGAACGCGCTCTATCGCCCCGGCCCGATGGACATGATCGACGATTTCATTTCGCGCAAGCATGGCACGAAAAAAATCGAATATCTGCATCCGAAGCTTGAGCCGGTTTTGCGCGAGACCTACGGCGTTATCGTTTATCAGGAGCAAGTCATGCGCATCGCCAGCGAGCTGGCCGGCTTCACGCTCGGCGGCGCGGATTTGTTGCGGCGCGCGATGGGAAAAAAGAATGCGGAGTTGATGGCCGAGCAGCGCAAAAAATTCGTCGAGGGCGCGAAAGAAAGAGGCGTTACTGAAAATGTCGCGAATCAAATTTTTGATTTGATGGACAAGTTTGCCGCTTATGGATTTAATAAATCACATGCGGCAGGTTATTCCGTGGTCGCGTTTCAAACCGGTTATTTGAAAGCGCATTACCCCGCGGAATTTATGGCCGCGAACCTCACGAGTGAAATGACCAGCACCACTCGCATCGTCACGTTGCTCGACGATTGCAAACGCATGGGCGTGCCGGTGCTGCCGCCGGATGTCAATGAGAGCTTCGCCGAGTTTACGGTGATGGACAATGTCAATATGCCCACCGAAACGAAAGCGAGCAAAGCCCATGTCACCGCGGCCAACGTGACGAACCAAGCCATTCGTTACGGCCTCGGCGCCATTAAAAATGTCGGCCTCGGCGCGATTGACAGTATCGTCAAAAGCCGTGAGCAAAAAGGCAAGTTCATCTCAATCTATGATTTTTGCAGTCGTATCGATCTGCGGCTGGTGAATAAAAAAGTGCTGGAGAGCCTGGTGCAAGCCGGCGCGATGGACGCGTTCTCGCCGAAACGCAATCGGCAGCAGCTTTTGCAGGCGCTCGATGTGGCGACGGCGTATTCGTCCAGCGTGAATGACCAGCGTTCGCGCGGCCAGGTTTCGATCTTCGATCAAGGCGGCGCCGAGGCGCTATCCGAGCCGGCCTTGCCAGATATTAATGATTGGCCCGATGCCGAGCGGCTCACGCGCGAGAAAGAATTTCTCGGCATCTACTTGTCCGGGCATCCGCTGCAGCGCTTCCGCGAGGAAGTCAAACTCTTTTCGAGCACGCCGTTGCAGGATCTCGGTGAATTGCCCGATAATTCGCGCGTGATGATTTGCGGCCAGATCACGAATATCAAAACGGTGGTGGATCGCAAAGGCGGCACGATGGCTTTTCTAACGATCGAAGATTTTGTCGGCAGCATCGAGGCGATTGCATTCAGCGACACCTACTCCGCGCATCGCGAGTTGTTGCAGTTGGACGCCGTCGTCGTGCTCGTTGGCACGGCCTCGACGCGCGAGGATGAGCCGACGAAAGTTTTAGTCGAAAAAGCCATGAGTCTCGACGAAGCGTGGAACGACATTCCGAAAAAGTTTGTTTTGGAAATTCCGGTGCAACAAACGAACGACGCGGCGATTCAACAGCTCATTCAAGTGCTGCGCGCCAATCAAGGCGCGTGCAGCCTTTTCTTCCGCTTGCGCAACGGCGGCGCGTCGAATTATGACTTTCGCTCGAAGGGATTAAAAATCCGCCCGAACGCGAGCCTTTTGCAACGCGTCAAAGAAATTTTCGGTCCGAACACGGTGCGCGTCGACGTTGCGATTCCGCCGAGCAGCCGCCCGCCGCAGCGCGAACGCGGCCGCGGTGATGGCCAGCAACGGGCGTTTGTGCGGGCTTGAAGCTTGTTTTGATGAAATATAATTTGCTTCTCTAAAAGAGAAAGCTTAAATTGTGAGGGTTGGATATTGGAGAGCAAAAAAAGCATCGTGGCCAAGAAAACTAAAACGAAAAAGAATTATTTAGTCTTCATTAGCCATTCAGTGGAAGACCGCTGGATGGCCAGGCAAATGGCAAACTTGCTTGAAGTCAAAGGTCGCGGGCAAGGCATTAAAACCTTTCTGGATGAAAAGAATATAGAAGGCGGGCAATCAATACCCGAAGAGATCAAGAAGAACTTAAAAGCCTGCGATGAATTTATAGTTCTTCTCAGCCAGGATTCGATTAACCGGCAGTGGGTCTTGATCGAGATCGGTGGAGCATGGTCACATGACAAACACATTGTTGCTATTACTGATAAGGTCACTCCGGATGCGATACCAAAGGTATTAACTCAGTACAAAGCTATGGACCTGAACAATTTTGATGATTATCTTGAGGAACTCCTTCAGCGCGCCAAAGGAACTAAAAAATGAGCTTGACGAAACAGACTAAAAAAAAGAAGAAGGTACGGCGAGCGCTTCGCATCTTTCTCAGCTACGCTAACGCCGACAGTGGATACGCCAGCCAATTGCACCGCCTGCTGTCACAGCGACTCAATCTCCGAATTTTTACTCAGAAAGAACTGAGCGCCGGCGAAGATTGGAGAGCAAAGCTCAAGAGAGAGTTGGTTCAATGTGATCTTTTCGTCGTGCTGTTATCGCCGAATGCCGTGCAGTCCGCATGGGTGTTGCAGGAATTGGGCGGCGCGTGGATGCTCGATAAGCCGATCATTTCCGTTATCACGGATCCTTATGTGCTGAAGAAAATTCCAATACCTTTAAAGAAAGAACTGATGGTAGACATTGAGGATCTTGAGAATCCGGAAGCGATCGACGGAATTTTTGGGCGATTTGAAGAACCAGCAGAAACCTCTTATGTCAGCGGATAAGCGTTTTTCGACCTGATCACTTTTGATTCAACCAATTTGAGAAACGATATTTGAATTTAAAGGCCGAACATGAGCGCGCGAACTCAACAACTCGGCGTTAGTCTAAGCAGTCTGTTGTTATTATCTTTTATCGATCTCGCCGAGCTCCACGCCCAGATCACCGTCTCCGTCAATCCGGCCAACAAGCAGGATGCCCGGGTGTTGCTCGCCAATCCCGCGACCGCGGCGGTGACGGAAGCGCGGGTTTATCTCGGCTATAAATTGATTTATCCCGGCGCCATTCCCAATAACGCCTTCGCGTTAAAAGCTTCTTTTTTCAATCTCTCGCTGCCACATGTCGGGCAGGATAAAATTGCGACAGGTTTGCACGGACGTTATTTCAGCACGCCGTTGTTCCAAGAAGGCCGGTTCGGCGGGAGCATAGCGCGCGAATTGAATGAGCACGTGGCGGTGGGTCTCGATCTCGCGCTGTTGTTCAAAAGTTATGCGCGAGAGAATTTCGATCTGGTTGATCCGGATGATCCGGTTTTTCGCGGCGGCAGCTCGGTGGTGGTGTTCGATCCGGGCTTCGGATTTTTCGCGCAACTCAACGAGAAGCTCGCGTTCGCCGTCTCGCTTTTCCATCTCACGCAACCTGACGTCGCACTCGGCGATGTCGAAGCGAAGCTACCCATTGAAACTTTGTTTGGCTTGAATTTCGCGCATCATTTTTTGCGCTTCGACCTCGGCGCGTATTTGTGGCAACGGCAAATGTACCCGCTCATTGGCGCGGAAATTTTCTCGCCCCGCAGCGGCCGCTTTCGCCTCGGCTACGGACTCGACAATGTCTCGTTTGACGGGCAACTATTGTTGCGAGGCAGCGCTTCTTTGTTTTATAGTTTCAATTTGCCTACCACTGATCTTGGTGTTATCAGCGCGGGGTCGCATGAAGTGGGGTTTGTTTATACTTTTGCTTCAGGCAGAAAATAAGGAAGGGATACGCTACTTGTGCTACACCGAGCGCACGATCGGCAGACTCAACTCCTACACCGCCGAAGAGTTGGTGAAGGAGTTTTATGATCCGCAGGCCGTGCAGGAGGCACTCGATAAATACGTAAAATAGATAAAAAGAGAAAAAGAAATAGAGACAAGCAAAAGGCAAGTTTGCAAGTGGTCAAATGTTTTTATCTTCGAAAATCGTGGAGTCTGATTAATCGGTTCTTAATGTCTTCCGCTTGGAGATTTGCTGTGAGTTTGAGGAGACGTCTGTAAATGACAGAATGGTCGATGTCATTGCTCACAATAACCCCATAATGTTCCCGTTTACTGGGATTGTACTTGGCATTGATACGAACAAAATCTCTTTTGTTGATGGTAACGATAGCCCGCCCTTGTGAGACGGCGAATTGCATTTGGGCATCGTCGTCTTTTGTATCCATGCCGGTTTCATGAGAGCTGACGGCGTCAACGCCATTCATACGAAGGCGTTGCGCAATCTCATCACTGAGATTCTCATTCAAGTACAGCTTGATTTTCAGGTTTCACCTCGTACTCTTCGGTCGAAAGCTCGTCGTAAGCTCGTTCATTCGCCTCGATAAACTCCTCGATCTCATCCTTATGATCGTAATAATACGACAACGCATCGTACAACTGAGCGGCAGTTATCGTTGGAAAGCCCTTTAGAATCTCCCATTCGTCCATTCCCCGCTTGTGGCATCCCACTAGCGCCCAGACGCGAATATACGTGCCTTTGATGGCGGCTTGCCAAATGCCGGATGCGCCCAGGATTTTGGCAATATGCGGATGTTCCGTTGGTTGAAATTTTTCACTATTCATCATTTCATCTCCTGCTTTATTGGGAAGCATTTTAAAATAACCATCGCTTTATTAAAAAGCAAGCCCCGAAATAAAATTCGGGGCCTGTATGGTCAAATGGATTTTTGGGCGATTCATGGCGGCCAATCACCCCAGCAACTCCTTCGCCTCTTCCACCACCTGTTGCACCACCTGCTGAAAATTCCCATCCACCAGCGCGCCGGAAGCATAGGGATGGCCGCCGCCGCCGTAGCGGTTGGCGAGGCCGTTGATCACGACTTTGCCTTTCGAGCGAAAGCTGATTTTCGTCTGGCGTTTTTCTGTTTCCAGAAACATCAAACAAAGCTCGACGCCGTCGATACTGCGCGGGAAATCGGCGAAACCTTCGGTGTCGCGCGGCTGCGTGCCGGTGGCTTTCATCAAGTCCTGCGTGACCGTAAACCAAACCAGCCGGCTGTCCGGCGAAAAATTCAAACTGGAGAGCATCTTGCCAAGCAGGCGCATTTTGTTCGCCGATTGCTTCTCATAAACTTCCTGATAAATCTGATGCGGCTTGACGCCGCGCGCGATCAAATCCGCGGCAATCCGGTGCGCCGCCGGATTGGTATTGGAAAAACGAAAACCACCGGTGTCGGTGAGAACCGCGGTGTACAACGCTTCGAGCATCTTGCCCTGCAGGTGCGCGCCTAATTTCGTGAGCAGCTCGTACATCATTTCGCCGGTTGAAGAGGCATTCGTGAAAATCCAATCAACATCGCCAAGCTTGCCTTCAAGCGGATGATGATCGATGCAAATTTTGGCAACCGTGATTTGCTTGAGTAATTTACCAAGCTCCCGTAAACGTTCCCAATCGCTGATGTCAAGAATGAAAACCGCATCAGCCTCGCGCACGATCTCAGCATGTTTTGCCGCGTCAAACAATTGTAGTTCGTCTCGCCGGTCCAGAAATTCGAGGTTCTCCGGCGTCGGATTATGATTGAACACGTGCACTTCCTTCCCCAACTCGCGGAGATAGTGCAGCAACGCGATTTCCGAGCCGATGCCGTCGCCGTCGGCGTTGACATGCGTGGTGAGAATGAATTTTTTGCCGCTTTGAATAATTGTCTGAATTTTTTGTAGCGTCGTCGTATCGATCATATTGTGCTGTTCCTGCCATTGAATTTTTTGTGCTCTCACTCGCAACACGCGTTGCGACCAACCAAGCCCAACAACAATTTTCCAACGGATAAAAAAACGACCAACGGATGAAAGTCAGACAGGGAAGCTTAAAAAATCAAATCAGTTGGCGGCTTTTTATCCGTGGGTAGAAAAGCCGAAAACGAGCAATTAATTTTTTAGCATAACTTTCCCAAAACTGCTGTTCCCATTGGCATCCACAACTTTCACCGCCAAAATGCTCGTGGCGCTCGCGCCGGAAATCGTAAATTGATACGTCTCCCGCCGTTGATCGGAGACGCTGTCCGTCGGGTAAATCAATTGCCACGCGTTAGCATCGACGGCATACCACGCCTCTTTAATGCGCGAAAGCTGATCGGTCGCTTCAAAGCTCACCTGCCATGACGCGCCGCTTTTTTGCGCCAACAGCGTTTTGATCTCCGGCGGCGTGTTATCGATCACAAAAATCTCGCCGACCTTTTCGCTCTCCAACGCGAGCGCGGGCGGATTGCTGCGCCGATCCGAGGCGGTGAGGCGCATTTGATATTCGCCGTCGGGCAACGCTTGGCTGTCCCACGTATAAATCGTGCCGGCATAATTTTTTTCCAACTCGCGCCAAGCACTTTCACCGGCGGCGCGAATTTCGACGCGGTAAATTAACCGGTCGTTATTCTCGTCGCGCGCCTGCCAGCCAATCGATTGCGCCCCTTTTTGAAACGACTTGCGGCCGGCTTCGGGCAACGGAATACTTTTGATCGCCGGCGAGCCGCCATCCAGTCCGTCGCTCAAATGATTCGACGACTGCTCGCGCGCCTCCGGAAACGCTTCGCCCGGATTATAAATGTTGATCACGGTAATTTCAGGCGCGACATTTTTTTGCAAATAGGAAACCTGCACGCGCTTCACCGTCGCAGAGCTTTTACCGTTGCCCGCCATTTCCAGTTTCCATTGCAGAAAGCGCGACGGCGGGCTGCCAATCGCGCCGCCGGTCGCCGGCCCTTGCACTGCCGCCCACGCGCTCCACGTTTTATCAGGTTTGCCAGTGTTGCCGCTGCGTGTAAAAAGCTGCGCCCTGCCTTCGCCGGATTGCAGCCAATTCACCGCGCCCCATTGCGCCGGCACGTTGGCGTCGATCACGTCGGAAAGATACTCGCCTTTGTCGCGCGCTACCGCGCTCAGCATTTGCAGCGTGCCCGCATTCGCCGTGGTCAAATAATAATTCTCATTCGCCGCGCCGATGATCGAGGTGATTTGCGATGATTCCAATTGGCAAAGCAGCGTGCGGCTGCCGTCATCCGCGAGGCGATACAAGCGGCCGCGATCGCCGGTGCCGATCAGCAGCGTTCCGCTCGCTTCGAGCCGCATCGCGTGAATGCGATCCTGCCGCGAGTTCCAAAGAACTTTTGCAATGCCGTCTTTGTTGAGACGATAAACCGCGCCCATGCCTTTGCCGCCCGGGCCAGACGTCATGCCAGCCGGCGGCAACGTCGGTTGATCATCGCCGGACGCCGTGATAATAATCGCGGGACCTTCTTCATCGGCATCGGCCTCATTGCCGGCGAAATTGGCGCCCGGCGTTGGTGCGAGACCCGCGGGCGTTTTCGCTTCACCGGCAGCGGCGGCGTACACCACGCCATCACGGCCAAGCGCAAGCTGATGAATCTCCGGATGAGCGGCATCATACAAAACGCTGGCGACGCCGGCGGAAGTGAGCCGATACAAATAGCCATTGCCGCTCGAACCCGCATATAACGTGCCCGCAGTTTTATCTAACGCGAGACTGCGAATGTGTTTTTCTTCGCTTTGAAAAAACACCTCGGCTTTGCCGTTCGGTTGCACGAGGTAAATACGGCCCGGCTCGCCGGTGGCAACGTACAACGCGCCATCCGGACGCGGCATGAGGCTCCAAATATATTTGGCCTCCGGTTTGAAAAAGGGCTGCGCCTTTGTACTGCCGCTCTGGCGATAAATCTGGCCGTCCGGCGAAGCCGCGATATAAAGATTATTTTGCCCCAGCGCCATCGCAAACACTGCGACTTCGGAACTGGTGAAAACCGTATCGGGCTTGGATTTTTCATTGAGGCGCAACACCAGCGCCGGATTGCCGCCGCCAACGTAAAGATTGCCGGAAGCATCGGTTGCGGCGCACCACAGATATGGCACGGTCGCGCGCAGACGCTCCAGCACGGCGGGCGCGAGGCGCAGCTGTCCGAGCGCGTCAATGGAAACACCGAGCGCTTTGCCGTTTTCCAATTCGTCCTGCGTGAGAAAAGTTTTGAATTGCGGCGAGGCGGCAAATAACGCGAGAGCGAAAATCAACGAGGGGAGTAAAGAAAACTTTTTTATGGGCATGTTTTTTCCGTGTAACGTTTAACGTGTAACATGTTTGCGATCGCGATTTGGTATGAAAATTATGGACGTAGTTTTATTCGCAACGTTTTCAAGCCGGAAATGGCAAAGGATTGATTATTTGTCGCGGCGGATTTCACCGGGGCAATAAAAATTCGTTGCCGCGCTTCGATCAAAAGCTGCTCGCGCGCAAACGAGGAATTGCCTTTCAAATTCTGCGATTGCAAAATCGAATAAATCGACGGCGGCAGCGCCGAAAGTTCTTCGCCATCGATGATCAAGCCTTGATCGGGCTGGCGCAGTTGATAGTAAAGCGCGTCGTTGCGCCGGCGCTCCCGCAAAATCGTCAGCAGTTGCGGAAAATTGCGCGCGGCAAAGCGGCCCGGCGCGGTGCGCAATTCCAGCGTGGTGAGATCATCCCCGCTGCCGACATGAATCGTGAGAAAGCGGCCCTCGGCATCCTGCGGAATCAAAAGTTTTTGATGCAATAATTTTTCCGGCCCCTGAAACGCTTTGAGCCGCGCAAAAACCGTCACCGTGTCCCCCGGCTCCGCTTCACTGCGATCAATCCAAACCTGCTCGAGCGTGGCGCTGCGCCGGCCTGAAATCGAGGTGAAATTCAATTCGACGCGCGACAGCTTCGCCGGCTGAAAATTATTGGCCATAATCGCGCCAATCGTTGAAGCGATTTCGCCGGTCGATTTTAAAATGCCGTTCAGAAAGCCGAAACCGCCCATCGGCGTGAAGCCGGGATAAAAATCATCCAACGTGATTTTTTCGCCGTTTTGCAATTGAATATTGCCGGTGAGCTGCAAACTGTTTTCGCCGGTCGCCAGCCGGCCCGATTCGAGCGTGTTCACGAGCACGAAACGCATCACCAACGGCATCAGTGTATTGAGGCTGCGCTCTTCGGTGAAACGAAATTCAAATGACGAAGTTTTTCCGGTCTCATCGGTGTAACGCAATGTCATCGGCGTCAACACCGGCGGCGTACCGATGACGCCGTAAAGTCCCGTGGTGCGATCCTGCCGCAACGTGCCGACCAAACTCGAGGTGACGCCCTGCTTAAATGAACCGAGATCGCTGGGAACAATGAAGAGAATTTTCGCCAATGAGATCGGCAACTCAACCGGGCCGTTGTTAAAAAACGGGTGGCCGAACGCGAGCACGCGATGGTCTTGGCGATAACTCACCGTGCCGATCGCTTCGATGTCGGTATCACCAGTCATCAACACCGCGCCAATCGCGGCGCCAGGTTGCAGCAGCGCGGCGGCATCGGGGTTGTTTGTTGCGTTCATGCCGGCGCTGCCGCCACTAACCACTTGAAAGCCGGCCGGTTTTAAAAGGCCCGCCGCGAGATCAATGAGTTGTGGTTGCAAGCCACCGAACGAGAGCGGTAAATCAATCGGGCGCAACGTGCCGATGAGTGCCGCGCGGCGCTGCAACAAATCCTGCGGCATAAAATTTTCCCACGACGGTTCGACTGCACTCACCGCCATTTCCAGAAATTTATTGGGCGCCGGGGGGACGAACGCTGACAACTCGCGATCACGCGTGTTTTCGCGTTCGAAGATCTCCAACATCTCTTCAAT
>Ga0247727_10008773_pt1 | contig 18624 bp, 14 predicted proteins | sample WisWelCaveWW1625_FD_202498 | JGI IMG/M metagenome (GOLD analysis project Ga0247727, IMG submission 202498) | Biofilm microbial communities from Wishing Well Cave, Virginia, United States - WW16-25 | ecosystem: Environmental > Aquatic > Deep subsurface > Groundwater > Cave microbial mat | place... | reverse complement strand
AGAGTAACCCGCCTACGCCCACACTTGCGATCAGGATTCGTCCCGTCAGTGAAATTTGTCGCGCCTCCAGCCAAAGGAGTGGATTGCGGTGACGAAGCCTCTGGTTCCAGGCATTTTCGAACGCAAACCGCTTTTGCAGAAATCGTCTCCATTTCCATCGTCCTTCAACACCAGTCGATGCGAGCGTTCGCGGAAGCCACCAGGATGCGATCAAGAGAAAAAGCAGGCTTTGAGCGCATCCAACTGCCAGCGTCCATCCTGCCCACGCCAGATAATTCTGGCGGGTCCATGCGAACTGTTCCGACATCGAATCGGCAGCGCTTACCAGCAAAATCCAATCCGGCACATTAACTTTGAATTTGTCCTCAATCCAAAGCGCCAGGATCCAGACCCCGAAATTGACCAACGCGATGTAGGCAAAAGCCAGCCCCGTGGCCGTTCTCGTTTTAACGCATACGGCGGAAGCCAGCACAGTCACACCCACCGTGACCACTAATAGGGACATGATACAGATTCCTGCGCCGGTAATCTGTTGCCACGTTACTCCACCAAGCAATAGTGTCGTTGCCAACGCCGGCATCCCAACCACGGCAATCGCCACCAGGCGCAGAAAATTGGCCGCAAACTTTCCCGCCACAATATCAAAGGAGCGCAACGGACTGAGAAACAGCAGTCCAAGCGTGCCCTCCTCCTTTTCCGCCGTGATGCATCCTGCGGTGATCAATGGCCCGAGAAGCATCAAACTGTAAAAGACAACATGACTCAAAAATCCGAAAAATCCCCGGCCGCCGAGGTATTTCAATTCACCAGTCAACCCCATCAAGGCCATGGGCGCCAGCAATCCCACAGCCAGCAAGGATCTCAGGACAAAGGATCCCTTGGATCGCGATTGGGATCTTAGCTCACGCGCGACGAGGGGGAAGGAAAAGAGGGAATAGGGCATAGGGGACAGGGGATAGGTTACAGGTTACAAGAGCTTTTGGCGTAACACTGTGAGCATTTTACTAATTTCGGTGACTAAATCGAAAAACGGTTGCGCTTGCTGAGAGGTTACATATTTCAGACGCACCGCAAGGGTCAGAAGGGTTTCACTCTCCATGAGAGATCCCTTGGCTATCGCTAGAAATTGAGCATAATCTTTTGCTGTCGAACGCGCATGACCCTCCGCAATGTTGGCCGCCACCGATGTTGCTGCTCGTGTGATTTGCGAAGTTAAACGGCACGTCTCTTCCTTCGGAAAATATTTGCTCAGCTCATAGATCTGAACTGCCAAATCCATCGCCTTTTGCCAGACAATCAAATCCCGATGGGAGCTTATTTTCTGCATCTCTTTTCCATTTCTAATCACCTATCTCCCCTCCTCTGTCCCCTGTCCCCTGTAACCTCTTATCTGTCACCTTATGACCGGTGGCTGCCCCTTTCCCGCTTCCATTTCCGCTGATGTCAGGCGCATAAAGACATCCTCCAATCCTCCACCCGTTTCCCGCAACATGCGAAGTTGGAATCCCTTCTGTATTAAAATTTCTGCTGCTGTGGAAAGATCGCCTCCTTCAGGTTTCAAGGTTACACGAATGAGACCTTCCGCCTCGCTGACCTCTTCAACGCGTGGATCCGCCTTCAGCGCGTCCAACGCCTCGGACGGACGGTCTTTGACGATGATTTCCCCTCTCAGACATGCCTTGTCATGAGTCGGCAATCCCGTCATCGGGCCGCTGTAAACGAGAGTACCATGTTCGATAATCCCCACTTTATTGCAAAGCTGCTGCAGCTCGGGCAGGATGTGGGATGAAATCAGAATGGTTTTTCCCATTTTTTGCAATTCCTGAAGGATGGCGATGATCTCCATGCGCGCGCGTGGATCAAGTCCACTGGCAGGCTCATCCAACAGCAATACCTCCGGATTGTGCATCAGTACGCGCGCCAGCCCCAGTCGTTGCTGCATGCCACGGGAAAGTTCGCCGATAAGATTGTCCTTTTTTTGAATCAGCCCCACCAGCTCCAGCACATCTCCCACCCGACGGTCCCGCTCCGCCGTGCTCATGCGATAGGCCGCTCCGAAGAAATCGAGGTACTCCCACGTTTCCATGTCCTGATACACCCCGAAGAAATCCGGCATATAGCCAATACGCCGACGAATCTCCTGAGCGTCCTTGATCACGTCCAGTCCAAGAACACGGGCAGTGCCGCTGTTCGGACGAAGGAGGGTGGCCAGGATTTTCAGAGTGGTTGTTTTTCCTGCGCCATTGGCTCCAACAAAACCGTAGAGATCGCCCTTCTGAACGGTCATGTTGAGCGAGCGAAGCGCAACCTGGGTGCGGTAGGACTTGGTGAGGTTGATGATTTCGATAACGGGTTGGGTGGTCATAATTTTGTGCGAATTCATAGTAGGGACGTGATTTATCGCGTCCCACGAGCGATGGGCGTGATAAATCACGCCCCTACAAAAATTGGTGTGAAATGTGGGTTAAGGATTCTGGATTTGTTCAACTGATCCGGCAGAAAAATAAATCCGGTGTGTCAAGGTATGCGTTTGTCGTTTGGGGTTAAAGCCAAGTCGCCATGGCCAGTCCTTCGGGGCATCCGAGGTGGCTATGAAAACGGCGTCGCCCTCCTGCCATGTTGATGAGAGATCCATTCCCTCACCCACAGAACCTGCCTGGCAATCCGGCTGCAGGCGCGGCGCAAAAAACAGGCCCTGCTCCAGATCAAGCCGCTTCGATTCAGGGATTTCAGTTTGATGATAACCCCGGTAAGCATAATAGACCATGCTTTCGCCCAGCTGGCTGGTATCGATGTTCAGGTCTCCGACCTCATTGACATGCCACACTCTGGTTTCGCCTGGTTTCAGTTCTCTCAGAGATTTGTAGTGTTGATGGTCCGTGATCAAACGGCAGTCTTTCCAGACCATTTGGGTGGGGTTGGTGATCCTCAAAGTTTTCGTCGCAGAATCAAATGATGCGTCAAGCGGCCCGGAGGCCTGCTCGAGGCGTCCCAGGAAGCCGCAACTTGTCCACACAGGCACCGCCACATCAGCCCTTGAACCAGCAGGTGTTGTCACCACATTTCGGTAATCCCATCCACCTGTTTGCCGGACACCCTCTTCACGGATATCCCTCATTTGCCCCATCAATCCAGGTGCATCGCCCCATTCATAATTGGCATTTCGTGTCGAATAAAACCATGCCGAGGTGATCAGGCGCTGGCGTTTGTTATCCTGCAGCCAATCCACAACCGTCCATTGTCTCCATTCCGACTCACCCGCATTCACCCAATGACCGATGACATAGATCACGGCTGTCGTACAAACGACATAAGCTGGAAAGGTCAACCAGGTCCAAACCAGTTTGCGGCGGCGTTTCAACCAGATATAATCAAAGGGACCTATCAACACCACGTAGCCGGCCAAAAGCGCCGAAAGCAAGACCCATGGCAATTCCCGCTGCTGCCGGGTCAGGAGGAAGTTGGCCATAAAATTTTCAACGGAATGTTGTCGAAACTGTCGTGTGGAAGTGGCAGGCTGCGTTCCAGGGGCGGCCCCGCGCATCACATTCCTCATTCGATTACGTCCCGAAGTTTTTTCCTCGTGAGACGCCAGACAGGCATCCGTATATTCACGAGCGCTTTGCGCCAAATGGAGCCAAAATGCAGAGCGTTCCTGCCAGTCTCGGAAGGGAGCACGCCCGGGATTAAAAAGCAACTGGGTCACGAATCCCCTCCCCGCCCTCAACTGAGCCGCCAATGGAATGCCTTCCCGCGCGATCAAAACATGCCCGCGCTGCAGCACGCCGGTTCCCACCAATGTTTCCATGCTGGCCATGGAGGGTTGAGATACAGGGGATCTATCCTCTAGTCCGACGCCCCCACTCCCTTCTTCCCTACCCCCTACCTCACCCAACCCCTCCTTATCAAGGAGGGGAGATTGATCATGCAACCAGGTCCCAAGTGGCGCAAGGTCCGAAACGGATTGCTGGCCATCCACGTGGAAAGGCAACCATGAACTCCACCATCGATCACTCCGCCATGCATTGGAATCCTCAGCGCTTACGATCAGGTGGCCGCCACACCAGATCCAATCCAGCAGGGCCTGCCGTTGGGCGGAATTAAGATCACTGACATCACTCCAACCAAGATGCAAGGCATCCAGACCGTCATATCCAACAGCGGCATCCGGCAAATGCTGCTTCAGCATGCGCGTGGAGATCCAATCGGGGCGTGACTCCCTGGTCCGATGATGACTCAGCCCCATCTTCAACCACCCCGACGGAATACTCTCCGCAACAAGGCGTGATGGCGGGCTGAACACCTCGAGCTTCAGGGGCACTTCATACAGCATCCTTTGCCTGTGGTTCAACAGGGCAACCTTCAATGCACTGGGGTAGGTCATGGGCGGCAGGTAAACCCAGATGCGTTTGGTGGTCTGCATGGGAATTTCCACCCATGTCAGCGTGAGACGTTCCGGTAGAGGTCCATCGGTATGGATTTCAATGAAACCGGAAATCGGCAGACCCTTGTTCGAAACTTCCACCACCACCGGGATCCAGCGCTGGCTTATGGCCCGCCCATCCCATCCACCGAAAACGTCCATGACAATCTGGGCGGGGAGTGAAATCGGCAGTGAAAACAGAATAGCGACGCTCAGCAAGTGCAAGAGTTTGCAATGGGAGGTTGGCATAGCCATCAAATCTGCTCGTATAACATGTTCATGAAAGTTGTGACGAGTTAAATCGAGCCAATGACATGGCATTTAACCCGTATTTCTCACCGATAGGAAAAAATGATGACACCTTGTTTGAAAGATTGTAGGGCGACCACCCTAAAGGGTGGCGGGCGGGTCGCGCTTGTCACCCTCTTGGGGGTGATCGCCTTCCATGAAACGGCGGGCAGGGCCGCCCGCCCTACAAAATTCCGGTGAGAAATGCAGGTTAATTCCCGATTGCGGTTGACCATTGAAAACGGCGCTCGAAGGACGTACAGTAGGCGTAAGTTTTAATCCAAACATTCATCATGCGCACTATGTGGGGAACCAGTGAATATAAAGTCGGCTGGAGCGCACATTTTCCACCCGCCCTCAAGTGGTTGTTGGTCACCAACTTTGTTGTCTTCTGCCTCCAAACCGCCCTTTATCTCGCCGGGGTATCGCTTTTCGATGAACTCCTGGCACTATGGCCGCTGCGCGTCAAGCAGGGTTGGGTATGGCAGCTTTTTACCTACATGTTTCTGCATGCGTACGTAATGCGTTGGCTGGTTAATCTGCTCCTCCTCCTGATTTTTGGTATGCAGCTTGAATCAGATCTGGGTAGTCGCCGTTTTCTTTCTCTCTACTTCCTTGCTGGCGTGGTGGGTGGCCTGACGTGGTCAATCATTTCTCTTTTCCTGGATGCGAACCCTGCCATGACTTCTTCTGCCGCAGTGTATGCGGTGCTTGTCGCTTTCGCCACAATGAACCCTGACCGGCCCATCATGCTATTTCCGCTCCCAGTAACGCTGTCGGCAAAACATATGGCGATCCTCACGGCGATCGTGTCACTCCTGCTTGGGCTGCGCGGTGAGGACTTCCTTTGGGAAATGGTTCTCACGCTCAGCGGAATGTTGGTCGGTTACCTGTACATCAAGATGAGAATATCCGAAAGATCACTGCCACAGTCCGGGGCTCTCTCATCCCTTCATCGACTGTGGAAGCGAAAACCGACGCTTCGTGTTATTTCTCCATCGATGCACAACAATGACTTCATGCAGCAGCGTATTGACCCCATCCTCGACAAAATCGCCGAACACGGAATTCAAAGTCTTACACGCGAAGAGCGCCATCTTTTGGATGAAGCAAAGGACCGCTTGCAGTAATCAGAGCGCATTTTGATCAAATCCACAATGACTGTTCCCACTCTATGTGCTCTGGTCGGCTTTTTGGTGGGGAGCGGGTTGGCGTGGCTTCTTGCAATCACCCGCAGTCGACGGTTGCTCGAAGATGAGCGCCTGAAACGCACGGTTGCCGAAACACGCCTGGCTGAGACCGAGAAAAACCTGGCCGGCCAGCGGGAGCTTCTGGCCGAAGCCGAGGTGCGATGGAAGGATGCTTTCGAAAATCTCTCGGCCAAAGCCCTGGCTCAATTCCAGGAGGGAGCCCGTGGGGATCTTGGCGAACGACAAAAATCCATCGAGAGTCTGTTAAAGCCCTTGCAGGAAGCCCTCCATGGTTACCAGCAGCGCCTTCAACAAAGCGAAACCGCCCAAACCCAGACCCTCGGCCAGGTGCGCGCACAAATCGAGGCGCTGATTTCACAAAGCCAGTCTCTGAGCAGTGAAACCAATCAACTCCGTCGCGTGCTCGGTTCCAGCCAGACGCGGGGCCGCTGGGGGGAGGAAACATTGCGCCGCGTGGTTGAGGCAGCAGGAATGAGCGCACACTGTGACTTCACAGAACAAACGATGCATGGGGATGGCAAGCCCGATCTGATCGTGCGATTGCCCGGCGAGCGTGTCATTATCGTTGACGCCAAAGTACCCGATATGGATTTTATCGCGGCAATGGAGACGGCGGATGAATCCAAACGCAAGACTGCATTTGAAGCTCACGCCGGCAAGTTGAAGCAAACCATACGTGCGCTCGCCGATCGCAACTATCCATCGCAACTGCAAAATGCCATGGATTACGTTATTCTTTTCCTCCCCGCGGAATCACTTTTCAGTGCGGCGCTGGAAGGTGATCGCGAGCTGATTGTATGGGCCGCGTCGCGCCACATCCTGCTGGCCACTCCGGCTTCCCTGATCGCCATTCTGCGCGCCGTGTCCCTGAGCTGGCAGCAACAGCTTGCAACCGAGAACGCTCAAAAGATCGTCGAGGCCGGCTCCAATCTGTTCGACCGTATCACAAAATTCGTGGACCACCTGAACCGCGTTGGCGATGGACTGGAAAAGGCAAATTCGGCGTTCAACGACGCGGTGGGTTCCCTGGAACGGCGTATCGTGCCGGGAGCGGAGCAGCTGAAAAAACTGGGCGCCGCGAAAAATGATGCCCCCGTTCCTGAAATCAAACCCTTGGCAACGGTTCCACGAAAAGCACATCTTCTTCAATAATTTTGAATGAAACACGGTCTTCAGGCGTCCAAACAGATAGGAGACCCTTTATGAAAATTCTTTTAGCCCTGTTTGGTTTTGTCTTGGTGAGCCTGGCCTCGGTGCATGCTGCTGACATCCAGGTGAAACCTTCCTCGAGCTCCTCCACATGTCCTTATCCCTATGCCTTCTTCAATCCTCAGCAGCCACGGATCACCACCCTGCCCTCCCTGACATCCACGGCCTGGCTTGCGCCTCAATCCGTCATCTGGAATCCATGGTATGTGAGGCCTGTCTACGTTTACCCCGTTACGCTATCGGCAAATTGTACGTCGTACTACCACAGTCCATATTACCCCTATTATTCTCCCGGTTGTTGGTATTCCACACCCCAATACTCCTCCCCGCGCTTCACGATTAAAATTCGTTTCTAATCAATGTCCGGCAACCAGATGGATGATGGACTGGGTTGCGATGGCGATCAGAGCGGCAGCCGGGATGGTGAAAACCCACGCCCAAACCACTCTTCTGGCAAGCCGCCAGCGAACAGCCGAATAGCGCAAAGTGGAACCCACCCCAATGATGGAACCTGTGATCGTGTGGGTTGTGCTGACCGGAATGCCAAATGATGAAGCAGCAAAGAGGGCTGTGGCACCGGCGGCTTCCGCGCAGAATCCACCATAGGGTGTGAGCCGGGTAATGCGGCTACCCATGGTACGAACAATCCTCCATCCACCACAGGCAGTGCCCAGGGCAATGGCCATACTGCAAACAATCAAAACCCAAAAGGGTATCGAATCTGTCTCTTTTAGAAAATTGCCCGTTACCAGGAGCATGAAAATGATGCCCATGGTTTTTTGCGCGTCGTTGGTGCCGTGACCGATACTGTAAAGCGCTGACGAAAGAAGCTGCAGCTTTCGGAAGGTCTGGTCCAGCTTGTAAAGCGTCTTGCACCGGCTGACCCAAATTACCCCGAGGAATATCAATACAGCGAATCCCCCACCGGCCAGAAATTTGTAGAATTTGTTGTACGGGATCAGCCATACAGCTCCTCCAAAGGCAAAAGCACCCAGAAGACAACCAACCATGATGACAGACCAGCGGGAGTTTTTCCGACAACAAACCCAGGATAGTAATGTAAAAATGGCCCCGCCCAGGACAAATCCGATCAGGGGGGAAAGAAAGATGAAAACAACCACTCTCCCAATGCCCTCCCACAGCATGACATCGAATCCACCCACATAAAAACCAGCGCCGACCAGTCCACCAATCAGCGCATGGGATGAGCTGCTGGGAAGCCCGTAGTACCAGGTGATGATGTTCCAGGCAATGGCGCCGGAAAGAGCGGCCAGAACCAGTGTCGGCGTGACAATCTGAATATCAATGATCCCCTTCCCAATCGTTTTGGCAACGTGCTCTCCAAAAAAAAGGGGGCCTATCAGATTAAAAAAGGCCGCCCAGAGAACAGCGAATTGCGGAGAGAGCACTCGTGTGGCCACCACTGTGGCGATGGAATTTGCGGCGTCATGAAACCCGTTCAGGAAATCAAACAAAAGAGCCACCAGAATCAGGGGCACCAGCCAGTGCAAGTGTTCCATGTTCTACGACATCTTTACGGTAATCCCTTGAATCATGTTGGCCACCGCTTCACACCGGTCAGAGACCGTTTCCAGATTTTCATAAACCTCTTTCATCTTCATGATCTGGAGAGGATCCTTTTCCTCATCAAAAAGCCGTCCAATGGCATGTTTCATGATCAGGTCGGATTCGTTTTCCAGGCGATGAATCTCCACACAATGGTCCTTGATCTCATTGTAATTGCGCATGTCACGCATGGCAATGAGCGCGCGATGAATCCGGATCGCCTGATCCAAAATGATGCGGCTCATTTTTTTGATGTCCTCTGTAGGATGTTTGATTCGACACATCTGCATGCGCTGGGCGGCTGCCTCCGTCGTATCGAGCACATCATCAATGGTGATGACAAGCTGGTGAATGTCTTCACGGTCAAATGGCGTGATGAATGCCGAGTTCAAACGGTTGATCGTCGAATGAGTGACACGATCGCATGCATGCTCCAGATTTTCCATGGCCTGGAGCTTGATCTCCACGTTGGTATAATCCTCCAACAGCTGTTTCAGCAGTTCGGCCCCTTCGATGACAAAATTGGCGACCTGTTCAAGAAGACTGAAAAAATCATCCTCCCTGGGAAGTAATCGATTAAACATGGGGTTTGAGAGTAAATGAAAACGTGTTTATAAGGCAACAGTAATACCAAATTCAGAAATTAAGTGTATGATTCCATAATTTCGGCGGTCGCAGACCGCCGCTACAAAATCTGCTGTAGCGGCGCTCTACGAGCGCCGTTTTTTAAAGATCAACGAATCGTCTATTTATCAGTTGGAAATGACATAACTCCATGGCTTCTCCCCGTTCCACTGCAATCAAGATCGTACGAAAACTCCGCACAGGTGGCCATGAGGCATTTTTTGCGGGAGGCTGCGTTCGGGATATTCTGTTGCGACGCAAACCCAGGGATTATGATGTGGCCACATCGGCGCACCCGGATCAGGTCCAGAACCTGTTCGAACATACGGTGGCCGTTGGAAAGGCGTTTGGAGTCATCCGTGTCCGTCTGGACTCTCATGAAATTGAGGTGGCCACATTTCGCACAGAGGGGGCTTATCGTGATGGTCGTCATCCCTCTTTTGTCCGGTTTGCCACCGCCCGCGAGGATGCGGAACGGCGTGACTTCACCATAAACGGTTTGTTTTACGATCCGATTCGACGAGTGATTCTTGATTTTGTGGGAGGACGGGTTGACTTGAAAAATGGCCTGCTTCGCGCCATCGGCAAGGCAACAGAACGATTCCGTGAGGATCAGCTTCGTCTTCTCCGCTGTATTCGACTGGCGGCGCAGCTTGGTTTCCGGATCGACCCCGCAACCTGGAGGGCGGTACTCCGGATGGCGCCCCGGATTCGCTCCGTCAGCGCGGAACGCATCCGGGACGAGTTGACCAGGCTGCTGCTTACTCCACAAGCCAACCGGGGGTTTCGTTTATTAAAAGAGAGCGGCTTGTTAAAGGAACTCTTGCCGGAAGTGGAAGCGATGAGTGGCGTGGCACAACCCCGCGCCTTTCACCCCGAGGGTGATGTCTTCGTTCACACATTGCGAGTGATCCGCAACCTGCGCAAACCGAATCCACAGCTTGCCTGGTCAGCCCTGTTGCATGACGTTGGCAAACCGCCAACGTTCGAAAAGGCGCATGTGCGCGGCAAAATTCGCATCCGCTTTCCCGATCATGCGCGCGTAGGCGCCGGCATGGCCGGTAAAATTTTGCGGCGCTTGCGATTTTCGGCGGCCGACCGCGACGCCATTGTTGATGTGGTGTCCAATCATATGACTTTCAAGGATGTGAAGGCGATGCGTCTATCCACACTGAAGCGTCTGCTGGCCAGGTCCACGTTTGATGACGAGCTGGCTTTGCATCGCGCCGACTGTGCGGCATCTCACGGCAAGTTGGGAAATGTGCGCTTCCTGCAGCGTTGCCGTCGCGAGTTTTCCCAGGAGGAAATACGCCCTGTCCGGCTGATATCCGGCAGGGATCTTATTGCGATGGGATTGAAGCCAGGCCCGTGTTTTGGCGAAATCCTGCGAACCATTGAAGAGGCACAATTGGATGGAAAACTGCAGAATCGGGAACAGGCGCTGACGTTTGTCAGAAAGATAATCAGTTCAAATCATGTATTACGAAACACTGCCGTCCCATAGGCGGCGGAATCGAGGGGCGAGCCGCCGATTTTGGACACGCGGGCCGCGTGTGCTCCCCATCCATTGTTCCAAATTCCATGGGATGGCTCTGATTACGAAACAAAAAAACCCGCATCTTGCGATGCGGGTTTTTTTAAAGGTTTTAAGGTTTTCTTTTAGAAGCCCCAAACGGCTTGCACGTATGCAGCGCCCAACAGGGGCTCGGCCTGGCCGGACTTGACGTTGTTTTCCCAACTCACATAGTCATAAGCATAACCAGCGCGGATACCCCAGGTTTTGGAGAAGTCATATCCCGTGTAAGCATCTCCAGTCAGGTAGTACCAACTGTCGAGACCAAAGGCGCCAATGTCCGCACCGACATACCATTGATGCGAAATGTAGGCACGCGCATCCACACCACCAAAGAACAGGCCATAGGATTGATCAAGCCTGGTCGTCTTGGTTCGACTTGTGGCAACCGTGACACCGGCGCTATTCAGCACCGCACCCGTCACCGTTGCCGTACCATCCGCCCATGCACCTTTGCCTCCGATGTAGGGTTGAATCCGCCATGTATCGTTCTTGATGGCATCATAACCGAGCTTGCCTTCGAAGGTGTAAAGGCCCAGGTCCGCACTCACACTGGCTCCGGAAACAAGGACGTCCTCACCATTGCTGATGTTTTTCGAAGTCGTGCCGCTGTGATCATATTGATCCCCTGTCATTCCAAAGGCAACATGCCACCGGTCCAGAGGCTGCCAGTCGATATCAAACTGAACACCACCACTGGGTTCATCCAGAGCGAGGTCGTCCCAAATGTCGAATGTGGTTCCTGTTTTGCCTGTACGAAGATCACCGGTTAAAAACGAAATGCGCGGGCCAACGCGTAATTCCAGTTTGCGATCGGCCGGCGTGTCAGCAGAGGAGGATTTCCTCATTGCCGGTGTGCCCGACTTTTTCGCACCGCCTTCATCTGCACTGAGTGCGAGAGAACCCATCGCCATGACTGCGACCGCTCCCCCAATTACTGTATACTTGTTCATGATTTCTCCCTGTTGGTTAGTACTTAAATTGCCGTAAATAGTTATGATTCCCCTTAACTCGCAAAAAATTATGGATTAACTCCAAGGATGTCAAGCCTTCGTGTGCAAAACATCAAAAGAAGCAAGACACCGATGGACCCCATTTTTCACAGTCTCCAAGGTGAATGAGACGCACACTGGCCTGTTCCCAACCTGTTGTCAACCATGAAGTTACATAAATCAATCCATTTGTTCAATCCAAGATCAGGACGCGCGTAAGATGTGCTGTCCGAGTGAGGGAATTATTGACGAATCATAGATCACGTTGTAGCGGCGGTCTATGACCGCCGAAGGGCATAGTCCCAAGGAAAAAACGGGAACGGCGGTCACAGACCGCCGCTACAGTTGGCGCTTACGTCCGGCTTTGGGTATTAATTGGCATGACTTGTCTTTTCAGTCCGGCTACTCTATATCATACCGCGCCCGATCTATGAAACCACTCAAGATCCTGATTCTCGATCATGTTTCTCCTCGTGGTGTGGAGGTGTTGAAGTCAGAAACAGGCCTGGAAGTGGTGGTCAAGCCGCCCATGACGGAATCACAGCTTTTATCGGAAATTTCCGGTTACACCGCGGTGATTGTTCGGAGCGAGACCAAAATCGGCAGGGCCGTGATTGAGGCGGGCAGGCAGCTCCGCGTAATCGGTCGCGCGGGAGTCGGCATTGATAATGTGGACCTCGATGCTGCAACCGAACGTGGCGTGGTGGTGATGAACACCCCCGGTGGCAGCACGATCTCCGCAGCGGAACACACACTTTCCATGATGCTGGCCATGGCTCGGAATATTCCCCAGGCGCATGCGTCAGTGAAAGACGGCCGGTGGGATCGCAAGAGTTTTCTGGGTGTGGAATTGTACAACAAGACTCTTGGTGTCGTTGGCCTGGGGCGGATCGGCGGAGAAGTCGCCCGTCGAGCCATTGCTTTCGGGATGCGGGCGCTGGCCCATGATCCCTTTCTTTCCCTGGCCCGCGCCAAGAGCCTGCAAGTCGAACTGGTGGAGCTGGATGAATTATTCCGCAATGCCGACTTCATCACCGTTCACATGCCGCTTTCGGAGGAAACCCGCGGCATGATTGGTCGTGATGCATTTGCCCGCATGAAATCGGGAGTGCGAATCCTGAATTGCGCAAGAGGAGGAATCCTTGATGAAACCGCTCTCGCGGAAGCCCTCGCCTCAGGCAGGGTGGCCGGAGCCGCCCTGGATGTGTATGAAAAGGAACCGCCACCTGCAGATCTGCCGCTCCGGAAATTTTCCCAGGTCATCATGACCCCGCATCTTGGAGCTTCAACGGCCGAAGCCCAGGAAGGCGTTGGAGTTGAGATCGCCGAAGCTGTTCGAAATTTCTTGTTGCGGGGAGAAGTGCAAAACGCGGTGAACGTTCCCAATGTGGATACGAAAACACTCTCCATCCTCCGCCCCTATCTTTCTCTTGCAGAAAAGCTGGGCAGAGCCCTCTCACAACTCGCCCCCAAACGTGTTGGCCAGGTTACAGTCAGTTACACCGGGCCTGTCAGCGAGATGAATACTCAACCTGTGACACGTCTTGTGATGAAGGGTTTTCTGGAGCGGATATCCGGGCAGGATGTCAACCAGGTCAACTGCATGAACATCGCAACCAACCTCGGTCTGCGCGTCGAGGAAAACCGGACGGTGTCTCTTACTGATTACGCAGAACTCATCCAGGTGATGGCTCGCGCGGATGGGGAGGAATTTTCAATTGCCGGAACATTCTTTGGCTCGACCAACAATCCGCGCATCGTTCGCATCAATGAATATTCTGTCGAAGCCAGTCCGCAGGGAATCCTTTTTCTGATGGCCAACAAGGATCGCCCCGGCATCGTGGGATGGATTGGCGCCATTTTGGGGAAACACAAGGTGAACATCGCCAGCATGTCCCTCTCCCGCGAAAAACAGGGAGGGCGCGCCCTGACGGTGCTGAACCTGGACAGTGTGCCCGACGAAAAAGTGCTTTCTGAAATCAGCAGTGACCCGGACATTTACTGGGTGAAAGTGGCGAAGCTGTAATAAAGATGTTGTAATCCATGTGTTGGTAGGGGCGTGATTTATCGCGCCCCTAAACAATGGGCGTGATGAATCACGCCCCTACAAAACATGATGTTTGATTAAATGTGTCGATGAAAATCTGCGATGTCACCCAATTTTATTCTCCGGTAAGCGGTGGGGTGAAACGTTACCTTTCCGAGAAACGTGACTATATCTCCCAACACACAGAACACCGGCACGTTTTGATCGTTCCCGGGGCTCGCAACACCGTTGAACACGACGGACGGCTGACGCTTCATTATGTGGCATCACCCAGGGTTTCCTTCGCGTCCCACTACCGGCTGGTTTTGAACACAGGTCGCGTTCGAAAAATCATTAAACAGGAAAACCCCGATGTCATTGAGGCGGGCGAACCGTATCAGCTTGCATGGACGTGTCTGGGCGCCGGACGAAGTCTGCACAAACCGGTGGTGGGCTTTTATCATTCGCATTTCCCGGAAAGTTATCTGCGCACCATCTCACGGTTCGGAGGGCGGCCGGTTACATCCATGGTCGACGCCATTTCCAGTTCTTATATCCGAAGGCTGTATCAACAGTTTGCATTCACGCTGGTGGCATCGCCCAAGCTTCAGGCGGTGCTGGGCAATATGGGTGTGGCCAACACGCGCCTGGTGCCTCTTGGCGTGGAGACCGATGTTTTTGAGCCATCCAGTCGAAACCTGGAATGGCGTCGCCAGCTCGGAGTCAAGGACCGTCAGATCCTGTTGCTGTTCGTCGGACGACTTGCGCGAGAGAAAAAAATCGACTGGCTCCTGGAGGCATTTTCCATTGTGCACAAGTATGCCGGAGACCGTTTCGCCATGTTGATTGTCGGTGAAGGCGCGGAAAAGGGGCGTATTGAGGAGGCGCAGAAAACGATACCTCATCTTTATTGGTTGCCCTACGAGGGTGACGCGCGCCGGCTGGCTTCGATTTATGCCTCCGCAGATCTGCTCGTCCACGCCGGTCTCTGCGAAACATTCGGCCTTGTGGCGCTGGAAGCCCAGGCCTGTGGCACCCCGGCCATCGCGTTTTACGAAAGTGGCATGGACGATCTGATTTTTGGTGGACGTGATTTTCTGGCTGATGAACAGAACCCTGAATCACTTGCGAAGGCCGTCCTGCGCGCCTATCAAAATGATCTCCGGGAAATCGGGCTGAAAGCGCGCGAAACAGTCATTCAACGTTACCCGTGGAAAACTGTTTTCCGCGGGCTTTTTGATCTTTATGAGGAACTAACCAGCTGACCGGCCTCTTCACCTTGAAAAAAGGACTTGTTTTGCTTCTTCTGCCTCCCTAGGACTGGAAACCTGCTGTATGAGATTTTCAGAGATCATCGGCCCTGCGCAGATCATCCTTGATCTCAAAGCCACAGACCGCTGGGCAGCCATTGAAGAGCTGGTGAACCAGCTGGTCGCTCAAAAACGCATCCAGGAGTCCCGTCGCGAAGCGGTCATTCAGGCAGTGAAAAACCGTGAAAAAACCATGAGCACCGGCATCGGCTTTGGAATTGCGATCCCACATACATCCACCGATGCGATTGAAAAGGTGACTGCCATTCTGGCATGTTCATCCAAAGGGATCAGTTTTGACGCACTCGACAATCAACCCGTAAGACTGGTGCTCCTTTTCCTTGTTCCAACCGGCCAATATCAGCAACACCTCAAGACCCTGGCCAGTATTTCACGATTTTTGAATGACCGCCAATTTCGTGAAAAGGCAGAGCAGGTGAAAACCTCTGATGAGCTTTACGAATTGATCCTGAAAAGAGAAACTTCATGAAGAGGTTCAAAATGATTCCAAATCATCGAATGACTTATCCCACAAATCAAAAAACCCGCCTGTTCCCGGCCATTTTCCTTTTGATGGCCATGATCTTTTCTGGTTGCAACATGGGAATGCCCAAGGATGGCGAATGGGTAACCTGGTATACCGAAGCGCTGAAATATGCCCAAAAACAGATCTTTCTGGTCTTTTATTTCTCCAAGAACGCCGCATTGTCTGAGGCATTTGCATCGGACGTGCTGGCCAGCGAAGAGTTCAAGCAGTACGCGGCCAAGAGGTTCGTGATGGTGCAATTCGACTTTACCAATCCGAGTGAAAGCACCAAGCAACAATCGGGATCCCTGATGGACAAGTACAGCATCAAGGCATATCCCACAATCGTGATTGTCAATCCCATAAAAGATGGTCGGGCGGTTGCCCAGCTGGAGTATGGGCATCGGAATTTTGCCACCTTCATGGCTGAGCTTCAGGCGGTGCCGGGCCCCAGTGGAGTCAAATCCCCAACACCGCCCAGCACAGCATCCGCCAATCCACTTCAGAAGGTCAAAAGCATGCTTTCCGGTGAAGAGAAAAAGGAAACTTCATCAGCCTCACAGCCTGCCACGAAACCCAGCGGTCCCAGCAAGATTGTGATCGAAGGTTACGATTCTCCAGTTGCACCGGTCAGCCAACCAGCAGCCAGCCAGATCCCACCCACCCCACCGCGTGAAACTCCCTCCACAGGCACCCATGCCAAAACCAATTCCATCCCTGCGGGACAGGGCGCCATTATCATTGAAGGATACGATTCTTCCCCGCAATGACGGTCCCGCAAAAGCTCACCGCTGCTTTGCTTCAGGCAATCGAGCATCTGAAACCTGAAAATCCGGACGTTGCCCTTCAAATCCATCATTCCTGCACCGTCAACCCGTGTCATGACGCGCGCTTTGGCGACTACCAAAGCAACATCGCCATGGTCGCGGCCAGGGCCCTGCAGAAGCCGCCACGCGAACTGGCACAACAGATCATTGCAAGACTTAAAATCGACACAGTCTGTGAGAAAATTGAGCTCGCAGGTCCCGGCTTCATCAATTTCCACCTGAAGCGGGAGGCCGTGGCGGTGGAATTGAACGCCTCGATCCGTGATGATGTTCATTGCGGCATCCTTCAGCAATCCCAACCCGGTGTCATCGTCATTGATTTCTCCAGTCCCAATATCGCCAAGGCCATGCACGTGGGACATATCCGCTCAACTTTTCTCGGAGATGCTCTGGCTCGAATCACACGCGCAGTCGGTCATACAGTCATCACCGACAACCACCTCGGCGACTGGGGCACGCAATTTGGCAAACTCATCCACGGATACAAACATTTTCTGGATGCAAAGGCGCTGAAGGAATCACCGATCAACGAATTCGAACGGCTCTACAAGGAATCCCATATCCTCTCGGAATCCAACCCGGAGATCCTGTCCACGGTTCGCAAAGAGCTGGCTTTGTTACAGACCGGCGACCCGGAAAATACAAAAATCTGGAAACAGATTTCCGACCTCTCACTGGCTGAATTCAACAAAACATACAAGCGACTGGGAGTGACCTTTGATCATTATCTTGGAGAGAGCTTTTATCACCCGATGCTGGGCGCTGTCGTGGAGGAATTGAAACAGTCGGGTATCGCCGAGGTGAGCGAAGGCGCCATCTGCATCTTTTCCCGCGATGACCCCGAGCTGAAAAATGCCGCGCCCATGATGATTCAGAAATCGGATGGCGCATACCTCTATGCCACCACCGATCTGGCAGCCGCACGCCACCGTCTGTCGGAGTGGCAGGCCAATGAGGTTCTCTACATTACGGACAGTCGCCAGCAGCTCCATTTTCGACAACTTTTTTCCGCAGTGACCCGCTGGCTTGCATACCGGAAAGCTCCGGGCACGGCTGGCGATGTCTCCCGCCCTCAACCTCCCCTTTTAAAGCACATCATTTTCGGCAGCATCCTGGGCGCTGATAAAAAACCCATCAAAACCCGTTCGGGCGAACCCGTCAAACTGGCCGATCTCCTCGATGAAGCCGAAACGCGCGCCATGCAAATCATTCGCGAGAAAAACCCGGATTTGTCAAAGGATGAGCAACTGAGGGCTGCCCGGATCCTGGGAATTGGCTCCTTGAAATACGCTGATCTTTGCCAGAACCGGAATCTCGATTATATGTTCGATTGGGACAAGCTGCTTGCCCTTCAGGGAAACACGGCGCCCTATTTGATTTATGCCTATGTCCGGATCCAATCCATCTTCCGAAACGCCGGCATGGAACCCAAATCCTCGAGTTCATTGGGGCTCCTCACACCGGAAGAACTGATTCTCGGAAAACACCTCATTCAGTTCGGTAACATGGTTCACGCCGTGCTCAGCGATTATCGACCCCATCTGCTTACGAATTACCTTTATGATCTGGCTGTGAAATTCAGCAGATTCTATGAAGCATGCCCTGTTCTCAAGGCGGAGGAACCCGTGCGCTCAGAACGACTGACTCTATGTCGCCTGACAGCGCGGACTCTGAAAAAGGGCCTGGAACTGCTGGGCATTGAAACCCTTGAGAAAATGTAATCAGCTTCATCCCTTCCTTACCCCAACTTGGCGGATTCGGTGCTTTGGAGGGGTGTAAGCGCCTGAAAATCGGGTGTGGATCATGAAAAGGTCTGCACTACACGCGCTTTTGCCCCATTCTCAACCAGCTTTCTCTCGGTGCACCTCGACTTTTTGACTCAAAAAACAAAGCTTTTTGCGTGCCGAATCTGCCAAGTCGGGCTAGCCCAACTTCGCCGATTCGCGACTTTTTAAGGGTATAAAGTGGAGTTCTTAGGTTCAAAATTCATTTTGCTGGCAAAAGGTCTGCACTACATGGGGGTGGGTCCGTTGTGTAAAATCAACTGTT
>Ga0247727_10008772_pt1 | contig 18626 bp, 13 predicted proteins | sample WisWelCaveWW1625_FD_202498 | JGI IMG/M metagenome (GOLD analysis project Ga0247727, IMG submission 202498) | Biofilm microbial communities from Wishing Well Cave, Virginia, United States - WW16-25 | ecosystem: Environmental > Aquatic > Deep subsurface > Groundwater > Cave microbial mat | place... | reverse complement strand
GGCCGGGGCAATTCTGGACGGCGACCGGACTGCGGCATCTAGCTGCGCTGATGGAAGCCCGCAGCAATGACCACTGGGACCAACTGTGGTCACCAAACTAATGGTGGTGGTGCTCAGATGCGCACGGTGGCGGGTTGCACCAGACACTGCACTGGCGCGTCTCGTCAGACTCGGCTAGGATGCGCGGCGCGGAGGAAGCGATGATGTCGGCGAAGAAATGGCTGATCGTGGCGGGCTTGGGAGCGGCGCTCGGTTTGGTGACCGTGGGGGTGGTGCTGGTGGTGATCTGGCGGTTCGTGAGCCAAGGCGGTCGGCCGGTGGATTATTCGCTGCCGGTGTACACGTTTGAGCAAACGGACTCGACCCATCCCGGTTATCGGCGCACCACCATCACGTCCGGGACAACGGTGTACGTGCAGGCCTATGAGGAGTATGCGTTGCGATTGGCCAACCCCGATCCCACCAACGCCGTCGGCCGCACTGCGTTTGGTGGCGGCAAGATTTGTGCGATCCCCGGTCAGCCGCCGACGGATTATCTCGCTGTGGATTGCGGTTCCGAGATGCCGGCGTATGAGGTCTTCCGTAACAGTCAACGGCCGCCGTTTGACTGGCGGACCGTCAAATTCCAGACGCTGGAGGTTGCCGCAAACAACAGCGGCGTCTCGTCGAACTCGGCTTCCGGGACGATTGGCCTCACGACGCACAAACGCACGACGGATCCGGCGGTGATCGAGGACGTCCTGCGCACCCTGCGCGAGGGAACACCCACGACGCTGCCATCACTGGTGCCGGTCACCACCAGCAACCTCGACGGGGTCCATCTGATCAGCGACCAACTGCCCGGGCTGATTTTTAGCCCGGCGGTTTACCGGGACCCGGCGGGGCCGGTCTATCTGGCGGAGAGCTTGGCGGTGGAGTTTACAAACCGGACGACCAGAATCCACGCCCGCTGGATCGTCGCCAGTCCGCTGTTTACGAAATGGGTGCAAACCCCGTGAAGGCCCGGAGCCGGCGATCATCGGCGCGCGCGGCTTTGGCGCTCAAGCGACGTCCCCCCGGTTTCTCTGCCATCTGGCTGGATCGATCCCGATCGGCGCCCAAGGATCAACGTCCAATTTTCGAGTGCTGTAGCCGAAGCGTCAGCTTCGGCCCGAGGCTCACGCCTCGGCTACAGGTGCCAAATCAATCGAACCGCCGTTAGACTTCGACGATGTCGGCCTTCAGGCTGAGGACGAAGGCGACGAGTTCGTCGTACTCGGCTTGGGGGACTTTGAACGCTTTCAAGGTGGCGTCGGCGTGGCCGAGGAAGATGTTCCAGTCGCTTTCGCTGATGCGCATGCCTTGGTGGGACAGTTTCATGTCGCGGCCGGTGTAGTACATCGGGCCGCCGGCGTTGTGGCAAAGATAATCCACGAGGAGTTGCCGTTCCCGTTTCAGGCCGTCCGCGCCGCGATGCTGCCAGAACCGGCCCAGTTGCGGGTCTTTCTGGAGGCGATCCACCAGAGCGTTGCTGACGGCGGAGATGGCGTCGTAGCCGCCGAGGCGTTCGTAGAGTGATTTCTTGCTCATGCCTCGGCTCCTCCGGCTGGCGTTACTTCGCCGGCGCGGGGGGCGGGACGTACACGCACGGGCGGGCGGCGACGGCCATCCATTGGCCAGCCTTCTTCGTCGCCACCCAAGTCACGTGATGTTTGAGCGGCGGCTGCGCGCCGCCATCGGGGCCTTTCAGGCCGCTGACCTCGGCGGCCACGTCCACGACGGCGGTGTTCTTACCGATGTAGCGGATGCGTTCAACGGTGCCGGCATAGGTGGTGCCGACCATGACGCCGGTGCCGGTGTGTTCACTGGCGAAAAACTTCTCGATCGCCGCCGGCCCCCTGGCCTCATGCCCAAACGGGTCAATGAGATCGCCCTGCTCGACCCAGAACGACGCCATCAGGTGCGGGTCGTGTTTGTTCCAAGCGGCGACCCATTCGTCGTGGCGTTGGCGGATGGCCGCATCGTCGTCGGCCTGACCGGTGTGAGCGGTGAACAGCCCGGCCACTCCGAACAAAACGGCGGACAGCAAGAGTCTCTTCATGACGAACCTCCAGGGTTGGCTGCGTTTCTGCGACCGACCGGGAGCATAGGCTCGAACACGTATTCCGACAATCAGATTCAGCACCTTTCCGCAGCGCGCGCCGGCGGTTGTCCCGCGCGGGATAAATCCCCCAGTTTACCTGTCATGCAACATTCGTCTTGTGCGGCGGCGGTCTGTGGCTAGTCTGTTGGGCCAGCGACGGCGATGAGTTCCTGGACCACCAACCACCCCACCGTTCTCGACGAAAAATCTATTCGTCAATCCATCGCGCTCGCCTGCCGGTGGATCATCGACCGCAGCCTGATCACGACCAAAGACCACGGCCTGCCCCGGCACAGTTTCTCGCATGCGGCGCGCTACACCGATTGGCGCGGCGCGTTCAAAGGCGAGTACAGCGCCCGCGACCAACGCTGGGGATTCTTCTGTCCGCTGTGGCACGGCGGCCAGGGCGTCAAAGCGCTGGTCATGGCTTACGAAGTTCTCAAGGACGACGAATATCTGCGCGCCGCCAGGCTCGGCGCGGATTTCATCCTGCGCTACCGGGTGAACGATCCCGCCGATGCCGATTACGGACTGCTCCTCGCCTTCGAGAATGCGTCGGAATACATCAACAGCTCAGCCATCATGGAAACGCTGGGCGGGTTGTTCGCGCTGAGTGACGCGACCGGGGACAAACAATATGCCGAGGCCGCGGTCGCCGCGTTGCGCTGGGTCCAACGCAAACTCTGGTTGCCGGACGAAGGTCTGTTCTGGGACGAGTACGACCCCGACAAACGCACACGCCACCGCGCCCCGTGGATGAAGAAAGAATGTTTCCCCCAGCCCGGCCGGCCACTGCTGGATGACGGCGTGTTTCTGACCGGCTGGAAACTAACCGGCGACCAGTCATTCAAGGAGATCGCCGTGCAGACGGCCGACCGGCTGTTGCGCGACGAGAATCCACCCGGCAACTGGAAAGCCTATCCTCCGGCGTTCCCCGATACCGGCATCCTTCATCCACGGCACGCCTACTGGTGGGGACGACCGTTGTGGATGGTTTCTCAAGCGACCGGCGACAAAAGGTATCTCGAAGCCTGCCGGCGCAGCGCGCAATGGTACGTCCAAGCCATCCGGTACGACGGCGGCTTGTTTCGCGATACCGGCCCCGATTTCCGCACCCCGAGTTTCGGTCACGCCACCAGCGGCGCCGCCTGCGCCGTGATCCTGTGGGCGGAACTGACTCGTGAATTTGGCGACAAACAATGGATCGAACCGTTGCGCCGCTCACTGTCCTTCTGCCAGTCAGTCCAATTCACCGGCGCCAAAGACCCGAACCTCCAAGGCGCGATCCTGGAAAAAGTCCTGCCCCCCCGACGGCACCGATGCCCACCCGTGGTACTTGCGCGACCTCGGCACATTCTTCTACGTGTAGGCGGCGTGTCTGGTGTTGCGGGACGTGCCGGCAGTCCTGAAGCTGTAGCCGCGCACGGTGGGCGGGATCCTCCAAACCCGCCGCGGTCAGCGCCCGCGGCTGCAGAACCGCGACGCTTGACGCCGCGCGTTGCTGAACTCAGTATGGTGGCATGATCAAGACCATCACGAAGATCGGCAACTCGTACGGGATCATTCTCGACGCGGCGCTGATGGAGCGCACCCGGCTGAACATTGGCGATCGGCTCAATATTGAATTACACACCGGTGGGACAATCACGCTCACACCCATACGACCGTCCATCAAACCGCCCAAAGCTGCGGCCACAGCGAAGCGTCTGATGAGCAAGAACAAGGAACTGTTCCGACGGCTGGCATGAGTGTATCGTTTCTGGCCCTGCCGGATGAACGTCAGCGGCGGAGCGATGTCGCTAGATCAAATCCGCCAGCCTGCCGGTGTGGATGAATGACGTGGTGCAGGGGACGCGGACGGCTTTGCCCGCGTTGCCGCGGATTACCAACTCGTCATCACTGACCACTTCAATCTTCTTCACTTCGTTGAAGCCTTTCGGGACTGGTACACAGCCTTGAATGTAGTTGATGGCAGTCGGGCGTTGTTTGCTAAGTTGGAGGTACGGTTTGATGCCGCGTTTGCTCATCGGGTTGGGTTTCAGGCAGTCGCCGATGCCACCGCCGTACCACCACGTGACGTCCTCGATGCCGAGACAGTTGATGTGCCGGCCGCGCCAGATGTCGGCCCAGCGTCCGCCGTTGCTGCGCCAGAACAACGTGGCTTTGAGCGTGCGCGGGTCTTTGAGCGTGAACCAGACGTAGCCCTCGCGCGGGAAGGTGATGCTCGACCAGCCGAACTCCTGTTTCGGATCGTTGACCATCAGCGCGAGGTCCATGAAGCCGCGGTAATTCGGATACACGCTCAGGTCGGCGATCGTGCCCCAGATGGTTGGGACGCGGCGCAGGTCGTGGAAGGTGACGCCGTTCTTGAGGAACGTGTAGCTGCCATCTTCGGGTCGCTCGACCATCGTGGGACAGGTTGCGCCGAATAGAAACGGGCGGAGGACGATCTTGCCGCTGGCAGGTCGGTCGGGGAATTGGATGTTCGGATGATGGCCGACCAGCATCGGGCCGGTCATGCCGGAGATGAGGTTCTGTTGATAGACGATGTTGTGTCCGGCCACGAGCGCGAGGCGTTTGTCCACCGTGCCGCGCCGCACTTTGACCGGCATCCGCAGGTGCAGTGAAATCCCTCTGCCGGTACGACGTTGTTCGATGGGCTGCCACAGGCGGTTGGCGACTTCGCCGTGGACGGGATGTTTCTCGCCCCGGTACGGCGCGGTGTTGTGGCCAAATGGCAGGCAGAAAAAATCGCCGCGCAACACCTTCAGGATCGGCAGTGTCTCCGCCGGCACCTTCTCATTCCACCACGGGGCGATGTGATAGGGCTGGATGGCGCGGCGGTCGCGGTTGAAATAAACGGGGGCGATGTGTCCGCCGACGTGGGTGATGGCGGCGGAGACCTGTTTGGTTTGGATGACCCACGATGGTTGATTGAAGACGGAGCGAAGTTTCGGTTTCATAACGTGGCGCAGATGTTAGCCGGGCGGCCCCGGTCTTGCAATCCCAGTCGGGTTGGCCCATACCATTTCCCAACTGGAGGAGCGCGTCATGTCCAAGTCACTTCGTTATCGGGGATCGCGGTGGTGGTGTCCGTCGTGGTTGGAGGTGCCGGCCGGGCCGTGGGGGACGGCGTCCGGTTTTCAACAGGATGTCGTGGCGGGGTGGAAGGCGGCGATCGACTGGCATGCGGACCACGGGTTGAACGTCATCATCGCCGACATTCCCTACTCCCAAACCGATCGCATTTATCTCGGTTGGGGATTTCATTATCTGCTCGATCTGAGTCGCTGGCCGTACGCGCGCGACCTGTGCTCCGCCGATTTTCGGCAGTGCAACCGCGACACGCTGAACGCCATCTTCGACCACGCCCAAACCAAGGGGGTGCTCTGTCTCACGCAGCATTTCAATTTCGGGGCGCCGACGCGGATGGGTTGTGCGGAGGGTTGGTTCGTCCAGTATCCGATCACCGAAGCCGATTTCCCCGCCACGCCGCAACATCATCACTCGCGCACGGGCGTGATTGCGTTGGGCGCGTGCTGGACGCATCCGGGCTACCAGGAATTCATGAAGTACTGCTGGAGCGAGACGCTGAAGCTGCTCCCCGGCCTCGGCGGCTTCCTCGTCACCCCCGGCGAAGGCCAGAACTGCGTCATCGAACGCACCTACCTGCCCGAACGTCCCGATCGCGTCCTGCAAGACCGCGACCACGAGAAACTTCTGTTTCATTATCAGTCCAGTTCGACGCGGTTCATCCAGGCGCTGGCCGATTTCATCCGGCAGTTCACCGCGACGGTCACTAAGGCGCAACGCAAACCGGTCGTCCGCGCCTGGGGCATGGAAGGCGCGCCGCATCTCGCGCCGAAAGGGCCGACCTACCTCGTGAAGCATCAGCTCTTCGACTGCATCGACGCGCCCGGCGATTACACCGTCAAACGCTGGCAGAACGCCGGTCACGAGGTGTGGGTGGAAGCGGAAGTCTTCGGCGAGAATGCCGGCCCCATCGTCTGGCTCAATGCCGACTACCGGCAGCGCATCGCGGAGGACATCCGCCAATCCGGCGTCGCCGGCGCGGTCAGTCACATTAACTCCGGCTGCGAAGTCCAACTCCTCAACGATCCCTCCGCCTGCGTCGCCTTCGCGATGTTCCACGATTCCCTGCGCGAGCCGACCTCCCTGCACGACACCAAGCCGTATGTCGCCACGTTGGCGAAGAGCTTCGGCAAACACGCGGCCACTGTCTTTCGCGCAATGGAACTCTACAGTCACGGCCCGCTGCTCAGTTCGAAGGTTGCGCATCGGCTGGGCGAGGGCTGGATTTTCGGCGGCTGGGCGACGTTCACTGATCCGGCGGAAGGCCTGTTGAATCTGGCCGCCACCAACGGCACACCACCGCCATGGTTTCGCGGTGACCTCGCCACGGTGAAAGAATACGTGGATTACCTCGACACCAATCCGTGGTCGCCCGATGCGCTGAAGCAGGTGCGCGCGGGGCGGCGTTGTCCGATCGCCGCGCTCGAACATGCTGGCCAGCAAGCGGCGCGAGCCGAGAAGTTGCTCGAAAAGATTCGCGCGGACCTGCCAGCCGAGTCGATGCGCGAATGGAAGGTCTTGCGCTGCTCGGCCGCGCTCAGCCGGGTGGACGTCGAATGTCTGGCCAACGCTTGCCGGGCGAAAGTGCTGTTCCACGCCGTCCGCGCCGGTCTCGAACCCGCGCCGCAACGGCCCCTCGCTGAGCAATGTCTCGCCGCGATGGAACACTGCGAGAAGGCCGCCGCCGAGCGCCGCGAATGGTTGATCCAGTTGCCGCCCGACCACGCGCCCGTGGCGGACCTCTGCGCGCACCAACGCGACGTGTATCGCGACATGGCGATCCAGCTTCAGCCTTACCGGCGGGAGTTGAATCGTTTCCTCAGTGGCGAAGCGTGGACGCTGTCGCGCTACGACCTGACGTGGCGCGGGGCGATGCGTTTCCGCGGCCCGGTCAGCGAATCGCTTCCCACCGGCCCGGCCGTGCCCGTGGCCAACTATCTGGTGAAATGGCCGGCGTGGGAGCCCTCGCCAAAGTTGTAGCCACGCTCAGAGGCAGGGCGGCCACCGCAACGTGCCGGGGACGGGACGGCTGTTGGGGGAATTGCCAACGTGGCCATCGACGTACAGGGCGTTGCAGGAGAGATGGTGCACCCAACCGACGCCGCGGTCGCCCTGTGGCACCGCCGGGTCCAACTCCGTCTCAAATACCAACGCGGGGTTCCAGCCGAACGCGTTGGGCAGATGGCTGTCCGCGGCAAACACGATGCTGTCGGGCTGGCGCAATCCGGTGACTTTGACGGCGCACCACGAGGTCTGGCACGCGGGGATGGGACAGGTGTTGCACGTGGTCGGGTCCATGCCACCCGTCACCCAACAGTTCACCGCATAGACGGTCGGCCACGTCCACACGGACAGCGAACTGATATTGTACACGTTCAGCGTCTTCGCGATGGTCGGACAATGAAAGACGTTGCCCCGCAGATCGGAGCCGCCGGTGCTCTCATACAATTTGGGTTCGACTCGGTAGAGATAGCTGACCCAGTTCGGTGCGGCGATGATGCCGTAGGCGGTGTTGTACTCGTACACGTTGAATGCCGGGAAGGACTCCCCGTAGGTGTTGAAGTACAGAGCCAAGCCGACACTGATTTGCCGCAGATTCGACGCGCACTTGGTTCGCCGTCCCGACTCCCGCGCCCCGCGCAACGCCGGCAACAGCAGTGCGGCCAACAGGGCCACGATCGCGATGACGACAAGGAGTTCGACCAAGGTGAATCCGCCCGCTCTGTACTGGTCCCGGCGGCGTTGCATACCATATTGCTACACCCGAAACCGCCCGGTTCACAACTCCATTTTGATCTTACGAGTTGACACAAAGCAGGGGAACTTCCTAAAGTGAAAACGTTTGTGAGAGAGTCCCCATGAGTGAAGCCCAAAGAATCGCTACGATTCGATCGGTTGCCGAGCAGGCGGGCGTGTCGGTCGCCACGGTTTCCCGCGTCATCAACAATCCCACCATCGTCGCCGAAGACACGCGCGAGCGCGTCTTGAAGGCGATTCAGGACCAGAAGTTCCGGATTTCCCGCGAGGCGCAATTGACCCGGCGCCGGCACCGAGCGTTGCGCACGGGGCGCGTCGGTTTTCTCGTGCCGGACGTGCCGAATCCCGCCACGGAAACGATCACCGAGGAAATGGGCAAAGGCATTCAGCGCGCGCTCATGCCGCGGGCTATGGAGTTGGTGATGTACTACTACCCGCTGCTGTCGGATTCTCCGCACGCGGTGCCGAAGATGTTGATCGAGGACAGCGTGGACGGCGTGCTGCTGCGTCCGCCGCACGCGAAGGAACGTCTCTTGGAGTTCTGCCGGCAGGGCAAAGTGATGTTGCTCGCCAACGGTTTCCCTGATCTCGATTTGCCGAGCGTGCTCACCGATGACTGGGCGGGACTACGGTTGTTGATGGATTACCTGACCAGTCTCGGCCATCGCCGCGTCGCGTTCGTGGCCTGCACCACCCATTCGATTCTGAACCTGCGCCGGCTCCAAGCCTACCGCGCCTACTACGAAGAGAAGGGGTGGATAGTGGACGAGCAACTCGTGAAGATTTATGACAACTGGTTCGTGCCGGCGGATCAGGTTGAGCCTTGGTCGCGCCGCGTGCTGGAGGAATTGTTCGCGCTTCAGCCGCGGGTCACCGCGATTGTGACATCGATGGACGGATTGGCCGCGGGATTGTTGCAGGCGGCCAAACACATGAAGGTGCGCGTGCCGGAGGATTTGTCGGTCACGGGCTACGGCGACCAGTATTACACGCCGTTTACCGATCCGCCGTTGACGACGTTGCACGTGGATTATCAGGCGATGGGTGAGATCGGCACGACGCAGTTGCTGAACATGATTGAGGGCGCGAACTACTCGACCCAAACGCTGATTCGGCCCACGTTCGTCGAACGGCGTTCCTGCGCGGAGAAGCCGGCTGGTTCATGAGACGGATTCTCTGGCTGTGTGCCAGCCTGTGCGTGATCCTGAGCGGCGTCGCTGCCGAACCGCCGGCCACTGTCCAGATCACCGCCCAAGGCCTGCCCAACCCCACCAGTGTGGACGTGATCTCGATCGCCGCGCGCGCGGTGCTGAAGGAATTCACCCGTCGCTATCCGCAGTACGTCGTCCGGCCGTTCGTGATGCCGACCATCGAGGGCCAGGGCCAGGACAGCGCGCCGTTGATGGCCATCGCGGCCGGTATCCCGCCGCACGTGATCTTCGTCAATTTCCGGCAGTCCGCCACCTACATCGGCCAGGGATTTCTCGAACCGATGGAAATCCTCCTCGCGCGCGCGTCGTCGGACGATCCCCGGTTGACCACGCCCGATGGCAACGGCGGTTTTCTCTCCGACCCGTCCCCCGCGCAGATCGAAGCGACGCTGGCGATGATTCAGGAACGGATTCCGAAACCGTCGTGGCCGGTGGTTTATCGCGAAGACGACAGCGGTCGGCTGCAAGGCAAGCACGTCTGGTGTTTGCCGTCGAACAATCAGGTCCACGCCCTCGCCTTTCGCAAGGACCTGTTCTACGACGCGGGACTTGATCCCGACCGGCCGCCGCAGACGTGGGACGAACTGCTGGACTACTGCCGGAAACTCACCAAGCCCGAGAGAGGCCAGTTCGGCATCATTTTCACCACTGGCAAATACATCAGCTACAGCGCGTACGAGTTCCTCGGATCGAACGGCGTCGAGGCCATGCGCCGCAACGACCGGGGCGAGTGGGAAGCCGCGTATGGCAATCGGGCCGCCGCCGAGGCGGTGTATTTCACGTGGCGCTTGTGCCGGGAGAAGTGGACGCCCCCCGGCAGCGACAAGGAAGTCGAAGGGGTCGTTTACACGGGTTCCGGTCAGCAACGCAACCGTGACTGGGAACGCGGCAAGATGGCCATGTCGTTCCTGAGCATCCAGGAAGAAATGATCGCCGCCGTCAACCCGCAGTTGGTGGGCCTGGCCGGCATCCCCGCCCCGGCGGGTCGCAAGGGCGCGGGCGTCATCAACGCCATCATGTACGGCGTGTTCAGCGGCTCGACGCCGGAACAGAAAATCGCGGCGGCGCGTTACGTCTGGTTCTTGACGAGCAAAGACGCGCAACGCATTCGCGCCAAAGCGTTCGTCGAAGGCGGCTATGGCCAGTACGTGAATCCACTGCTGTTGAAAGAATTTGGCTACGAGCGCTTGCTGAAACAGGTGCCGAAAGGCTGGCAGGAAGTTTTCGCCGAGGCCATCGAGAACGGCGTGCCCGAGCCGTACGGGAAAAACACGCAGAACATTTACGATTACCTCGACCGGCCGATTCACACGTCGCTGGAAAAACTTTCCACCTCGACCACGAAGGGGGGCTGGGCGGAGTTGTCGCACGAGGAAAAGTTGGATCGCATCGAGAAGGAACTGCGCGCCTCCGCCGCAGAGGTCAACGAGCGCGTCCTCGGCAAACTGTCGCCGGTGGAGCAGAAGAGCCGCCGCCAACATGCCGGCATCGCGGCGTTGGTGGTCGCGGTGGTGTTCACACTCGGCATGGTGCACGTGTGGCGGCATTTCACCAGGATGGCCGTGATCGGCCAGGAGCGGCGCCACTGGCGGAAATACATCTGGGGTTACGCGTTGCTGGTGCCGGGGCTGGTGTTGATGGTGTTGTGGGCGTATCTGCCGTTGCTCGGCGGACTCGGCATGGCGTTTGCCGACTACCAACTCATCCGGGAGAGTCAGTGGGTCGGGCTGGGCAATTTCGCCTCGATCATCCACGACCCGCGCTTCTGGGCGTCGCTCTGGCGCACTGTTTATTTCGTCGCCCTGACAATCGGACTGGGTTTCTGGCCGCCGATCCTGCTGGCGATCATGCTTCAGGAGATTCCCACCAACACCGCCAAATACGTCTATCGCACCATCTATTATTTGCCGGCCGTGCTGAGTGGGTTGGTGGTGATGTTCCTCTGGAAAAATCTCTACGGACCGACCGAGTCCGGCGTCCTCAACAAAATCATCCTCAGCCTCAACATGCTCGGCCCGTTCCCGGCAACTGTGTTGAAGTGGGTCTTGCTCGGTTCGTGGGGGGCGCTCATCGGCTTGTTGATCTGGCTGCCAATCAAAGTGGACGAAATGCCGCGTTCGCTCAAATTCCTGCTCTGGGGCGTGGCGCTGGTGTTCCTCGCCGTGACCGTCTGGCCGCTCATCGACGCCTACCGGCAACCCGTCAACGGCGGCTGGTCCGCCGTCGGCGCGGGCTTGAGCAATGTGGTGGGACGGTTCGGCCTCAAACCATTCCGCTGGCTCAACTCGCCAGAGGCGGCGATGGTCTGCATCGTCATCCCGACCATCTGGGCCGCCTCGGGTCCCGGCTGCATCCTCTACCTCGCCGCGCTCAAGACCGTGCCGGATGAATTGTACGAAGCGGCCGAAGTGGACGGCGCGACCAACTGGCACAAGGTGTTTTACATCGTTCTGCCGCGCCTGAAATATCTGATCGTCATCCAATTTGTCGGCGCGGTGCAGGGCGCGTTCCGGGGCGGGGTCGAGTACATCATGGCCATGACCGGCGGCGGCCCGAACGACGCCACCAACATCCTCGCCGTGGAAATCTTCAGCCGCGTGTTCATGAACCTCCAATACGGCGAAGGCACCGCCGCCGCGTGGATTCTCGGCGCGCTGCTGATCGGCTTCACCGCCTACCAACTCAAACTGCTCGCCAGCGCCGAGTTCAAGGCGGGAGGATGACGAAGATAAATTCGAAGCGCGAAATCCGAAATTCGAAGGAAAACGGAAAGTGGAAATTTCCGAAATTCGAATTTCGAATTTGTTTCGGATTTCGAGATTCGGATTTCGGATTTTCACGCTAATGCCCATCATCTCCAAGGTCGAAAGCAAAAGCTGGCGCGGACGCGCGATCTTCGCGGTTCTCTTCCTCCTGCTTTCGCTCGGCGGACTGACGATGCTCTATCCCTTCACGATCATGGTGTCGGGATCGTTGCGCAGCGACATGGATCAGAACGACCTTGATCTCGTCCCCGATTACCTGCGCGCCCCCAAGGTTCTGTACCGCAAATTCCTGGAGACGAAATACAACTACGACATCCGGCTGCTCGGCCGCGCGCACCAGCGATTCGCGTTCAGTTTCCGCGACGCCTACGCGCCGTCGATCCTCCAGGCGGAGGTGGACGATTTCCAGGAGTTCCATGCGACCACCGAATTCCCCCGGCACTGGCAATCGCTCGGCGGGATGCTCGACGCGCGCCGCAAGATCGCCCCGCGCAACCTGCGCGCCCAGTACGACGGCGACCTCAATGCGCTCAGCCGCGACCTCGGGGCCAGCCTGCCGATGTGGAACACCATCATCCTCGGCAGCCTCGAATGGTACAACCGCCGATTCGATGTCGTCGATACCCCGGTGACCCGGGAATATTTCCGGATGCAGGAGCAAGCGCCGTTGGCCGAGCTGATCTTCGTCAACATCAGCGGCTACTTCCTCGAATTGATGATCCTGCCGAGCTACGGGCGATTCGACACGATCAAGCACAACGAAGCCCACGGCACGAAACTCGAATCCTACGCGCAGTTCGTCTTGCCGCGCACCGTGCCCGGCCCCGAGCAAGCCAGGTTGCGGCAGGAATGGATCGAGTTCGTTCAAAACGATCTCCATCCCAGCTTCGTCGCGCTCGACCGCACCTCCGACAATCTCTATCGGGATTCCCTTCACGCTAAATATGGCGACCTCGTTGCCCTCAGCCAGGCCTGGGGCACGAATCTCACCGCGCTGGCCGAGATCCGTCTGCCGCAGGGCGACTGGCTTTCCGGCAGCCGGCGGGCCGATTATCTTGAATTCCTGCTCCAGCAACCGCCCGAAACCTACCGGCTGCTCGGCCCCGAGTACGCGTGGCCAGACTGGCTGCAGAAGAAATATGGCCGCATCGACAATCTCAACGCCGCCTACGGCACGCACTACCACGATTTCCCGGCCATCCGACTTCCCGTGAACCAAATCGAGTACGCCCACGCGATCGCCAATGCCGGCCCGCTCCGCCGTGAGTTCGCTTTCCGCAATTACATCAACGTCCTTCGCGACATGGTGTTTCAAGGCCGCGCCTTCGCGAACACCGTCATCCTCTGCGTCTTGACGGTCGGGCTCACGTTGCTGCTGAATCCCCTCGCCGCCTACGCGATGTCCCGCTTCCGCCTGCCCGGCACGTACAAAATCCTGCTGTTCCTGATGGTCACGATGGCGTTCCCCGCGATGGTCGTCACCGTCCCGAAATTTCTGATCCTCCGAAAATTGAATCTCCTCAACAGCTTCGCCGCGCTCGTCCTGCCGTTCATCGCCAACGGCTACCTCATCTTCCTGCTAAAGGGATTCTTCGATTCTCTGCCGCGCGATCTCTACGAAGCCGCCCTCATCGACGGCGCCGGCGAGTTGCGCATGTTCTTCCAGATCACGATGGCCCTCTCCAAACCGATCCTCGCCGTCGTCGCCCTCAGCGCATTCAACTCCGCCTACACCATGTTCCTCTACGCGCTCATCGTCTGTCCCGACCAGAGCATGTGGACCATCAACGTCTGGCTCTATCAGTGGCAGCAAGACTCGCCCCAAGCCGGCGTCTTCGCTTCGTTGTTGGTTGCCGCCGTGCCGACGCTGTGCATATTCCTGTTCGCCCAAAACGTCATCATGCGCGGCATCGTCGTCCCCACGGAGAAATAATCTGTGCCCCTCCCCTCGTTTGAAAACACGATCCTGGCCATCGGCGCCCATCACGACGACAACGAACAGTTTGCCGGTACGCTCGCCCACTACAAGCAGGCCGGCTGGAACATCGTCTCCGTCGTCATGTGCAACGGCATGTACAGCGCCGGCCAGGCTTCCGAAGCCACCATCCCGGTCCGCGACGCCGAATCACTCGCCGCCGCCAAACTCCTCGGGATGACAACCGTCTTCCTCCGCCTCCACGAAGGTGACCTCGCCAACACGCAAGAAACCCGCCTGAAAGTCATCGAGGCCATCCGGCAACACCGGCCGCAGATCGTCATCACCCATCCGCCGCGCGACTATCACAGCGACCACATCGCCACCAGCCAATGCGTCCACGACGCGACGCTGATGTGCAACAGTTACGCCGTGCTCACCGCCAGCCCCGCCTGCCGGCAACCGCGCCTCTACTACTGCGACACCTGGTTCGTCCCGTTCGAACCCGACTGCTACGTGGACATCACCGAGCACATCGAATTGAAACTCCAAATGATGGCCTGCCATAAATCGCAGTTGCCGCCCAAGCCCGTCCCCGGCGACACCCTAGATCGCATGCGTCTCCGCAGCCGGATGCGCGGCATCGAAGCGGGCGCCGAATACGCGGAAGCCTTCCGGTTCGTGCCGCGACTTGGCTCGGTCCGCACCGGCCTGTTGCTCACGTGACGACGGGATAACTCACTCCACCGTGGCCGTGCCCCATTCGTGCGGTTCGAGGCGGGCTTCGTTCGGGACGTCTTGCGTAACCCGCGAACTGAAGCTGTGGTTGCTCCAATAGGCGCGCGTGGCGGTGGCGTTGCCGGTTTCGTTGCCGAAGATGTAGCCGACATCCATTCGCAACGTCGTGCCGGGTTTCGGCGTGAGGCCGATCTTCGCCAGCGGAATCTGGACGGTCGCGTTGAAACTCGTTGCGGTCTTCTCGTAATCGAGTGGCACATCCTCCCACACCTCAATCTTCTCGATGACTTCCTTCCCGGTCGGCGACGTGAACACCGTCGGCTCGCCCTGGAAACCGGCCACCTTCGGACGATAGACCACTGCAACCGGCTTGCCCGCGCGTCGGCTGATGAGCAACCGGACATCGCCAAGCTCAGCGGCAATTTGAATGTCGAGCAGGTTGCCGCCCTTGAAAATCAGCGGCAGTTCCGGGGTGCTGTTCACCAATTCGAACGGTGAGTTGACTTCGTAACGCACCATCAGATGGGTGGCGTTGTAGGCGGCGCGCGCGGTGAAATTCCGGTTGGCGTCCACGTCCACTTTCACGCCGCGAATGTCGAGCCACTTCGGCGCGTCAGGACAACGTGCCAACACGAGCGATTGCGACCGGGCTTTCTGTGATGACCATTCCGCGAGCGCCACCGCCGCGGCTTTCGTGTCTTCGGGTGAGATGGTGAGCTTGCCCGCAAAACGTTTGAGTGTTTCCAAACCGGTCACCTGCAACACCCGGCCATCCTGATCGCCACCGAGCAAGAACCAGCGGCCATCCTTGAGTTTCACGAGTTGGCCGGTAAACCATTCGCACTGGATGAGATCAGCGCCGGTTTCGCCCGATCGACCATCTTTCATGATCGTGCCGATCGGCACGCCGTCGGTCGTGAGCAATTGGCATTGCCCAAAGTAGCTGGAGTAGCCGGTGATGCCGTCGGTGATGCCGAGGTTCTTCGTGCCGCCGTAGAGCTGACCGGGTTTCGGGACCGGGAACTCATACATGTCGTACCAACGGCAGCCCACCCGGTAACGCCAGCTCATTTGTCCGGCTTTCGTCCAGTAGCTGATCGGCCAGATTTCGGTGCGGTCGAGGTGCTTGATGTCCGAGCCAGCGTACATCAGCAGCGAACCGTCCGCGGGATTGACGGTCAGATCGTGCGTGTAACCACTGCCATCGTTGGCGTAATCCACTCGCTTCAACGAAGCGTCGTCGTACAGCGGCACGCCGTTGGGCAGAATCCGTTTGGGCGAAATCCGCTGCCAAAATAGTTCGGTGTACATTCCGGTGGCGTACAGGTTGAGGTCCGCGTCGAACACACTGTGAGTCTGGCCGATCGACAACTTGGTCGCTCGGGTTTCGTCCTGCTGAACCACCCCATCCTCATTGCGATCCTCCCATAACAACGAACCGACCTTGTTTGCCTCCGTCCAATCCTTCGCGCCTGCCCGCCAGCTCAAAACGGCAAACGGGCTGACAATCCCAGCCACCGGTTCGAAATGATCGCCGCGACGAACCCAAAGAAATTGCCCGGCCACGTCCGAACCTTGATAGGATTTGTGGTGCATGTACTGCTTGCCGTTCTTCGCGGTGAACACGATGTTGTTGACCATGTGCGGCCAGAAATAAGGCGCGTCGGGTTTGGCCTCAATCATCACCGCCGACGGTTGCCAAGTGCCTTTGTCGAGGTCAACTTTCCACTCGACGTTCTGGCAATACACGCGCGTCGGGTCGGCCGGGTCCATGCACACCGCCGTCGAGACGTAGCACGGGCCAAACTTCTCCTCGATCAGTTTGCCGGTCGCGGCGTCCCACACGCTGACGCGCTTGGGCGAGAAATCATTTTCCGTCACCCACAGCCGGCCCTTCGAGTCCACGGCCAGTCCGCGCGGATTCATCATCGTGTCCGAATCCCATGCGCCCGCGCGCGAGTGGCTGACGTTCCCACTGGTTTGCACCGGCGACGTCATCGCCCGCCCGCCGGTCTTGCCAATCGAACGCAGATACTTCCCGTCCTTCCCAAAAACTGAAACGTTGTGGAGCTTGCCGAGATTGGTGACATAGATCGTGCCGTCAGCGGCGACGGCGATGCCTTGTGGTTGATCCAAGTGATCAGTAATCGAGTGATCGGTGATCAGTTGGCCGTCTTTCAACGTGACAATCTTGCCGTCGCTGACGATGTACAATGTGTTGTTGCCGGCAGTAATCCACGTCGGCTTGGGCATCGGCACGCGACGGAGAATCGTGCCTTTCTTCGCGTCGTATTCGACAACCTCGTTGGCCGTTGCGTTGGCGACGTAGAGCTTGCCGTTTTGCCACGCGAGACCCGTGCAGACGGTGTTCGACACCGCATTGTGCTCCACCCAAAGTTCATCGCGCTGGAAGTTCGTTTGCCGGCCGTCGGCCAAAGCGTAGGCGCGGATTTGCTTGTCGGAGTCCAGGTACGCGAAGACCCACTCGCCATCCGTGGTCAGATACGTGCCGCCAATCCGGTAGCCCCACTGTTTTTGGCCGGCGAGGTTGACGCCGATCAGTCCCGTGCCGGCCTCCGAACCGCTCCAGATGATCGCGCCTTTGTCGCCCGCGAAGCACACATCCACCGGATTGCCCCAGTCCCCACCCCACGCGCCCTTGCCATCAGTGGTGTTGTAGCTGGGAGAGCCGGAGTTGCTGACGCCGAGGACATATTTGGTTTTCAACGGCTCATGATAGACGCCCTTCCACGTGTACTCGCCTGCCGGCAGGACGCGGCCCGCGTCATCGAGGCCGTCCCAAGACTCGGTGACTTTGCCGCCCGGCCGCGATTCGGCGGCAATGATGTTGCGCACCCGGTCGCCCTTGCCGTTGATCAACGTGATGGACGCGACCTGTTCCTTGGGCAGTTTGAAGGCGAACTTCAGCGGCAGCGTGCGCACCGGCGGCACGCCCTCCTGCGTGAGTTCCTTCGGCAGATTCCCTTTTTCCGCGAAGATGGATTTCCCCCAGGCATCGGTGGATTGATAGGTGAACCCCGCGTGTGACATCAAGTCCACCGCCCACCCGCCGCCATAGGAATGCAAACCGGTCGGATCGCTCCATTGAATCGCGATGGCCGCCGCCGCGAGATCGCCGGCCTTCAATGGTTTCGGCGCGCGCAGCGTGCTCCACGGAATCCGGTACTCCAACGTGAAACCCTTGCCGTCCGGCCACGGCACGTAGGCCGCCTGAAACTTGTCGGCGGGCACGACGCCTTTGTGATAGCCGGGCGCGTCGTGAAAATCCATGCCGTGCTTGAGGTGCAACACCGGCTGCTTGCCATCGGTGTAATACCACAGCGTCATGTGTACGAGGTTCTCATTGGGCGTGCGGTCGTGGTTGCCAATCTTGAGCGGGTAGCCCAGCGCGGGATCGAGGCACAGTCGAAACTGAAATGCGTCGCCATCCCAACCGAAATCGGGATTCGCCGCCGGGTCCGCCCGGTTCAGCATCGGCGTCGGATCGGCGATGCGCGACGAGATGTAGAGCGCCTCGTTGTCGTACATCATCGCCGTCTTCGCGCTCTGGTAGGCCAGCGACGCCTCGACGACATAGGTCAAAATCTCCCCACTCAAATCCCAGTCGGCCAGATCGCCGTTGATCTTGACCGGCCCCGACGCGGGCACGACGAAGAGGCGCTGGTTGTGGTACACGCCTTGGGCATGGACGGAACAGGTGGCGAACAGTCCCGCGACCAGATAAAAATACACCGAAGATCGTTTCATCGTATGACTCAGTGTGTTCGGATTTTGTGATGGCTGAGTTTCACCCCACCTTTGCCCCTCAACCGTGCCGGCTGGTCACAAAGGCGATGTTGGTCATCGAGACTCCGTCTTGAGCGCCATGAATCATGGGTTATTCTAGTTCGCGTTCAAGGTGAGACTAACTATCCAGGGCCAGGCGCAGATGCTCCGCACGCGATCTCGATCCCCAGCCAGCCGTGGCAGGCCTGCTTCCAAGGTGCGCACCACCCCGGCCATGT
>Ga0247727_10008771_pt1 | contig 18628 bp, 14 predicted proteins | sample WisWelCaveWW1625_FD_202498 | JGI IMG/M metagenome (GOLD analysis project Ga0247727, IMG submission 202498) | Biofilm microbial communities from Wishing Well Cave, Virginia, United States - WW16-25 | ecosystem: Environmental > Aquatic > Deep subsurface > Groundwater > Cave microbial mat | place... | reverse complement strand
TACGACGTGTAGTTCGTTCTCGTCCGGTAAAGGTCGCCCTGCAGGGACACCATCCGATCCTGAAAATACGGCTCGCGGAAGGTGATCAGTCCGAGGTTCCGCTGCTGGCCCAACTGCCCGCGCACGCGCACGAGCTGCCCCTTCCCCTGGAAGTTCCCTTCCGAGATGTCCATGATCGTCGTGAATTTGTCGAGGGTGCTGTAACCGCCGCCGATGCTGAACTGCCCCGTATTCTTCTCCTTGACCTTCACGTTCAGGTCGACCTTGTCCGCCTCGATCTGCTGGGGCGTGATCTCGACCGTTTCGAAGAAATTCAGGTTGTTCAGCCGCTGGTAGCTGCGCTGCGTCGACACCGTGTCGATGACTTCCCCTTCGTTGACGCGGATTTCCCGCCGGATGACGTTGTCGCGCGTCTTGTCGTTGCCGCCGATGTTGATGTTGCGGATGCGAATGAGATCGCCTTCCTTCACGGTGAAGACGATCGACGCGGTTTTGGCCTGGTCGTCCTTCGCAATACCGTAATCGGCGTCGGCAAACGCGTACCCCTTCGTGCCGTAAAGATCCTTGATGCGCTTGGTCTCGTCAAACAGCTTGCTGATCTGAAAGACTTCGCCCTTCGCGATTTGTTGGCCGGCGGTCAGCTCCTCCTCCTCGAACAGCGTGTTCCCCCGGTACCCGACCTCTCCGACGGTATACTGGTCGCCCTCGACGATCGTGAACGTGACGAGAAACCACTTCTTGTCCTCGGTCAGCTCGACGACCGGCTGGCCCACCTGGGCATTAAGGTAGCCCTTGTTCAGATAGTTCCCGCGGATGCGTTCGGCGTCGTTGGCTAGCTCGTCCCGCTTCAAGAGGCCCGCGTCGGAAAACATGGACGGGAGCTCCAGCCTGGTGATGATGCCGTAGAGCGGAACCCACTCCCGCGTCGCCAGGTTCTTCAGCAACTCCTTTTTCTTGAACACCGTCAGGCCGTCGAGGGTGACGGTCTTGACCCGGGCCCGCTCGCCCTCCTTGATGAAAAAGGTCAACCGCTTCCGGTCTTCCTCCACCCCCTGAACGATCGGCGTGACACGCACGTTATAGTACCCTTGATCGTGATATTCCGACCGGATCCGCTCCGCGCTTTCCTTGGCCTGCTGCTGATCGAGAAACGAGTTGTTGCGGATCGTGATTTTTTCCTTCAACTTGTCGTCGCCGACGTTCTCGTTCCCGTCGAAGACGATTTCCGTGATGAAGGGCTTCTCCCGCACCACGAAGACGACCGCGATACCGCCGGGGACCGACTCGGTCTCGATCCGGACGTCCTCATAAAAGCCCATCTCGTAGATGAGCCTGATCTGCGTGCGGACGACCTCGCCCGTGTAGGCATCCCCGACTTTCAGGGTCAGGCGGCCCTGGATGGCCGTGATGTCAATGCGCTTGGTCCCCCGGATGGCGACGGAGGCCACCTTCTGCCCGCCGTCCTGTGCATACACCCCGGCCGTCGACACCACCGCCACGAGGATAAAGACGAGGAAACTGATGAGCCGGACAACCCGCCAACAGATCACTGCGGCCTTTCCGTCTGAGGCCGCCGACCAGTGGTCGTGGAGACAGTGCGCGAAGTCCCGGAACGTGCCCGAACGATCATGATCGTGATGCTCAAAGTCCGCCGATTGACTGTCCGTAACGCCTGCACGACGCGCCGGAAGCCCGCGTAGAACGCTTCCGGGTCCATACCGGCAAAACTTACGAAAGATTTTGAAAAACCTGAGGAATTATACGGGCCACCCCACGGATTGTAAAGCGAATTCCTCCTCGCAGGAGGCGTTGCCGGCACGTTCCGCTTACCTTGACTTTCCGCCGACCCGTCCCTAGTATGCGTTCATGGCTCCTGCTCGGATCCGCAAAGCCGTCATTCCGGCCGCCGGCTTGGGCACGCGCTTTCTTCCCGCCACGAAGGCTTCTCCCAAGGAAATGCTGCCGCTGGTCGACAAGCCGCTGATCCAGTATGCCGTGGAAGAAGCCGTCGCATCCGGCATCGAAGACATCATTATCGTCACCGGCCGCGGGAAGCGGGCGATCGAGGATCACTTCGACCGGTCCTTCGAGCTGGAGGAGAACCTCAAAGGCAACGGCAAGGCGCAGATCCTCAAGGACATCCGTCAGATTTCCGAGTTGGCCAATTTCTGCTACGTCCGGCAGCCGGAAGCCCTGGGGCTGGGACACGCGATCCTGTGCGCGCAGCACCTGATCGGCGACGAACCGTTCGCGATCATGTTGGGCGACGAGGTGATCGACGCGAAGGTGCCGGCCCTGGCCCAGTTGATGCGCGTCTTCGACGACGGCAACGGCGTCGTCCTGGGCGTCCAGAAAGTCCGGCGGGAGGACGTCAGCCACTACGGCATCGTCGACGCGCAGCGCATTGCCGACGGCCTGCATCGCATCATCGATCTCGTGGAAAAACCGGCTCCGGCTCAGGCCCCGTCCCGGTACGCCGTCATCGGACGCTACGTCCTGTCGCCGGCCATCTTCCCGATTCTCGAGCGGACCGCTCCGGGGAAGAACCGGGAAATCCAGCTCACGGACGCGCTGCGGCAGCTCGCGCGGGAAGCCCCGAGTTACGCCCAGGAGATCGACGGGCAACGTTACGACGCCGGCGACAAGCTGGGCTTTCTCCAGGCCACCGTCGAGTTCGCGCTGAAAAACCCCGCGCTGGGGCGGCGGTTCTCCGCGTATCTCAGGCAGGTCGTGAAGCGATAGCCCGCATTATTCATGAAGGTTCGTGACGAAACTGCGGAGACGCCACGCGAGACGGGCGCGTGGAGCCCCGAGAGGCCGAAGCGTACTTGAAACAGTGCGTTGAGGCCACGCGGGGCGAGCCCGCCCGCCTGGCCGTGAGAAAACCACGGCCAGGCTTGTCGCAGCGGCGTATGCGCAGTTGCAGTAGAAGCTTTCATGAATAATGCGGGCTGAGCGCCGTGGCGCCCTCCCAGCAACGCACACGAGGTGGTTCCGATGTCCGCTGATTCCCACGAACGCGAGACGCCGCAGCCGGAGACCCAGCAGCCGGAGATCCCGGAGCAGCTGCCGTTGCTGCCGGTGCGGGACATCGTCGTCTTCCCCTATATGGTGCTGCCGCTGTTCGTCGGCCGGGAGATGTCCATCAAGGCGATCGAGGCGGCCCTGGCCGGCAACCGGATGATTTTTCTCGCCACCCAGAAGGCGCTCGACGTCGAGAACCCCGCGCCGGACGACATCCATGCCGTCGGCACCGTCGGCATCATCATGCGCATGCTGAAACTGCCGGACGAGCGCATCAAGATTCTCGTCCAGGGTCTCGCGAAAGCCAGGGCGGTGGAATACATCCAGACCGAGCCCTACTACTCCGTCCGCATCGCCAAGATCGCGGACGCCAAGGGCGCCACGACGGCCCTCGAATCCGAAGCGGTCATGCGGACGGTCAAGGAGCAACTCGAGCGGATCGTCGGCCTGGGCAAGGTCCTGATGCCGGACGTGATGGTCGTCATTGAAAACCTGGACGACGCGGGCCGCCTGGCCGACATGATCGTCTCGAACCTCGGCCTCAAAGTGGAGATCACGCAGGGGGTCCTCGAAATCGAAGACCCGCTCGTCCGGCTCAAGCGGGTCAGCGAGATTCTGGCCAAGGAGATCGACGTTCTGTCGATGCAGCAGAAAATCCAGGCGCAGGCCAAGGGCGAGATGGACAAGACGCAGCGCGAGTACTTCCTGCGCGAGCAGCTCAAGGCCATCCAGAAGGAACTAGGCGAACTGGACGAACGGGCCGAGGAGGCCGCCGAGTTCCGCAAGCGCATCAAGGACGTCAAGATGCCGGACAAGGTCACGAAGGAATGCGAGAAGCAGCTCAAGCGGCTCGAAAAAATGCACCCCGATACGGCCGAGTCCGCCACGGTCCGGACCTATCTGGAATGGATGGTCGACCTGCCCTGGAGCAAACGCTCGAAAGACAACCTCGACATCAAGGCCGCGGCCAAGGTCCTGGACGAAGACCATTATGACCTGGAGAAGGTCAAGGAGCGCCTGCTCGAATACCTCGCCGTCCGCAAGCTGAAGGAGAAAATGAAGGGCCCGATCCTCTGCTTCGTCGGACCGCCGGGCGTCGGCAAAACGTCGCTGGGCAAATCCATCGCGCGGGCGCTGGGGCGGGAGTTCGTCCGCATCAGCCTCGGCGGCGTCCGCGACGAAGCGGAAATCCGCGGCCACCGGAGGACCTACGTGGGGGCGCTGCCTGGACGCATCATCCAGGGCATCAAGCAGGCCGGCACGGGCAATCCCGTTTTCATGATGGACGAGATCGACAAGGTCGGCGCGGATTTTCGCGGCGACCCCTCGGCCGCCCTGCTGGAGGTGCTGGACCCCGAGCAGAACCACGCCTTCAGCGATCACTATCTCGGAGTGCCCTTTGACTTGTCGGAAGTCATGTTCGTCACCACCGCCAACCTTAGGGATCCGATCCTCTCCGCGTTGCGCGACCGGATGGAAACGATCGAGATCCCCGGGTACACCGAAGAGGAGAAGCTCGGCATCGCGCAACGGCACCTGATCCCGCGGCAGCTCAAGGAGCACGGCATCACGGAGGCGCACATCCGGCTGACCGAGCCGGCCCTGCGCCTGATGATCTCCCAGTACACGCGGGAGGCGGGCGTCCGGAACCTCGAGCGCGAGATCGCCAACGCCATGCGCAAGGTGGCGAAGAAAGTCGCGGAAGGCAAGGCCCAGTGCCAGACGCTCGCGCCGGCCAACCTGCACAAATTCCTCGGCGTGCCGAAATTCACGCCGGAGGCCGAGCAGGAGAAGGACGAGATCGGCGTGGCCACCGGCCTGGCCTGGACCGAAACCGGCGGCGACGTCCTCCACATCGAGGCGACGGTCGTGAAAGGCAAGGGGCAACTCACCCTGACCGGCCACCTCGGCGACGTGATGAAAGAGTCGGCCCATGCCGCCCTGAGCTACGTGCGCTCGCGGGACAAGCAGCTGGGGATCAGCCCCGACACCTTCGCCAAGCACGACATCCACATCCACGTGCCGGCCGGCGCCATCCCCAAGGACGGCCCGTCCGCCGGCATCACGATGGCCACGGCGCTCGCGTCGATGTTGTCCAACACGCCGGTTCGCCACGACCTCGCCATGACGGGCGAGATCACCCTGCGCGGACGCGTGCTGCCGATCGGCGGCCTGAAGGAGAAGATTCTCGCCGCCAAGCGCGCGAAGCTCTCGACCGTGATCCTGCCGAGGCGTAACAAAAAGGACCTGGAAGAAATTCCCAAGCATCTCCTGCGCGGCATCCACCTGATCTTTGCCAACACGATGGACGACGTCCTGAAAGCGAGCCTGCGCAAGGCGTCCCCGGCCCGGCGCGCAGCCCGGGCCGTGGACAACGGACGCAACCGCAAGCGCCGTCCGAATGCGAAACCCGCCGCGCCCGTCAAGCCGGCCGGCCGACCCCGTCCCCGCCCGATTGCCCCTTCCGTCTCGGTCCGCTCGCGGCTCACCCACTGATGGCGCATCGGCCTCGGCTCCACGAGTTCCGTCTGATCGAACAACTGCGACGTGCCTTCGGCCGGACCGGCCCCGCCGTCGTCCGGGGAATCGGCGATGACGCCGCAATCATCACACCGCCTAAGGGCCGCCAGCTGGTTCTGACCACTGATCTGCTGGTCGAAGACGTGCACTTCGATCTTCGGACCGCGTCGTTCGAGGACATCGGGCATAAGGCGGCCATCGCGAACCTGAGCGACATCGCGGCGATGGGCGCCAGGCCCGAATATGCACTCGTGTCGATCGCCGCTCCCCCCTCCTGCACCGCGCCGCACATCCTGCGCCTGTACAAGGGCATCATGGACGCCTGCCGGCCGTACCGGGTGGCGCTGATCGGCGGCGACACCTCCGCGTCACCGCGCGGCCTCTTTCTCAGCCTCACGGTGACGGGCAGCATCCCCACCGGCGCCTCGCTCCGGCGGGACGGCGCGCGCGTGGGCGACCTGCTCTACGTGACCGGCACGCTTGGAGATGCGCTGGCCGGCCTGACGCTGCTCTCCCGCCGTCACCGGCGGAGCGTCGGACTGCCGCTGAAGTCCTCGGAACGGCGTTTTCTCATCGACCGGCACCGCCGGCCGATTGCCCATGTCCGCTTGGGGCAAACGTTGAGCGCGCTGCGGTTGGCCAGCGCAATGATTGACCTATCCGACGGCCTCTCCGGCGATCTGCGTCATCTCTGCGAGCACAGCCGCGTCGGCGCGGAGATCGACGCCACCGCGCTGCCGCTTTCCTCCGCACTCCGGGCCTATGCCCGGTCATCCGGCACCGATCCCGTGGCTCTTGCGTTGCAAGGAGGCGAGGATTACGAGCTGTTGTTCACCGTCCCCCCGGCAAAGCAACGGATGCTGCAGCGCGTGGCGCGACGCTCCGGGCGGCGGGTGACGTGCATCGGAGTGATTCGCCCGAAGGCCTTCGGCCTGCGGGTGCGGGAAACGACCGGCCGGGTGCGCCTGCTGCCGGTCACCAGCTACGTGCATTTTCACGACGCTTCTCCCGAGTGACGACATGGTCTCGATCGCCCAGCTTCGCGCGCATCTCACGCAGATCCTCTATCTGCGCGAGCCGCCGCATCGCACCGCCCTGGCCTTCGCCGTCGGCGCCTTTATCGCGTTTTCTCCGACCTACGGCCTCCACACGCTCAGCGTGCTCTTCTGCGCCTGGGCCTTCAGGCTGAACGTCGTCGCCCTGATGGCCGGCTCGTTGATCAACAACCCCTGGACGGTGGTGCCCATTCTCGGCGCCACGCTGTGGACCGGCGTCCAGTTGACGGGCCTGCCCCAGGTGCCCGCCATGAACTGGGCGGACCTGAGCGCGATGGCGCTCTACGAGCAGGTCATGCCCTATGCCGTGCCGTTCTTCCTGGGCGGGTTCGTCCTGAGCGCGCTCGGCGCCGCCGTCAGCTACCCGATCGCCTATGTGGCAATCGTCGTCCATCGCGGGCGGCAGGCGAAGACTGCAGCGGAGCGATTGCCACCCGAGACCGGCGTGGGCTAAGATGACCGCACCCGGTCGCTTCGCCATGGACACCACCGCCACACGACTCAGCGCCCAGTACGACGGCTCCGCCCTGATCGCCGATCCGATTCACGAGTACATCACCTTTACGACGCCCTATCCCGATCACGACCCGTCGGAAAAGACGGAAAAGGACCTTATCGATTCTCCCTGGATGCAACGGCTCCGCTACATTTATCAGTTGCAGAGCGCGCGGTGGGTCTACCCCTCGGCGGAGCACAGCCGGTTCCAACATTCGCTGGGCGTCATGCACGTGGCGGGGCGCTTTGCGCGCCACCTGTATCCTTCGCTCGCCAAGGTGGTTCCCGACCTCCCCTCGCTGCCCTACATCGAAGAGCTGTTGCGCGTCACCGCGCTGCTCCACGACATCGGCCACGGCCCCTTCTGCCACTTTTTCGACGAGAACTTTCTGGAGCAGTTCGGCCTGACCCACGAGCGCATCGGGCAGGTCATCATTCGCGAGCATCTCGGAAAAATCATCCACAAAATCCGCCGCAGCCCCCACGGGGCGTTCCTCCCCAACGAGCAGCTCGATCCCGACCATATCGCGTTTCTGATTTTGAAAGACCCCGGGAAGGACAGCGGGCGCTACCCCAAGTGGCTGGCATTTCTCCAGCCGGTGATCGGCGGCATCTACACCGCCGACAATCTGGACTACGTGCTGCGGGATGCATACATGTGCGGCGTGGCCGTCGGGCCGGTGGACCTGACGCGCCTCATCCATTACACCCTCATCACCCCGAAGGGGCTCACCATCCACCGGACCGGCCTCCCCGCGCTGCAGATGTTTCTGAACACGCGGCTCTACCTCTACTCCAACGTGTACTACCACCGGACGACGCGCGCGATCGACATCCACCTGCGCGAAATCTTTGGCGACACGATGGCCTTCCTGTTCCCGCGCAATCCCCTGGACCGCATGGACGAGTATCTGCAACTGACCGACTGGTCGCTGACGGAAGCGGTCCGCCGGTGGCCCCAGGACCACAGCGAGAGCAAGCGGAGGCTGGGGAAAGAGTGGGCCCGGATCCTGGGCCGTGATGTGAAATGGAAAATGGCTTACAACGCGTTCCTGCCGACGCGGGGAGACGAGCGGGGCCGCACCTTCATGGACCGGCAGACGATCGAGCGGCGCATCCGGCAGGCCCTGCCCCCCCGCCTGAAGAAGCTCCCGTTCCGCGTGGACATGGCCAACCAGGACCCCCGCCCGCTGAATTTACTCAACATGGGCGAGTTTCAGATTTACGTGTACGACCCCGCCACGCAGGCCGTGTCCAAGGAAGCGCTCAAGGAGTTTTTCGATTATCTGCCGGCGAGGATCGTGCAGTTCCGGATCTTCGCCAAGGACCATCGCGCCGACGCGGAACTGGCCCTGGTGGCCGAACGCGTCCTCACCTCGGAAGGGCACAGCATCAAGACCAACGTCTGAGGGTCTTTTCGAGCTTCTACTGGCTGGAGTTTTTCAGAACCCCCCTGGGCCCGGCCGCCGAACCGGCAACGCCGCTCTCGCCGACTTCGCGGATCCCGTAGCCGCCCAGCCGCCGATCCCACCCTTTGAAATAGAGCGCCGACAAGACCAACTCCTCGCCCACCGCGCTTTCCTCCTGGCCGGTCCGTCCTCCCATCACCCGCCCCACCACCGTCACGCGCGCCCACTCTCGGTAGTCCGGGGGAAGATCCCGCTTCGCGACCATCACCCAGTAATGTCCCGCTTCGGGGCCTTCGTTCGTGACGGGAATGTGCGGGACATAATCCACATCCAGCGGGCGGTTCTTGATTCGCAGCCAGACGCGATTGTCGCCAGGCTTCTCGCTTACGATCACTCCCCCGAGGATCACGACCTTCCCCTGATAGGCCTCCGGCCGTTTGGACAGCTTGGTCAGCGTCACGTCCGGATCCGCTTGCTTGAGATACTGTTTGGGAATCGTCTCACCACCACACGCCACGAGCCCGCCCGTCAGCAGAGTCGCCGCAGCGACAAGCCACGGTGACATGCCCGAAAATTCGCGACCGAGCCCTCTCTGACTGCACGCCATAACAGTGCTCCTTCTCTCCGATCGATGCCTCAACCCGCATTATCCATGAAGGCTTCTACTCCAACCGCCGATACGCCGCTGCGACAAGCCTGGCCGCTGGTTGCACGCGGCCAGGCGGGTGGGCTCGCCGCTCGGTCGGTCGACATCCTGTTCAAGGATGCCTCCCTTCCTTGCGGCTCCACGCGCCCGTCTCGCGTGGCGTCTCAGCGGTTTCGTCACGAACCCCCATGAATAATGCGGGTCATCTCGACGCTTGCACGACGCCATCAAGCGGAAGATTCACCAGCGCATAGGGATTGACGCGGGCGCCGTTGAGACGGACGCCGAGATGCAAGTGCGGCCCCGTCGTGCGGCCGGTTGCGCCGACTTTCCCGATCGGCTGTCCCCGCTTCACCATTGCGCCATCCTGCACCAACACTTCCGCAAGGTGAAAATACATGGAATAGAGGCCGAGCCCGTGATCCAGGAACACGCCCTTGCCGGAGAAAAAGTGGTCGACCGTGAGCCGCGCAATCCCGTCGTTCATGGCCACGACCAGCGTTCCCGACGGCGCAGTGATATCCTCTCCATTGTGCGGGCTCCTCGCCTGACCGTTGATGATCCGCGTGCGCCCGAACACGCCCGCCACCTCGCCTTGAACCGGTTCCAGAAACGGGCTGTCCCACAACCGCTCGCGTGACATGCCCTGAAGAACGGTCTGTACCTGCTCCTGCTCCGCTTTCACGCGGACGAGATTCTCGTCGTCGAGATCCACCTTTTCGCTGGGCAGCGTCAGGTGTTGGACCGGGTAGTTCTCCTTGATCACCAGGACGTTATAGCTCAGCCGCCGCGTGGCGCCGCGCTCGCGGACCTCCACCATGAGTTCGTGCATGCCCGGCTTGTCCTGCATGTCGATGCCGAGCAGCCCGACGGCGTCCTCCGCCCGGTCGCCCGGAGCCGGAAAAAACGGAATCGTGCGGCCCAGGAACCGTCCCGTCACGTCGGCTGTGCTGCTGCCGGTCGGCACCCGCACCAGTACCACGTGCCCCTGCTTCCCGCTGTACTGCCCGTCGGCCCCCCGCAGTTCATGCGGGGCGCTCGGCAGCAGATCAACCGGAAACACGCTGGCCAGCAGAATCACGGCCATGATCGCCCAGGCGTGCGCCCGGCCGCCCGCAAGAAGAGGACTGGATTGCATCGTGCCATTCATCGGTAGAACCTCGGCCCCGCCACTTGTGAAACCAGTTCTTCCACGCGTCGATTGACGGTATGAAAAGAATCCATGCAGAATATCGTCCTGCCCCGAGAGTCGTGCACGCCGACGGATCTCCAACCGATCTTTTGATGGCTCAAACCGCTCATCGGTAGAACCTCGGCCCTGCCACTTGCGAAACCAGTTCTTCTACTCGCCTGTTGACGGCGCTGAACGGATCCATGCAGAGAATCGTCTCTTCCCAGTAGCCGTTGAGCTTCAGGTACGTCCAATCAACCGTGTAGGAGCGGTTCTTGGCCCTGGCGAACCGAATGAAATCTCCCCGCACCTTCGCGCGCGTGGTCTGCGGGGGCACGGACATCGCCGCCTGAATCGCCTCTTCGTCCACCGCCCGCTCGGCGAGTCCGCGGGACTCCATCAGATAGTAGAGCCCCCTGGTCCGCTTGACGTCGTGGTACTGGAGATCCATCAGAAAGACTTTCGAGTCGTCCCACCCGCACCCCTTTTTGTCCACATAGGCTTGAATCAACAGGCGCTTGGCCACCCAATCCACTTCGCGGGTCAACTGGGACGGGTCGTCATCCAGGCGGTCCAGGAGGCGTCCCCATTTGTCCAGCACGTCCTGCAGCACCGGATCCGCCGGCTGCGTCTCCAGATACTCGTGCGCGCGCTCCCAATAGGTCCGCTGGATCTCGATCGCGCTCATCTGCCGGCCGTCATCGAGCTTGACCTTTTTCTTCAGCGTCGGATCGCGCGAGATCTCGCGAATGGCCTTGACCGGATCCTCCAGCTCCATGCCGGCGACGGTAAAGCCGTCCTCCACCATCGAAAGCACCAGCGACGCCGTCCCGACCTTCAGGTACGTCGCATATTCCGACATGTTGGAGTCGCCGACGATGATGTGGAGCCGCCGGTACTTCTCCGCGTCCGCATGCGGCTCGTCGCGCGTGTTGATAATGCTGCGGGAGGACGTCGTGGACGACGACGTTTTTTCATGAATGTGCTGCGCCCGCTGCGAAATGAAATACTGGGGCTTGCCCGACACCTTGAGCACCTTCCCCGCACCGGCGAACACCTGCCGCGTCACGAAAAACGGGATCAACTGCTCCGTCACCTTCCAGAAATCCACATCGCGGCGCATCAGGTAGTTTTCATGGCAGCCGTAGGTGTTGCCCAGGGAGTCCGTGTTGTTCTTGAAAATATAGATCTGCCCGGAGAGCCCCTCCTCCCGCAAACGCTCTTCCGCCGCCGGCAGGCAGGCTTCCAGCAGCCGCTCGCCCGCCTTGTCGTGGATCACGAGATCCATGATGTTGTCGCATTCGGGCGTGGAATATTCGGGATGGCAGCCGGTGTCCTGATAGAAGCGGGCGCCGTTCACGAGAAACGCGTTGGACGGCCAGCTGTTGGGGATCAGGCCTTCGAAAATGTAGCCCAGCACCTTCTCCATCGGAAGGTAGATGCGCCCATTCGGGGAGAAGATCAGCCCGTACTCGTTTTCAAGGCCGAAGATTCTGGGTTTCATAGGAGCGCCCCGGGTGCGGTCGAAACGGCAAAATCAGCATACACCCGACTGGAATCTTCTTCAAGAAGAGCGGAGCGGACGGCGGCGGACGGGATCAGGCAAGAAGGCGGCGGGCTTCGGCGGCCGGCACGCGGCGGAACTTTCGCCCGACGCGGTCGCGGGCGAGCACGGCGATTTCGAGTCCTTCCAGCGGCAGCTTCTGGTTGGTCACGTTCTCGAGCGCGCTGATGCAGAGCGCCAGGGCCTCCTTCAGGGGCGGCGCGTTTTTATAGCGCTCTTTGAGGAAAATCTGGCCCGCTTCGGATTTCCCGCCGATGACGGCGTAGCCGCGCTCGTCGAAGATGCTGCCGTCGAAGGAAATCCGGTACAGCTCGTTGGGGCGGCCGTTGTCCCCCACCTGCACCACCAGGATCTCCACTTCCATCGGCTTGAGTTCCTGGCTGAACACGGTCCCCAGAGTCTGCGAATAGGCGTTCGCCAGCGACCGCCCCGTCACGTCCTCGCGGCTGTACATGAAGCCTTTGAGATCGGCATGGCGGATGCCGGCCTTGCGCAGATTCTCAAATTCGCTGTATTTGCCGGCACCCGAGAGCGCGATCGTGTCGTACACTTCGGAAATCTTGTACAGCGACGCGCTCGGGTTGTCCGCCACCATGAGCACGCCGTCCTCATACTCCATCACGATGAGGGACCGCCCCTTGGCGATGCCCTTCTTGGCATACTCCGCCTTGTCCTGCATCATTTGTTCGGGCGATACGTAATATGGCAACGGCATGATCAGCCTTCTCTCTTCTTCCCGTCGAGCAGCGCGGCGTATACGGACCGGACGCGCGACTCCTCCACATCCACGATCCCCGCGGCCGACACCACCTTCGCAGTCGGGTAAATGCCGCGCACGAAATCCGGCCCGCCGGTTCCGACGTCCTCGTCCGCGGCCGCGTAGAGGGCCCGCAAGGCGACGCTCAGCGCGTCCGGCTCGGACAGGTCCTTGCGAAAATGCTCGCGTATGAGATTGCGCGCGTCCTTGCCGCCCGATCCGATCGCGTAATAATCGGACTCCTCGTACCGGCCGCCGGTGATGTCGTATTTAAAAATCCGTCCTTCGTCGCGCTTGCGATCGTAACCGACGTAGATCGGGAGCACGACGAGCCCCTGGAACACCATCGGCAGGTTGGCTTTCACCATCTGGCCCAGCTTGTTCGCCTTGCCCTCGCACGAGAGCGGCATCCCTTCGAGCTTCTCGTAATGTTCCAGCTCGGTCTGAAACAGCCTGGCCATCTCGATGCAGGGACCGGCGGCACCAGCAATTGCCATGGCGGAATGCTCATCAATCTTGAACACCTTTTCGATGCGCCGGTCCGCAATCTGGAACCCCTCCGTCGCACGCCGATCGCCGGCGATGACGACGCCGCCCCGGTACTTGATCGCCAGCACGGTCGTCGCGCGCGTGATCGGCGGCACGGCCGCGCTGCGATGTTCGTCGGGAACCTGTCCGGACGGAGTGGACGGGACCCCGCCCCGCCCGCCCGGCGTAAGATCGGGCCGGTGCTGGACGAGATAATCGAAAAAGCTCGAGCTGTAATAATCGCCGGAAAAGAGCGGCACGTTTCTTTGTCTCCTTGGTCAGGCCCGCCCGGGAGGAGAGGCCCGCCTCAGGCGGTCAGTTTGGCCAGCAACGACTCCGCTGACTCCGACCCGTCCAGCAGTTCACGCGTCAGCGACTCCGTTCCGCGCAGCGGGTCCATCAAGGGAATTTTTTTGATGGTGGTGTTCCCGACGTCGAACAGGACCGACGTCCAGCTCGCCGCATAGACGGACCGGGAGAATTTCTTGAGGCACTGCCCGCGGAAGTACGCCCGCGTATCCGTCGGCGGGTTCAGCTCGGCCTTTTCAATTTCGCCGTCCCGCAGCAGGCGGTCGATCAGATTGCCGCGTTCCAGCGTGTAGTACAGCCCCTTGTCGGGGCGGATGTCGTGATACTGCAAGTCGAGCATCGCGACGCGCGGATCGTCCCATCCGCACCCCTTCCGGTCCATGTAGGACCGGATCATCTGGCGCTTCGCCACCCAGTCCAGATCCCGGATGAGCAGCATCGGATCCTGCTCAAGCTTGTCCAGCACTTCTTCCCAGCGCACCAGGATGTCCTTCGTAATCTGGTTCAGTTCGTGGCAGGCATAGAAATCCATCGCCGCCTTTAGGTACGCCCGCTGGATCCCGACAGCGGACGTCGCCCGGCCGCCGGCCAGCTTCAACGAGTCCTTCATCTCGAGGTCCCGCGAGACCTCCTTGAGCGCCTGCACCGGATCGTCGAGCTCGATCTTCGGAAACTCCGCGCCGGCCTCGACCATCCCCAGCACCACCGCCATCGTGCCGACCTTGAGGTAGGTGGACAGCTCCGCCATGTTGGCGTCGCCGACGATGACATGGAGCCGGCGGTACTTGGCGAAATCGGCGTGCGGCTCATCGCGGGTGTTGATGATCGGCCGCTTTACCATCGTATTCAGATCGACCAGGCATTCGAAGAAATCGGCGCGCTGGGAGATCTGATACTCGGCGGGGCCCGCCTGATTTTCCGCCCCGACCTTTCCGGCTCCGGCGTAAATCGGACGCGTCACCAGGAACGGGACGAGGACCTGTACGAGGCGGTCGAAGGGCACCGAGCGGGGCAGCAGATAGTTCTCGTGGTACCCGTAGCTGTTGCCCTTGCCGTCCGAATTGTTCTTATAGAGGAGGAACTGTTCGTTGCCGCGCGCGCGGGCCATCGCGCTCAGGCACGCCGCGAGGACGCGCTCGCCGGCTCGCTCGAACGCGACCACCTGGCGCGGGTTCGTGCATTCCGGAGTGGAATATTCCGGATGCGCGCCGTCCACGTAGAGCCGCCCGCCGTTGGCGAGGGGCTTGTTCAGCAGCCGGTTGTATTCGGGGCCCGGCCGCTCGCGTTCGCCTTCGACCTCGAATCCGCGGGCGTCGAGCAGCGGATTCTCGTTTTCGTAATCCCAGATCGCCTGGGGCGCCGGCAGCGACGGATAGTGCCCAATCAGCTGTAGCGAGTGGGCCACCGGATCGAGCGAGTCGACGTTTTTGGCGGCGATCCCGAATTCCGTCTCTGTTCCAAGGACACGTACCACGCTGGCGGTCTCCGTTCCGTCCCCTGACGCTTAAAAGTAATGGCCCGTGCTGATCGTTTCTATCTGGCGGGATTCCTTCGACCCTGAAGTAACCGTCCGCACGTGGATGATCTTTTCACCCTTCCTGCCCGCGATCTTGGCCCAGTCGTCCGGGTTCGTCGTATTCGGCAGATCCTCGTGCTCCCGGAATTCGTCGCGGATGGCTTTCAAGAGGTCTTCCGCCTTGAGTCCCTTCTCGCTTGTCGCGATCACGCGCTTGATCGCATACTTCTTGGCTCGCGCTGCAATGCCTTCGATCAACGCCCCGCTGGCGAAATCCTTGAAGTAGAGCGTCTCTTTCTCGCCGTTGGCATAGGTGACTTCGAGAAACTTGTTCTCGTCCGACGTCGCGTACATGGCGTCCACCGTCGCCACGACCAGCGCCTCGACCAGCGCGCGGCGGTCGTCGCTATGGCGGGCCAGCTCGTCCTGCGCGAACGGCAGATCCGCGCTGACGTACTTCGAGAAGATTTCCTTCGCCGCATGGCGGTCCGGGCGCGAGATTTTGATCTTCACATCCAGCCGGCCCGGTCTCAGGACAGCCGGATCGATGAGATCCTGGCGGTTGCTGGCGCCGATCACGATGACGTTGCGCAGCCGCTCCATCCCGTCGATCTCGGACAGAAACTGCGGCACGATCGTGGATTCGATATCGGAGGAGATGCCGGTACCACGGGTCCTGAACAGCGCGTCCATCTCGTCGAAGAACACGATCACCGGGTTGCCGTTGGCCGCCTTCTCCTTGGCTTTCTTGAACACTTCGCGAACTTGCCGCTCGGATTCGCCGACATATTTATTCAACAGCTCGGGCCCCTTCACATGGAGGAAGAAGCTGCGGACTTCTTTCCCAGTCAGATGCGCCATCCGCTTGGCAATGGAGTTCGCGACGGCTTTGGCGATCATCGTTTTCCCGCAGCCGGGCGGGCCGTACAGGAGGACGCCCTTCGGCGGACTGAGCTTGTGCTCGACGAACAATTGCGGATGGAGGAACGGCAGCTCGACCGCGTCGCGGACCTGTTCGATCTCTTGCGCAAGCCCGCCGATGTGCTCATAGCCGATGTCGGGCACCTCTTCGAGGACCAGTTCCTCCGCCTCCGACTTCGGCAGCTTCTCGATCACGTAGCCGGAACGGACGTCATAGAGGAGATGGTCGCCCACGCTCAGGCGCTCCGTCAGCAGCGGCTCGCCGATATCCGCCACCTTTTCTTCATCGAAATGGAGCGTCACCAGCGCGCGGCGCCCCTCCAGCAAATCCTTCAGCCGCACGACCTCACCCTGGCCGTCGAACCCGCGGGTTTCGATGACGTTGAACGCTTCGTTGAGGATGACCTCCTGCCCCTTCCGTAGGTCCTTCGCTTTGATCGAAGGATGGACGTTGACCTTCATCTTGCGGCCGGCCACGTAGACGGTTGCCGTCTTGTCGTCCTCCAGCCGCGAGAAAATCGCGTAGGTCGAGGGCGGGGCCGTAAGCTTGTCGACTTCCGTGCGGAGGGCTTGGATCTGCGCCTTGGCTTCCTGCAGCGTCGCGGCCAGTTTTTCGTTCTGCTTGGACGCCTGCTCCAATTGATGGCGGGACTGGTGGAGCTGTCGCAGCTCCTCCTCCATCGCCTGGATCTGGAGGCGCAGCTTCTCCACTTCCCGGTTGGCGTCGTCGCTTCGTTTCATCACGTCAGCATCCTTATCCGTCAGCCGTTCGGTGATTTTTTTGACGGAATCGCGGAGGGAATTGAACCGGCCCGGACTCCCCTTCGACTCGGCCATCGTGTGACTCCCCCGACCGCGTGAAACCTGTCTGAACCCTGGAGTCGAGCCTGCGAAATAGTAACACCGACCTAGTAGACGGTGTCAACTTAAGCGCGATTTTCGCCGCGCGCGCCGCTCAGGGCCGTCATGAACTCCTTGACGGCCGATTCGACGGACGCGGCGGCCAGCACCGACGAAATGACCGCGACGCCGTGCGCGCCGGCCCGTCGCACGTCGGACGCGCGCGCCGGCGTGATGCCGCCGATTCCGAAAATCGGGATGCGGCAGCGCCGGCTCGCCTCTTCGACGGCGCGCAGCCCGATCGGCGGCCCGTACTCGCGCTTGGAGGCCGTCTCATAGATCGGTCCTAGCACCGCGAAATCGGCTCCTTCCGATTCGGCGCGCGCCGCTTCGTCCGCCGAATGCACGGAGACGCCCAGCAGGCGCTGCGCGCCGACGAGCCGGCGCGCCACGCACACCGGCAGGCTGGTCGCACGCAGATGGACGCCATCGGCGTCGAGCGCCAGCGCGACATCGATCCGATCATTGACGAAGAGCGCGGCCCGATGCCGTCGAATGATCGGCAACAGCTCTTCCGCCAGGGCCAGCACCGGACGCGTGTCGAGGTCCCGCTCCCTCAATTGAACGGCACGCGCGCCAGCGCGGAGCGCCTGTTCGATCAGCGGCACGAGCGAACGGCCGGCAGTCTGCTGGCGGTCGGTGACGAGATAGAGGGGAAAATCAACGCGAGACATGGGCAAGGGAAGTGAGGCGTGAGGAGGGAGGTGTAGGGAGTAAGAACATGCGGGGGGTTATTTTTTTACCCCTAACTCCTCACTCCTGACTCCTCACTGACATCACAACATCCCTTCGATCGGGCTGCTGGCCGTCGCGTAGAGTTTCCTGGGAATGCGTCCTGCTTTGTAGGCCAACCGGCCGGCCTCGACGGCGTACTTCATCGCTTCGGCCATCATGATCGGGTCCTTGGCTCCGGCGATGGCGGTGTTCATCAGCACCGCATCGGCGCCGTATTCCATCGCCAGCGCCGCGTCGGACGCGGTCCCCACGCCGGCATCCACGATGATCGGCACCTTGATCATCTCGAGAATGATCTTGAGGTTGTACGGATTGCGGATGCCGAGGCCGGAGCCGATCGGCGCCGCCAGCGGCATCACGGCGGGGCAGCCGATGTCCACCAGCTTTTTGGCCACGATCGGGTCGTCGTTCGTATAGGGCAGCACGACGAACCCTTCTTTGATCAAAATCTTCGCGGCTTCGATGAGGCCCGCCGTATCGGGGAACAATGTCTTTTCATCGCCGATCACTTCCAGCTTGACGAGATCGGAGACCCCGGCCGCGCGCGCCAGCCGCGAGTACCGGACCGCGTCTTCCACCGTGTAGCAGCCGGCCGTATTGGGCAGGATAGTGTACTTCTTGGGGTCGATGTAGTCGAGCAGGTTTTCCTTCGACCGGTCGGTGATGTTGACGCGACGGACTGCGACGGTCACCACGTCCGCGCCGGAGGCTTCGATGGCTTTCTTCGTCTCGACGAAGTCCTTGTACTTGCCCGTTCCCACCCACAAACGGGATTTGAACTCGCGCCCGGCGATTGTCAGCCGATCGTCCGCCATAGTACGTTCACAGGAACATTGATTCATTGAGTGATTTGGTGATTGTTCCATTGCAGAAGCAACGCTCCACCAATGGATCAATCATCACTGATTCAATGAATCAATTCCTTCGTGCCTCCGCCGATGAAGCTGATGATTTCGATCCGGTCGCCCTCCTGAAGACTCCGTCGGTCGAACTCGCTGCGATCCAGAATGTTCAAATTCAACTCCACCGCCACACGGTCCGGACGGATGTCCAGCTCAGTGAGAAGCCCGGCCACCGT
>Ga0247727_10008770_pt1 | contig 18628 bp, 14 predicted proteins | sample WisWelCaveWW1625_FD_202498 | JGI IMG/M metagenome (GOLD analysis project Ga0247727, IMG submission 202498) | Biofilm microbial communities from Wishing Well Cave, Virginia, United States - WW16-25 | ecosystem: Environmental > Aquatic > Deep subsurface > Groundwater > Cave microbial mat | place... | reverse complement strand
GATGCCTATGCCAGATTCTGGAAAATCCTCCTCTACGGCGTGACCGGCCTGACCATTTTGATGTCGCTGCCCTATCTGAAAGCGGAGCGCATACATCTCGGCGAATACTATGGGTTCATCCTCCTCGCCCTCTCAGGCATGATGGTCATGGTCTCCGGTGTTGACTTGCTCACGATTTATCTCGGCACTGAGCTCATGTCCCTCTCGCTCTATGTGATGACCGGCCTCAATCGGTCTAAGCCTCGTTCGCTGGAGGCCGCAGCCAAATTCTTTGTCCTGGGCTCCTTCTCCTCGGGGATTCTGTTGTACGGCATCTCGTTGCTCTACGGCCTGGCCGGTAGCACCAAGCTGGCATCGATCGCAGGCGCCATCGGGACTCGCGGGGCGGATGATCCCCTTGTGCTGATCGCCACGATTCTGATTGCAGTCGGCTTCGGCTTTAAGCTCGCCGCTGTGCCGTTCCATATGTGGACGCCCGACGTCTATCAGGGCGCCCCGACTTCCGTCACGGCCTTCATGGCGGTGGCCGCAAAAGCCGCCAGCTTTGCCGCATTCATGCGTGTCTTTGTCGAAGGGCTCGGCGGGCTCAAGGCAGATTGGTCGCTCCTGTTCCTGGTCATCTCCCTTGTCACCCTGGTGCTCGGCAATGTCGTCGCCATCGTGCAGACCAACATCAAACGGATGCTGGCTTACTCCAGCATCGCGCACGCCGGCTACGCGTTGATCGGCTTTGTGGCGGCAGGCCGTGGAGTCGGCGCGTCCGGGGGAACGCCCGGCCTCGCGAGCGTCATGATTTATCTCGCCATCTATTCGTTCATGACACTCGGCGCCTTCGCCGTCATCGGCATGCTCAGGAAAGGCGGGATCGAGGGAGAAGAGATCGAGGATTTCACGGGGCTCGCAAAGCGCCAGCCGCTCGCGGCCTTTCTCATGCTGGTCTTCATGGCCTCACTCACGGGCCTTCCGCTGTCCGCAGGGTTCATCGGAAAATTCTATGTGTTCATGGCGGCAGTCGAAGCAGGATTGACCTGGCTCGCCGCCATTGGTCTGATCTTTGCCGTCGTGGCTGCCTACTACTACATGCGGGTGGTGATGGTGATGTATATGCGCGATCCGAATCCCTCTTCCGTCGCGGCGCCACGCCTCGTGACCTCGCCGGCCTTATCCTTCGTGTTGGCCTGTGCCGTCGCCGGCGTGATTCTGTTCGGCCTCTTTCCCAACCCTCTCGTCAGCTTCGCGCTCCAATCTGTCCTGACTCTCAAATAATTCTCTGGCAGGATGCTGAAAAAGCCGCTCTTCTCACCCGCCCGACCCAGACGCGCCGAGACGCGCCTTTTCCCATGCGTCGTTCTCGCATCGTTCAGATCCTCAACGTACCCCACTTGGAGAACAAGCTGTCTTGGCAGCTTGGGGTGGGCGGGTGAGAAGAGCGATGCCTCCGGTCTTCACTCGCTGCGGCCTTGCTGGACAGACTTTTTTAGCATCCTGCTGGCCCCATATCCTTCGCCTGAACATTGGCCATTGCGATAGAAGCCTTCGTGAATTATGCGGGGTAGACAGGTGCATGAGAGGGCGACTCGTGTTACGTTGGTGATAAGCTCTTCACCCATCGCGCCTTATGCAGCCCTTACGTTTTCTCCGAGACCTCGTACGATCATTTCTGCACCATGGGTGCCCCAGTCTGGCGGCCTCTCTTGCATTTTTCTCCTTGCTCTCCCTCTTCCCGCTCGTCTTCCTCTTGCTCTACGGCCTGAGTTTCGTGGTGAGTCACGACGTGATCGGGGAACAGGTCCTCCTCAGTTTTCTCAAGGGCTTCATCCCCTCTCTGGGAGAACATGTCGTAAAGGAATTGCACCGGGTGAGCGCCTTAGAAACCGTCCGATGGGCTGTGTTTCTGACCTTCGCCTGGTTCAGCACGTTGGTGTTCTATGAACTCGACTATGCGTTGAACGTGGTATTCGAGAGTACCTGGCGCCGCCATCCCCTCATCTCAACCGGCATCGCCGTCGCTTCGCTCGCTGTGACCGGATTCGTGCTGCTGCTCTCCTACGGCGCGACCCAAATCGTCAACTTCTTAACGGGGTATGCGCCAAGACTCTGGGGGCTCGACTTCCTGGCCCTCGCAGCCCATGATCTGTTTCTCACCTATACGCTCCCCTTCGCGCTGGCCTTCCTCACAGTCACGGGATTATATCGGCTCGTTCCCAGGCGGCCGCCGCACTGGCGTGAGGCGATGATCGGGGCGCTTACGTTTAGTCTTCTCTGGGTCGCGGCCAAACTCTTATTCGTGACCTATAGCACCTACGCGACCGTGTACGCCCACCTCTATGGATCCCTCTTGGAAGTCATTCTGCTGCTCTTATGGGTCTACTACTCCGCGGCCCTCTTGCTGATCGGCGCAGAAGTCGCTCACCACCTCCAACAACAGGCGCGGGTGCTGTCCGCCGCAGCCACGAGAGCCACTCAGTCAGACCCGAACTTGCCGAATGGTCCGCCAGCATAAGAAGAACCGGCCGGTTGATCTAGTCTGTCTCGTCTATTTGGTTCGTGTGGTTTGTCTCGTGTTTTTGGTTAAACCAGACAGACCAGATCACCCTGTCGGCTTCTGGACTTTTACTGGCGGGGATATCCCTTCGTGACTAGAATGGCAACCGGTACTGTTAAGGGAACCGCCTCATGCCCGAAGACTTCGGCAAAGACATGCTCATGCTCGGTGGCACCGTGGTCGGCTTCATCGCGGCGCTGTTAACCCTCATGGAGAAGCTGCTGGATATCAAAAACCGGCTGACACCGAAGAAGGAACGGAAATCGCTCTCCACAACCGAACGTCCGGCCTCTGACCCGTTCCCCACGATAGATTTCTTTTCGTCGAAGCCCTTCCGCGGTGTCTCCTATCTCCTCTTGTACGAAACCAGCGTGATCGTCGCCGCAGGTCTGCTTCTCAACTATGTTGGGCTCACGTTGAGTCGGCATCTGGAGAGCATCCTATTTCTCGACATGACTGGAACGGCCCTGGTCGCCTTCCTCTTGGGACCCTGGTGGGGAGCCATCGTAGCCCTCCTCTCGAATTCCGTCGTGAACTGGTTGTTATACCCCGAAGCCGGCGGGGATGTGGTGATCTTCCCCTGGTCGCTGGTGAATATGGCCGGCGCCTGTTATTGGGGTTGGATGGCCAAACAAACCGGCTTCCAAAAGTATCTCAGCACAGGACGCAGTTCTGCCCTGTCCCATGCCTGGTTCCTCTATATCTTTGGTGTCGGCAGCGCGATCGTCATGAGCCTGCCGGGAACCTTTGTCCAGGCTGCACTGCATGAGCAAACAACCTTTGCCTTGAATCCCGATGTCGCCGAGTCGGTGAGCCTGCGCGTACTCCAATGGGAGCACACTGCGCATCTCTACCTCGAATCCCTATTCGGATTTACCTGGGGGGAAAGTCTGAGTTGGTGGATTGTGAATTGGTTCCAGAACTGGATCCGCTATATTCCGGACAAAACCATGAGCGCGGCCATCGCGCTCGTGGTTCTCAAGTACGGCTACCCCCTATTTGAAAGGGAGCTGATTCATGGCGGACCGGAGGGTGGACGGCCGAATGATGAGCGCATCCTGCCGCTGGTGTTGGGATTGCTCTATGCCCCCTCCTTCGCCGCCTTACTCAGCAGCGAAACCTACGGGGGAGCGGCCTATTGGCCTCTGTGGGCGCTGCCCTGGCTGCTGATTCTAGGTGGCTATTTCTACTTGCGCTACTGGGGCGCAGGGGAGACGGCTCTGCAGGCAGCCCGACTTCAACGAGCCGAGCGCTATGCCCGCGCGCTGAAACAAATCGGCCGGGAAGCCTCCCATGATTTCTGCAAGCGGTTGACCTTCATGACGCTGATCGCAAGCCTGCTCTTTGCGCTCTGTCTTCCCATCCTCTTGACAGACTTTTACCGCGCCACCTTCAAGTTTTTCTGCGTCGTCTACGGGTTCCTGCTCGTGGTCCATCTCGTGCGTATTTCCATTGCGCAAAACATTTCCATCGCCCGCGCGAACGACTAAGCGTAAAACGTGAAAGGTGAAACGTTAGGCGTGAGGGGTCCAGAGAGAATGGTCCCTTACCTCTGCACCTCACGCGCCTGACGCCTTACCCCTAACGCCTAACGATTCCGATCCATGAAGCTGGAGAAACTGAGCAATGCCCGATCGGGTGACGAGCCCTACGATCTCTTTGTTCTCCATCACCACGAGACGATCCCACTCACCCTGAACCATGCGATCCATCGCCTGCGTGGCGGAGCAGTTCGGAGGGATGCAGAAGGCCGGTGACGCCGGGCGCATGATCTCGCGAACGCGACGCCACGGCCAGAGTGCCGAGGGAAGCGCTTGCACGTCTCGCACCGTGACCACCCCGAGAACCTGCCCCTCTTCGCACACGGGAAATCCACCAAATCCATGCGCGACAAAGTATTGATCGACCGCGTCCTGCACGCTCATATCCGGTAGCAGAGTTACGACGCGGTGGACCATGACCTGGCGAACCGTCACTGACGCCAACGAAATCCGCGGGGCTGTCTGTCGTTTGCTTGCCAGAGCCGCCGAAAAGAGAAATGCGCCGATAAAGATGAGCCAACCCCCGTTCGTCGCGATGGAACGTCCCAGAGCGCCGGACCAGGCCCCCGCCATCAAGCCCGCGCCGATCAACCCAAGAGCAACACCGAATCCTATTCCCACGAGCGCAGCCTGGCTGGTCGCTCGATTGAAATCTTTGTTCCAGGCCCACAGTCCAGCCCGTAAGACACGTCCGCCATCTAACGGGAACCCCGGGATCAGGTTAAATAGTCCGAGCTGCACGTTCACCATGCCGAGCAAGCTCCCGAGGACGATGAGCCCTCGAAGCCCGGATTGCGCGAACAATGATTCCACGGCCATGGCTCCGCCGAGACAACCGGCCCCCAGAATCAAACTTACGAGTGGTCCAGCGATCGCGATCAAAAACTCGGCCCGCGGACTGGGCGGTTCCTTTCCCATGTGCGCCATCCCCCCGAAGATGAACAACGTAATCTGTTTGATCGGGATCTGGTAGCGCAGCGCCACATAGGAATGTCCCAGTTCATGGAGCAGGACGGAGAGGAACAACAACAGCGCAGCAATGCCACCCATCCCCCAATAGCGTGGAGCCGACAGACCAGGCAACGTTTCCGGCAAATAGCCCGTCGCCATTGACCAAGTCACAAAGAAGAACACCACAAACCAGGAGGCATGCACGTGAATCGGGATGCCGAGTACACGGCCGATTCTCCAATTGGGCAAAGACATGCATCCACCGTAACAGTAGGGGAATTCGAGCGTCAACTCGGTTTCGCCTCCTGGATCGGGTATACTCATTACCATGCGACCGCGCTACTCCTCATGGATACTGTGCCTGACCCTCACGATGCTGCTTGTTCCGGTGATGCCTCCCTTCACTCAGGCCCAAGTGATCAAGTCTGGGCCACCTTCCTGTCCCGGTGTGGCGTTGACGTTCGACCTCTGCCCGGTGCGTAACGGAGCGGGCTACGATCAGGCACTGATCGACTACTTGATTGAGCGGAAGATCCCCGCCACCTTCTTCATGTCTGGAGCATGGATGACAAAACACGATCAGCAAGTACGGGCCCTCCTCCAGATCCCGTTCTTTGAAGTCGGCACCCATGGGGAGATCCACGCCCATCTGCCGCTCCATTCAGCGGACGAGCAGAAACAAGAAATTCTCGGACCAGTTCGTTTGCTCAAAACCAAGTACGGTCATGACGCGACGTTGTTTCGCCCACCCTATGGGGAGTTTAACGATGACACCGTCAACGTGGCCCGCGCCCTCGGCCTCCAGTTCATCCTCTGGAATGTCGAGTCCGGCGATCCCGACCCGACACTCACGGCGACCCGCATCGAAGACCGACTGAAGCAGTTAGTCCGTAAGGGTAGCGTCATCGTGATGCACGCCAACGGGAAAGGCAGACATACGCACGAGGTGGTGCAAGACCTCCGTCAACATCTCTTGCCGGAGCGAAACCTCACCCCCATGACCATGAGCGATCTCCTAATCTGTAATGGCCAGGCAGCCCCATGACCGACCCGGTCGTTCGGCCCATGACGGCGGAGGATCGGGCAGCCGTCATTGAGTTGCTCGCCGACTCCGACCCGTGGAAACGGCTAGGCTACCAAGCCAGCGACTGGGACAGCTATTTCACACCGCTCCCACAGGCACGTGACAGCTACGTTGTGGACCAGAACGGCAAAACGGCCGGCATTGTGGTCGTTCGTCAGAAATTCTTGCTCGGTGACTATGTAGAACTGCTGGGAGTGGCGGACTGGGCGAGAGGCAAGGGGCTAGGGGGACGGTTGCTCGCCCACGTCGAAGCGGCTGTCTTCGCGAGGGCGAAGAACCTGTTCGCCTGCGTATCGGATTTCAACGACCAAGCCCGGCACTTTTACAAGAAGCAGGGCTACCAGGAGATCGGCCCCATGCCGAGTTTCCTGATCCCAGGCAGCGCCGAAATTCTGCTGCGCAAGACAGCGGGACCGGCAAGGGAGAGCTGATGGCTTATAGCCAATGGCGTATGGTATGAGGAGAGACCAATCAGAGAGATACCTTTCTGGCCATAAGCTATACGCTATCTGCTATAAGCTCTTATCCTGAGACACGCCATGCGAGTCAAGAAGCTCCTTCACACCCGCATGAGGGTCAGTGATCTGGATCAAACAATACAGTTTTATGCGGAAGTCCTGGGCCTCGAGGTCCTCGAGCGGAAGACGTCTCCACGTGGATCGCAGCTCGCATTTCTAAAAGTTCCCAACAGTGATGAGCTGATCGAGCTGACCAGCTTTCCTCCGAGTGGGCCAGTGAAAGTCCAGGAAGATCTCGTCCATCTCGCCTTTCAGGTGGAGAACCTCGACGAAACCATCGTGTCGCTTAATGCGAAGGGGGTCAAGGTCACGGATGGCCCCACGCAAACCTCTTCCGGCAGCCGCTTTATTTTCATCGACGCCCCGGACGGCTATGAAGTCGAACTCATCGAACGCCCGCCGGGGATGGCACTTGTGTAGCCTGCCCTCCCAATCCCTACACCCCCTTTCCCTTCTGTGTACCTCCATGTTAGGAAGAGGGTCATTGGTCAACGGTCAATAGTCAATAGAGAGACGTTCTGAAGAAGGCTGTCGTCATCTCATTACCATTGACCGATGACAATTGACCAGTGACCAAGTACCCTCTGCACTGCTTGACCGTTGATCTTTGACGATGGATGAAGCCGGAGGTTTCGAGGATGAAAAACGGATTCTTCCGCGGGCATGGCCTGGGCAATGACTATATTGTGATGAATCCCAAAGAGCTGTCGTTCTCGCTCACCCCATCAAGGATCAATGCCATCTGCGATCGCAACTGGGGCCTCGGCAGCGACGGGATCCTTGCGCTGGTCCCGTCAAAGAACGCTGACTTCGGCCTGAGGATCTTCAACCCTGACGGCAGCGAGGCAGAAAAATCCGGCAACGGCTTGCGCATTTTTGCCCGCTATCTTCACGCGACCGGCAAGACAAAAAAGAAGCACTTCACCGTCGAGACCAAAGGCGGGCTGGTAACGATTGCGCTGCATGTGGATCGGCGTGGGGATGCGAGCGCCGTCACCGTCGAAATGGGCCGGGCCACGTTCCAGCCGGCCGCACTCCCCTGTATCCTCACGACCAACGAACTGATCGAACAGCCCATCAACGCCGCCGGCCAATCCTTCACCTTCACCGGGGTGAGCGTGGGGAATCCCCACTGTGTTGTCTTCAGACCAGCCGGACAATCCTGGTCGCGCGAGGATCTCCTGAAATTGGGACCGGCGTTAGAAAACCATTCCCTGTTCCCGAAGCGAACGAACGTTCAACTCGCCGTGCCGACCGGCCCGAACGAACTCTTCATCCTGATCTGGGAGCGCGGAGCCGGCGAAACCCAGGCCTCCGGGTCCTCCTCCTGTGCCGCCGCGAGTGCGGCCGTCCGGCTCGGGCTAGTGAAAAGCCCTGTCACGGTGAAAATGTCCGGGGGGCAGCTAAACATCGAGGTCGCTGCGGACTTCGGTCTCACCATGAAGGGTCCGGTGGCGGAAGTCGCGCGGGGAAGTCTCAGTCCCTCCTTCGTGCGTAGCCTGCGCTGAGCGAGCCATCAGCGATCAGCTTTCAGCCTCAATCCTCCGACCAAGTTGCCCCAGAATGTCTCGGGCCTTAGCATGATGCTGAAAAAGTCCGCCAGCAGCGTTCTCGCATCGTTCAGACCGCAACATACCCAGAGGGTACGATTCGGCCCTTCACTCGCTGCGGCCTTGCTGGACGGCCTGTTTGAGCATCCTGCTGGAGCATCCTTCTGTTGGGCCGCTCGACTGAGCTCGTCGCAGGCACACGTAGGGACCATTGAAGTTCTAACGTGCTAAAATATTTTTCCGCAGCCTGTTAGAATGGTGCCTTACAAGCCCTCTTCCCCTGTTGACCGCTGAAGGCTGACAGCTGATGGCTACTTCTGCCGACCTCGAATCCAAACTCGCTCATCTGCCAGCCCAACCTGGGGTGTATCTTTTTAAAGATCAGACCGGCGAACTATTGTACGTTGGGAAGGCCGCAGTCCTGTCCAACCGTGTGCGGTCCTACTTTCAAAAAGGGACCGACCGCTCTCCGAAACACACCGTCCTGGTCAGCCACATCGCAGACCTCGAAACGATCGTCACACGCTCAGAACTCGAAGCGCTCATCCTTGAAAGCAATCTGATCAAGCAGCATCGGCCCCGGTTCAACGTGGTCTTACGGGACGACAAGCAATACCCCTACCTTCGCCTGCCGATCAAAGAGGACTTCCCGCGCCTCTCCATCGTCCGCCGCGTGCAACAAGACGGCGCACTCTACTATGGCCCTTACACGCCGGCAGGCGCTTTGCGGGAGACGTTGAAAGTCATCAAGAAAGCCTTCCCCTTGGCCACCTGTACGATCGAAATCGACGGCAAGGCGGAGCGAGCCTGTATTGAATTCGAAATCAAACGATGCATGGCGCCCTGCACCGGAAATCAATCGAAAGAGGACTACCAGCACATCGTCGCGCAGGTCCGCCAATTTCTCGAAGGGCGCGACCATGAATTGCTGGACGACTTGCGCGCCCAGATGGAAGGGGCGGCGGAGCGTGAGAAATTCGAGGAGGCGGCGCGCTTGCGCGATCGGCTCTTCAACATCGAACGCACACTTGAAAAGCAACGCATCACCCAAACGACAACGACCGACCAAGACGTGATCGGTCTGGCGCGGCAAGGCTCGGCGGTCGATCTCCAGATCCTCTTCGTACGTGGCGGCCTCCTGATAGGACGCAAAGATTTCTTTTGGCCCCATTCAGCGGACACCGGCGACGAGGAACTCGTTCGATCCGCCATTGAACAGTTCTACAACAAAGACGGTCAACCGCCCAAAGAGCTGCTCATCCCTACCTACCTCGACGACGTCACGGTGATCGAAGAGTGGCTCTCAGGCAAGCGCGGAAACGCCGTCCGTGTCGTGGCGCCCGAGCGGGGCGTGAAACACCAATTGCTTCTCCTGGCGGAAGAAAACGCCGGCGCCGCAGTCGCCAATCACCTACGAGACGAAGAAATCGGACGGCAAGCGGTTGAAGAACTGAAGCGGCTCGTCCGACTGGACATTGTGCCTCGGCGCATCGAAGGATTCGACATTTCGAACACCATGGGCAACCAGTCCGTAGCGTCCATGGTCGTATGGGAAGACGGCCAGATGAAGAAAGCCGACTACCGCCGATTCAAGATTCAAACCGTCACCGGCGCCAACGATTTCGCCAGCATGCAGGAAGTCGTTACACGCCGCTATGGGGACAGCGAGAATCTCGCGCGCCCGGATCTCATCCTCATCGATGGAGGATTAGGTCAGCTCGCCGCAGCCATGGAAGGGCTGAAAGAGATCGGCCATCAGGACCTGGCAATTATAGGATTGGCCAAAGCACGCGGCGAGAAAGACGAGCGGATTTTCCTGCCCGGTCGAAAAAACCCTATAGTACTTCGCGCAAACTCCCCCGCCACCCATCTCGTGCAACGCATTCGTGACGAGGCCCATCGATTTGCGATCACCTTCCATCGCAAGCTGCGCGGCAAAGCCCTTATGGCCTCACAACTGGATCAGGTGATCGGGATCGGCGAAATCAAACGGGCCCGTCTGCTCAAACAATATGGCAGCCTGGCGAATATCGCTGCCGCCACGGACAACGAATTGACGGCAGCAGGCCTCGATGCCAAGAGCGTCGTAGAGATGCGGAAAGCCCTTTCGAAAACTACTCCATCTCGCAGTTGAACGCGGTCGTCCCGCTCATACAAACTCTCGCAAACTAACAGGGCACCACGTAGATCCACATCGAGCACGATATTGGGTGCAGATTGTCTGGATTGGCGAGCGATGCCTGCCTCACTCTCTTCAAAACATGAATTTGAAGCTGACGGTTCCCAAATGGACATGGGCATGATAAGTCCCATCGACGGTGGGGTTAAGATTTCCGGTAACCGTGCGCGACTCATAGAACCATTCCTGAAACGCCACATCGAATCCAATCGCTTTCGTCCAGAGCGCGGATGTTCCTCCGCAAGGCACCATTCCAAGAAACCGGCCCTGGCCTTTACACAAGAATCCGGCTCCAATGGACAGCGCGTTGGAAGATAAAGAAATGATCGCCGGGTTGAACGTCGTATTAGGAACTGGATCCTCGGTCCGCGTGTACCCCGATCGGACTGCCACATCCCAATGAGGCAACCACTCGGGATTGAACCATTTGTATTCGGTGCCGATCGCCACGACCGGCACCGTCTTCCATTGTTGCGGTTGCGGGATGACCCCGCCGGAGGACAGATGGACGTCGAGGTTACGCATCGATTTCCACCCGACATACTCCACGTCGAGTTCCAACTTCCATTCCCGCTCACTCGTACGAACCGGCCAGATCGCGATGGCCCCGGTATACATCTGCGGAAGCACGAGGTTGGCGGACGCATCGGCAACTTTCGCTCCGTTGACCAACAACGATCCACTTAACGGCACCACAGCCTGGGTACGATAGACCAGGCCGATGGAGGCGAGCGGCTTGCCATCACCGTTTCTCAGTGGTGTATAGAGCAGGCTGACGGTTGCGCCCGCCCCTGTTCCTTTGCCGTTGAGTTCGCCGCCCACTTGCTTCTGCTCGACATGCCCCTGTCCGAGAAAACTCGCGAAGGTATAGATGTCTGCGCTCACTCCGATGGCCAACTGATCATTAAGCTTATAGGCCACGGTTGGCTTGATATCGATGAGCGGAAGCGCTGCAGAGGTAACGGCGGTATTGAAGGGGCCATCCACCGGATAGCGGGTGTTCAATCCATACGGAGAAGTGAGGCCCAGTCCGACCGTCACATTCGACAGACCATCCCAACCGAGAGATCCTAGGTTCGCACTCACGTAGGAATGGCTCGGCGGGGGAAACGCGATACTTCCTCCAAAATCCCCTCGACTGTCTACCCCGGTCGGGCTCTTGTACTTGATAGACCCCCCAAGCAGGGTTGTTCCGGTAAGCACTTGGACTCCATTCACTTGGCTCAGTCCGGCTGGATTGTAGTGAATGGCCGAGGCATCATCGGCCTGTGCGACAAAGGCATTCCCCTGCCCGGCTGCCGCGGCGCCTTGTGGCTGGAACCGAAGCGCCTGCGCATATCCAAGCGACGGACACAATAAACAGACTAGCCCCAGAGCCATGAGGCATCTTTGGTTCCTCATGCCTTAATCCTCACAGAGTGTCATACTTTAGTTGGCGATCTAAGATTACGTATTACCAGGAGGATGGAAACACCTTGAATGCTCTTGAAGATATAGCCTATTGAGAGCGATCTCGCTAGGGCCTAAATCCCATATCGCAAACCTACTTGTATTTATGGTAGCCTTCGCACATTCTCCCCTACTGGAGGCCATCTATGGCACATGTCAAGAATAAGCGCCCCTTCCCCAAAGACCTATTTACCCAGCTAACCAAAAAAGAGTGCGAACGTTTTATAGAGGTTCTGCACTTTGCGGTGCAATCAGAAAGCCCTGAAGATGTCAAAGATGTGCTCGCACGGTTTCAAATTCTGTTTCCTTTTACCCGGGTGATCGGTGGACTCGCAAAACTCAGTCGCACGGGCGCGTTTGAGGGCTTTACCAATGTACTCAACGTCAGCTATCCGGAAGAATGGCTTCGCCTCTATTGGCAGAAGGGGTACTTTGAGGTCGACCCGGTCTTCCAGACGGCCTTACGGGAACCAGGGACTCAACATTGGGAAGCCACCTACAAGGCTGTAAGCTCGGACAAACAGCGCGAATTTATGGCAGCGGCGAAGGAGTTCGGTCTAGGGGATGGGATCACAACAGGATCAGCGGATCCCGCATGCGGAGTCGCGACCTTCTGCTCATTTGCCTCTGCTGAACGCGTGGACGCAAAACGTTATATGCCGCTGGTCGAGTACTTTGGATACCACGTCCATCTTGCCCTCTTACGCACCGCCCCAAAGAATTCGCAAGCGGTTGCTCCCTGCGTCAGGGAACTCACGCTGCGTGAGATGACGATCCTAAACTGGGTGAAGAACGGCAAGACGAACTGGGAGATCGCCAAAATCATAGGTGTAACTGAACGGACCATACGGTTCCACGTGGAAAGCATCTTCTCGAAGCTGGACGTCACCTCGCGATCCCATGCGGTTGCGACCGCCATCGAACACGGCCTGCCTAATGTGGTGTAATCAGAGGCGGCTTCCTTGAGTTCTTCACAAAAGGGCCACAAGCCTTTCCTGGATCGAGGTTCACCTCGCATTCCATCATGCCGCCGCACCCACTAATGCCAACCTCTCGCAGTTTGAATACGTAGAAGTCCGACCGATAATCATCTCGCCCTCCAGCGTCTCAATAGAGGACATCCAGTTCAGTAACTGTGGTTTTTTGATCGCGTTCTCTTCGTCAAATCGAACCATGTCGTATAGCGCTGCCACAGAACTGGCTCCAGCTGGAGGAAGCACAACTGGCTCTCCTATCATTTCACAAGGGAATCCTAGTGCTCGAAGTGTTCGAAAGAACCGATGCTCGACCTCAAGATAGTAGTACCGAATGTCGTTCTCAACCGCCCATTGATAGATGCCTTTTAACAGTGCCAGCATCATCCTGTACGAAAGTCCTCTATCTCGGATTTCAGGATCAACCGCAAGCCTGGTGATCTCGGCAGTATCTGAAGTTTTTCTGATTTGGTAGCCGGCTGGGAGCAAGGCGCCGAACTCTTTTTCGAGCATGAATTGCCCGGAAGAGGGAAGGAGTCGAGCCACCCCAACCACTGCTCCATCATCTCTGACCAGGCCGACGGTTATCCCCCACAAATCGTATAGATCCATCTCCTGTCTATTTTCTGTCTCAGGAACCCACTTCAGTGACTCGGCAAATACTTTATGCCGGAGTCGATAAGATTGGGCAAGCTGTTCTCCCTGCAACGTCTTCACGACAAAACCATGCTCACTGAACTCGATATCTTTCACTCGGCGCATCAGCTGTCTCCTTTCCAGAGAACATCAAGTCTGCACCATTTCCTTGGGCAACTGGTTTTTCATAATCCATACATTCCGTCACCTGGCGGATTCGCCAGGTGACGGAATGTATGGCAGGCGCGTAATAGTAGTGGCTCTCGATTTGAGGAGTTCGCGCGAGGAAGAACTCCGTTGTCGTTCCTCGTCATTTTCTAGAAAGGGCGTTCCAACTGATCAAAGATCGGCGAGGGCTCCAAATCATCGACGGGTTTCGGCAATCCTCCAGCAAGCCGGCGAATCAGCGTGCAGCGCGCGCGCAAGGAATTCCCACCGACACAGCTGAGGCTGTTCCTTGCCTGCTGCATGAACAGGTCGAAAATAGCCTTGCCGCGGCCCTCACGGCATCCGAGCAACGATTGAGCGCCCTGCTTCGCGATCGCAGCCGCATCGGACGGGAATTGCACGATTCTGTGCTGCAAGCGCTCTATGCGATTGGGTTGAGCTTTGCGCAATCCCATGAATTGCGCCGGGGGGCGCCACAGGCTGGGCCGCGCGCTCGTGATCAGGCGGCTGACCAGCTCCACACGCTCATCCAAGACATTCGACGCATGATTCTGAGTGTGGAATCCGACTGTGTGGATCCGTTTAGGCTGGTCTCCGAGTTACAGGCCCTCGCCCAGACCATTGAGCGGGCGAGTGAGTTGCGGATTCGTGTGTGGATCGACCCGGCGGCAGAGGAGATTCTGACCGGCGAAGAAGCACGTGGACTCGTTACGATCGCCAGGGAGGCCTTGAACAATTGCGTCCATCACGCTCGCGCCACACGAGTCGTGATCGCCCTTCAGCGCATCGGCCCACGAGTACGCCTGAGCATTTGCGACAACGGGTCAGGCTTCGACGTCGAGCACAGATCGGCGAAGGGCATTGGGTTTGCGCATATGGAAGATCAGGTTCGAAAGATCGGAGGCCGCTTGAATATCCAATCCACGGTGGGTCGAGGCACTGACATCGCCGTTGATGTCTACCTTGAACCGATGCTCACGACGGTATGAAACACCCACACACCCATCTTGTCACAGCCGTATCGTCTCCCGCTCGGAGTCAGGCCTGAGCAAGAATCCCTCCAGTCCCAACCATCACGCCTTCACACATTATCTGAGCGAGAATTCGAAGTCTTAGCATTGTTAGCCCAGGGCCAGTCCGTCGAGAACATCGCACAGCCCCTCACTCTCAGCATCAAGACCGTCAGTACCTATCGAGCCCGTCTCCTGGACAAGCTACAACTCACGACTACCGCCGAACTGATTCGCTACGCCCTCGATCATCATTTGGTTGACTAGGGCCGATACCCGCTCACGAATCGTCCGTGGATTGTTCGAGTGTCTACGACTGCTAACGCTCATCGATCGCCCATGTGTTGTAAGCATCTTCCCGCATGGCAACACATGTTCATCTGATTGCCCCTTCTTCCCTCCACGCTACATATTGGGGAAATGCTTTGAATCGCTGGCTCTTCTGTTCGGCGCCATCGAATGACCATCGTCCTAGCCCGCATTATTCATGAACGCTTCTGCTGCAATCGCCGATCCGCTGCTACGACAGGCCTTCGTTCGGCCGGCCGGCTCGCCCCTCGGACCTTCCACGTACTGCACGAGTACGCATCGTGGCCTCACGGCTCGGCGCACCGGTCTCGCGACGCGGCTTAGCGATTTCGCGACGAACCTTCATGAATAGTGCGGGCTTGGAACCCAGGCCGCCTCACTGCCATGATTGGGTCAGGACTCCCTTCCCATCCTGCCAGTGCGGCGTCCAGGCGAGAGCGACGAGTTTCACGGCGATGTTGGCCTTGGTGGGTTTGAGAGAGACGGTTTCGAGTTTCTCGTTGAGGGGATCGGTCGCGGCAGCGAAGGCATCGGTCTCTGTCTTAAACTGGGCTTCCAGGTCGGCCAATTGTTGTTGCAACGCCGAGACATTCTCTTCGGCTTGCCCCACGTCCTTCGATTCCTTGATCGCACGTCCGGCTCCACGAATCGCCGTTGTCGCCCGGCCGATGTTTGTCGCGCTGATCGTCTTCCGCCCAAGGAATGCGCCCAGAATTGAGGCGCCGACAGAAATCGCCGCTTGCATTTGACTCGAACGGGATTCCGCTTGCTGCCGTTCGACCATTTGCCCAGCTCGCCTGATCCGGTCTTGCAAGGCGGCAATCTTCGGTGCATACTTTTGACGGAGGCTGTTCGATTGCTTGTCCCGTGCTTCACGACCGGATTGTTGTAACCGTACACGGAAATCCCGCTCGGACTCACCAGGTTTCGAGACTTCTTTCGTGCTGGGGCTCTTCAACAGATCGACTTTCTGAGTTCGAAATAGCCACCCGGAAAAATCCTTGCACCAGGTTTCATAACTCTTGGCCTTGCTCGCCGCACTGGGAACAGACCCGAACTGCGCACCGCCTGAGGGCGATGACTCCAGATCAGCCGCGGCTGAGCCCGCTTCCATGGCACGATCCCAGTCCACCGCCACCGCACCGTCCGAGATCGGCGCAAGCACGGTCACATCTTGCGTCACATCGACGCCGGCCTTGCTGTCCGACACGCGCACCTGCGACGCTCCGAGCAACATCGGCTGGTAGATCAAAGCGCTGCCGCTCGGTTGGCTTCCTCGGAGAGGGATAAAATGCTGCGGTACATCGGGGGGGAGCATCGGACGGGAGCCGTAAGGAGTGAGGGGTGAAAGGTGAGGGGTTGGGGATTTCGCCTGACCCCTGACCCCTAACCCCTTACCGGCTTTGACTGGATCCATAAGCGTCTTGATCTGCGTCCGCGTCAGTGGCCCTCGAAGGTAGGACAGCGTCCATCTTGTCTGAAAAACCTCCGGCGCATCCTCGTGGACATTGTTCATGAGAAAGACACGATTACCGAGGCCGGCGAGAAGCTGTTCCATCCCCTGTTTATCGAACTTCTTCCCAGAGCTTGCCGATGCGCCTTCCAGTCCTTCCAACACGCGAGCCTTGTCTCGTTCGGTTTGCAGCCGTCCGATGAACCAGGTGCCGGTATTCGCCAAGCCTTTGTAGTCCAGATCGACGGGGTTCTGTGTCGCCAACACCACTCCCAGGCCGAACGCGCGGGCCTGCTTCAGCAACGTCAGCAAGGGTTGCTTCGACGGCGGATTGGCGACCGGCGGGAAATAGCCGAAGATTTCGTCCATATAGAGGATAGCGCGGAGGCTAGTCGTACCGGACTGCGCCCGTACCCAGCCAAGCGTTTGACTCAGCAGCAAGGTGACAAAAAACATGCGCTCCGCATCGTTGAGATGCGCGATCGAGAATATGGCGAGCCTCGGCTTGCCTCCTGGCGAATGGAGCATCTGGCCGACATCGAGCGCTTCGCCTTCCAACCAGGCAGAAAATCCCGGCGCAGCTAATAAGTTATTTAACTGCATGGCGAGGGCAAAGCGTTCCTTCGAGGGATAGAACGAATCCAGATTCAACACACCAATCTTGGCAACTGGCGGCGTCTGGATCTGCTGGATCAATGTGGCCAGATCCAAATCCTGTCCTGCCTTCCAGGTGTGGTCGAGAATCGTCGATAAGAGAATGTGTTCGCGACTCTTGATGGGATCGGCCTCGACGCCGACGAGACCTAACAGACTCGTTACCGTCGTGCTGATCCGCTCGCGCAGCATCTCGGCATCGTCCAGAATCTCCTGCGACGGCGCTGTAAAGGATTTAAGGATAGAGACGGGAATGCCTGCATTGCTTCCAGGCGTATAGACGACTACGTCGGCGGCATCGCGGAGTTTCTGAATCCGATCCCCGCTCTGGTCCCAATCGCCCAAGCCTTTCTTCCACATCTCGGCTTGCTGGGTCGCATAATCCGCCGGCGAGAGCCCCTTCTTGCGGGCATCGTCCTCATTGATCCATGGTGCGAAGTCTTCCCCTCGCAGCTGCGGAAAGTTCAGCATCAGATTGGCAAGATCCCCCTTGGGATCGATAATCAGCGCAGGGATGCCGTCGATCGCCGCTTCTTCGAGGAGTCCGATACAGAGGCCTGTCTTCCCGCTGCCGGTCATGCCGACACAGACTGCGTGAGTGACCAGATCTTTCGAGTCATACAACAGCCAGCCCGGCTTCGCTTGTTTGGCTGATAGATCGTAGGGACGACCGAGATAAAAGACGCCCAGCTTTTCAAAATCTTCTGCCGAACCGCTACCAGTGGCCCCCGTGGCCGTCTTCGCCGCTTCATTCGCCTTTGCCGACTCTTTTTTCTTCGTTGCCATGGGTTACCGCTCCTTAAAGATGAGGGATGCAGCTCGCGCTAGAGTAATCACTTTCTGGATTGTTTTCAATTGAGGGTTAGTGAATGTGCGGCTGAGGGTTATAAGCGTCGTCAGCCGCTCTTTTCCTTTCTCTCTTCGTGGGGGTGGAAGGGATGGATATGAAGGGAGTTGCCATGGCGGGCGTGGACAGATACCAGCCAAGAAAGCGTCGCAGTGCGACGGCATGCGACCCTCGGTCGCGTTTTAGAGGAGCACGTTGCCAACAGTACGGGGCTAGAAGCGGTCTCTATCCAACGCATTATGGCGACTCCCGGAATATCCGCCCTTCGTCACCCCCACTCCGCACCTCCCCAAATCTTCAAACCACCCCCGCTTCTTTCAACACCTGCCCCGTATACGACCGCTTCGACTTGGCAATCTCTTTTGGCGGCCCTTCCGCCACGATCTCACCACCTCGATCGCCACCCTCCGGTCCGAGGTCAATGACCCAATCCGCGTTCTTGATCACATCGAGGTTGTGTTCGATCACTACCACGGTGTTGCCGGCTTCGACAAGCCGATCGAGCACGTAGTCCGTCATTCGCCTGTTGCCGTGCCCGGATCCCAGGAGCCTAGGTTCAGTGCCCGGATGCGGTCGTCGCGCCGATGCCGGTCTCCGAGCGCACCTGCTGGGCCAGAAAGCCGCCACGGTCCTTTGCCGCCTGGCTGCTTCGGTCAAGGATCGAGAACCACCAGATGCCCACGAAACCGATCGTCATCGAGAACAGCGCTGGCGAGGTGTACGGGAACAACGCGCTGCCTTTCGGATAGCCCAAGGTGGC
>Ga0247727_10008769_pt1 | contig 18629 bp, 16 predicted proteins | sample WisWelCaveWW1625_FD_202498 | JGI IMG/M metagenome (GOLD analysis project Ga0247727, IMG submission 202498) | Biofilm microbial communities from Wishing Well Cave, Virginia, United States - WW16-25 | ecosystem: Environmental > Aquatic > Deep subsurface > Groundwater > Cave microbial mat | place... | reverse complement strand
CTTTGGCCACGCCGGCGGCGATGGTGCCGACCCCGGCCTGCGCCACCAGTTTCACCGAGATGACGGCGCGCTGATTAATTTGGCGCAGGTCGTAAATCAATTGCGCCAAATCTTCGATGCTGTAAATGTCGTGATGCGGCGGCGGCGAGATGAGGGTGATGCCGGGCGTGGCATGGCGGATGGCGGCAATCTCGGCGGTGACTTTGTGGCCCGGCAACTGCCCGCCCTCGCCCGGCTTTGAGCCTTGCGCCATCTTGATTTGCAATTCATCGGCGTTGACGAGATAGGCGGGCGTGACCCCAAACCGCGCCGAGGCCACTTGCTTGATGCGATCGTTGCCTTCGGTGTGATAGCGCCGCGCCTCTTCGCCGCCCTCGCCGGAGTTGCTCATGGCACCCAGCCGGTTCATCGCCATCGTCATCGTCTCATGCGCTTCGGCGGAGAGCGCGCCATGCGACATGGCGGCGGTGGAGAAGCGACGGAGGATGGAGGGGGTGGGGTCAACGTGATGGCTGGAGATGGGTAATTGGTAATTGGTAATTTCGAGTAGGTCGCGCACATCCAGGTCGGCGCGAGTGTGTTGAAGGTCGCTATATTTTTTGTATGCGGCAAAGCCTTCGGCCCAGTGGCCGTTGAGAGCGCCGGGCGTTTTTACGGCGGCATGTAAAGCATGAACGATGGCGGGACTAAAGGCATGCAGTTCGCCACTGCGCTTGAACTTGTACAGGCCGGGGCTGTCGAGCGTGGGTTGACCATCGGGCGTAAAAGCGGACTCATGCCAGCGCAAAACAATGTCGGCGAGGCCGCTCAGGCCAATGCCCTCCAGATGCGCGGGCGTGCCGGTGAAGTCCTGGTCAATTACCGAACTGTGCAAACCGATGGTCTCAAAAATTTGCGCGCCGCAGTAAGCATCCACCGTGCTGATGCCCATCTTCGACATGATTTTGAGCAAGCCATGTTCAACCGCGTGAAGATAACGCGTCTCGGCTTCGGCGGGCGGGTGTGAGCGTCGCGCTAATTCGGCGGCGGTGGTGAGGGCCAGATAGGGATTGACCGCCGCCGCGCCATAGCCGATGAGGGTGGCGAAGTGATGGACTTCGCGTGGTTCACCGCTCTCCACCACAATATCCGTCGCCGTGCGCGCATCGGCGCGCAGGAGATGGTGATGCACCGCGCTCACCGCCAACAAGGCCGGGATAAAACTGTAGCGGGCCGAGACGCCTTGATCGCTGAGGATTAATACTTGCGCGCCCGCGCGCACGGCGGCTTCGGCTTCGGCGCACAAACGTTGCAGGGCGGGCGCGAGGCCGCGCGTCCCCTCGGCCGCGCGGAAGAGCGTGGAAAGCGTGACGGCTTGCAATTCCGAATCAGCCTTGAGCGCGGCGAGTTGGGCCTGGGTGAGGACCGGGCTGGCGAGTTCCAGCAAGTGCGCCTGCTCGGGCGTCTCGACCAAAAAGTTGCCGCGCGCGCCCAGCCGCACGGTGAGCGACATGACCCATGATTCACGGAGTGGGTCAATGGGCGGGTTGGTCACCTCCGCAAAGCGTTGCCGGAAATAGCTATAGAGCGGGCGCGGTTTCTCCGAGAGCGCGGCCAGTGGGGTGTCATCACCCATCGCGCCCAGCGCCTCGACCCCGTCTTCGACCATCGGCTTAATCACCACCGCCAGCTCTTCGCTGGTGTAGCCAAACGCGGCCTGTTGTTGGAGGGTGGTGGTGAAGCCGCCCATGCCCATGGGAACAGGTGAAGGGGTAACTGGTAATGGGTAATTGGAGAGTTTGCGGATGTTGCCCCGCACCCATTCGCCGTATGGTTGGCGGGCGGCGAGTTCGGCTTTGAGCGCGCCGTTTTCCAGCACGCGGCCCTGCGCGGTGTCCACGATGAGCATTTGGCCCGGCCCGAGGCGGCCTTGCATGAGGATGCGTTCCGACTCTACCGGCACGGCCCCGGCTTCGGAGGCCGCCGCAACCAAACCATCTTCGGTAATGAGATAGCGACACGGGCGCAGGCCGTTGCGGTCAAGCGTCGCGCCCACGGTGGCGCCATCGGTGAACACCAGCGCCGCCGGGCCATCCCAGGGTTCGGTCAGGCAGGCGTGATAAGCATAGAAGTCACGCACCGCTTCGGGCAGGTCAGGGATTTTTTCCCAGGCGGGCGGGACCAGCATGGTGAGGGCGTGTTGAATATCGCGCCCGCCCCGCAATAATAATTCGGCAACGTTGTCGAGCATGGCCGAGTCACTGCCGTTGGTGTCAATGACCGGGCGCAAAAGACCCGAAGGGTTCTGAAAACCCTTCGGGTCTGAAAATACCAGCAATGGTTCGCGCGCCCGCATCCATGCGAGGTTGCCTTGCAAGGTATTAATTTCGCCGTTGTGACACAACACGCGAAACGGTTGCGCGCGCGCCCAGGTGGGCAGGGTGTTGGTGCTATAGCGTTGATGAAAGACGGTGAGGGCGACGGCGTAATCGGGGTCGCGTAAATCGTTATAGAACTCCGGCAATTGTTGGGCCAGGCACAGGCCCTTGTAAACGATGGTGCGCGAGGAAAGCGAGGGGACATACGCGCCGAGGTCACGGGCCGAGTGTTCAAAGTCTTTGCGGGCGAGGTAGAGTTGTTGTTCGTAGTGCGAAGTGCGTAGTCCGTTGGGCGCGATGAGGGCGTGCAGAATACGCGGCATCGTGATGCGGGCGCGGTCGCCGAGGGCGGCGGGATTAACTGGCACATCGCGCCAGGCCAGAAGCGTCAGGCCATGACGGGCCAAGCTGGCCTCGACCAATGACCGGCTGGTTTCAACTTCGGCTGGCTCAAAGAAAAAAACGCCGACCGCCAGTTGTTCCGGGTCAATGGCGCGTTGGGTCAGGCACTCGACTTCGCGGGCCAGGAGTTGGCGCGGCAGCGGCGTGAGCACCCCGGCCCCGTCGCCGGTGCGGGCATCGGCGGCCAATGCGCCGCGATGTCGAAGATTGTGAAGGGCTTGCAGGCCGAGCCGCAAAATCGTGTGGCTGGCGCGGCCATGTTGGTCGGCGACAAAGCCAATGCCACAGTTGCCGCGCTCAAAGCGCGGGGTGTAAGGTGAGGATAGAGGGGACATGGGTGGCCTCGGGTTCAGAAGCTCGATTTCGCCTGCTCCGCAGGAGCGAGAAACCAAGTTCCTAACACTAGTGTAGGAGACTCCCTCCTATCCGTCGCCACCGATGCGGGCCATTTGCGCGGGCGAACGCGTCTCACCCATTTGGGCCAGAGCAATTAAGTCAGCAACAACTCCAGATAAATCACATCCAGCCAACGCCCAAACTTGTAGCCGACTTGTTTGAAGTGGGCGACCTGCTCAAACCCAAAGCGCGCATGGAGGCGCAGGCTGGCTTCGTTTTCCGAATCAATCCCGGCGACGATGGCGTGCAGGTTGAGGGCGCGGGCCGCATCAATCAGCGGTGGGAGCAAGCGTTGACCCAGGCCCCGTCCATGAAAAGCCGGAACGATGTAAATCGAATCTTCGGCGGTGAAGCGATAGCCGACGCGCTCTTTGTAGCGGCTCAACGAACTCCAGCCCACCACCTGTCCCTCGGCCTCTGCTACCCACACCGGGTATTGATCGCGCTGATGTAACTCGAACCAGGCCGTGCGTTGGGCGAGGGTGTAGGGTTCGTAATCGTTGGTGGCCGTGGTATTCAAGACCGCCCAGTTGTAAATGTCCAGCATCGCGGGCACATCGGTGAGGGTCGCGGGTCGAATTAACATGTAGTGATTAAACCACAGCGACGGACTACGCAGTTGGTGAGCGTGGGAGCCGCGAAGCGTGCAACCGCGATGAATGTCGGGCTTGCAAAGCCCTCCCATGCTCAACTGCGTAACTCCTACGTCTATATAATCAATCGCCCGCTGGTGCCGCTACGCCGACCGGAACCGTCGTCGGTCGCGCGGGGCGCACATCCAGCGGGGGTTCCCAATCTTTGGGATAGCCTTCCGCGCCCATCTCGGGGATGTCCAGCCCGGTCAGTTCATCGGCGGCCGAGACCCGGAGGAGCTTAAGCGCCGCCAGCACTCTGAAGAACACATAGGAGAGGCCGCCCACCACGACCGCAATGGAAATGGCCTCGGCCAGTTGCGCTAGAATTTGCGTGCCGCCGCCATAGAGCAGGCCCGTCACCGGGGTTGCCACGCCGTTCCAGGCGGCGGTGTCGGGGTTGGCGTTGGCGAAGATACCTACCGCCAGCACGCCCCAGATGCCGTTGAAAAAGTGAACGGGGATCGCACCAACCGGGTCATCAATCTTAAGCCTCTCCAACACCACCGAGGCCACACACACCCACACACCCGCAATCAAACCAATGACCACAGCGGCCCAGGTATCCACAAACGCGCATGGCGCGGTGATGGCCACCAGGCCCGCAAGAATGCCGTTGACCGACATTGAGGGGTCGGGTTTCCTGGATGGGCCAATCACCCACATATACAGCATGGCCGCGCAACCACCGGCCGCGCCCGCCATCAGCGTATTGATAGCGGCCAGCACCGCCAGGTTGCGGAACGCGCCCACAAAGCCCAGCGCCGAGCCGGGGTTGAAACCAAACCAGCCAAAGAACAAGATGATGGTGCCCAGGATGCCCATGGGGATATTGTGGCCGGGAATCGTATTGGCCGAACCATCTTTGTTGAACTTGCCCAGGCGCGGGCCAATGGCAATGGCACCCGCCAGGGCGACGGCGCCGCCGATCATGTGCACCACGCCTGAACCGGCGAAGTCCACCGCGCCGTTGCCCCAGCCGATGCTTCGGCCCAGGTTGGCCAACCAGCCGCCACCCCACACCCAATTGCCGATGAGGGGATAAATAAACATGCTCACCCACAGGCCCATGAGGACAAAGCCTATGAACTTAAGCCGCTCGGCCATGGAGCCGGTGGGGATGGTGGCGGCGGTATCCATAAACACCATCTGGAAAAAGAAAAAGGCGAGGACCCCAAAGTTCGCGCCGAGGCCGCCCAGCATAAAGCCGGTGAGGCCCAGCACGCCCTGCCCGCCAATCAACAGAGGCTTGTCGAGCAGACCGGTCCAGTCGCCCATGGTGATCGGCGAGAAGGCCCACGCGCCCACGCCGTTTACGTCGGGGAAGGTGTAATTGACTCCGCCAAATTGCAGGGCGAAGCCGGTGAGCCAATAGCCAATCGCGCCGATGCAGAACACCATCATGTTCATCATCATGGTATGGGCCACGTTCTTGGCGCGCGTAAAGCCGGTCTCCACCAGCGCAAAGCCGGCCTGCATAAAGAACACCAGCACTCCGGCGATGAGCACCCAGAGCACGTTCAAACTAACGGTTGTGTCGTCCATGGTCTATCTCCTTGCAAGGTAGTGAATTGTCATGAGGATTGGACGCGAAGCGTCTCTAATCCTCTAATCTCTAATCTCTAATCTCTAATACCACCCCGTCGCGCTCTTCACCATCACCAGCGCCGACGCCAGCGCCATCGCCAACAACGTCGGCGGCACGGCGATGAGTAGCCAGCGTTTCCAGCCGATACGCCCATGATTTTTTTCCATGAACGAGTAGGCCACCACATTGGCCGAAGCGCCGATGGGGGTGAGGTTGCCGCCCATGTCCACGCCCAGCGCCAACGACCAAACCATCAGCGCCAGCGCGGGCATTTCGGGGTGCGCGGCCAGGTCTTTGAGGACGTAGCTCATGGCCAGCGCCAATGGCACGTTGTCTACCACGCCGCTCAAAAGGCCCGGCCCCCAGTGCAACGCCATCACCAGCCCATCGGGGCTGCTGGCGGTAGCGCGCGCCAGCATTCCGGCCAACATCTCAAATATCCGCACCTTCTCCAGCCCGCCAATCAAAACAAATAATCCGGCGAAGAACAGCAGGCTCTCGATATCATCTCTCAGCAACTTCCGAAAGACCTTGCGCCGGTCGAGCAAGGGCAAGGCGATGATGGCGATACCGGCCGGCACCAGCGCCGACACCGCCGCATTGATGGGCAGATGTGTGATTTCGCTCAACCAATGATGCAGGACCAACAGCGTCACCGCCGCGCCAAAGCCGATGAGTCCGATATGGGTCAGTTGGGCGTGCAATGGGTCACGGCGCATGGCCTCGATGTCGCGCACGGTGTCATCGGTGAGCAACGCGTGGGCCGCGCGCAGGGACCGGCGGTTAATGAAATAGAACACGCCCAACAGCAACAGCGCGGCGATGGCTGAAATGGGGCCGGTGTGGGTGGCAAAGTCCGCGAAGTTGAAGCCGAGGGTGGTGCCCAAAATCACGTTGGGCGGATCGCCCACCAGTGTGGCCGCGCCGCCGGTGTTGGCCGCGCACACTTCGGCGATGATGAGCGGCACGGGGTCGAGTTTTAGCAAACGGCACAATTGCAGGGTGAGGGCCGCGAGGAACATCATCACCGTGATGCTATCCATAAACATCGCCAGCGCCGCCGCCAGCGCCAGCAATGCCACAAACAAATAGGAAGGGTGGTAGTTCACCTTCCGCACCGCGGCCATGGCCAGCCAGGTGAAGAACCCGGCCTCGTGCAAGATGGACACCAGCACAAACATCCCGGCCAGCAGGCCCAGCGTTTCCCAATTGATATAGTTCACGGCTTCCAATGGACTCAACACCCCAAAGACAATCAACAACCCGCCGCCCAACAGCGCGATCCAGTGACGTGGAAACTTCTCGCTGGCAATGGCGACGTAGGCAAGGGTGAAGACGGTGAGGGCGATGAACATAGGATGCGGCTCTATAGTTTGTAAGTAAACAAAAAACGCCCTTAGCGATTAATCGCTAAGGGCGTCGTGGCCCGGACAAGCTATTTGATTCACACCCCTAAATAATGTCGGGCAGTGTAGCAATTTGTCTAAGGGGCGACAACCCCTAAATGGGCCATATCACCTGATACGTCAAATTACCCAAACGAAGTTGGTAATTGTTATACACATTCAACGATGACAACCGCGTATTTCTGGAGATAATGCCAGCGATGCTTATCGTTGCGATGAACCTGAAGCGCTCGTCCACATTCCCGAAGAAGCCCAACCTGGCCTTCGGCTTTTTGACTTAAGGACACCGCGCTCAACATCATCCCGCATCGTCACAGTCAACCCGGAGGCCTCTCGCTATGAGAGGCCTTTTGTTTTGCCCAAGTCATTTCGCAGGCCCTTGCAGGTCACGCTTTCAGTGACACACCCGGTCGCCCAAAGGCGGTCATACGACAAGCGTGACCTACATTTTGACTCACGGATAGAAGAGAACACAGATGATTTTAAGCCGTAAAACATCCGGGCTCCTTTCTATCCGTGAGTCACACCCCCATGCCCGAATCCCTTTGTTTTGCCCACTACCGCCCACGTCCGCTCGAAATCATTGACACGACCCTGCGCGAGGGTCAGCAGACTTCGCTTCTGCATGATCATCACAAGTATTTCTTCACCCGCACCGACAAAGAAGAAATTTTGCGGGCCTTGATTATCTATGGCGTGAAGTTTGTCGAGTTGTTTGCCCCGGTGGTCAGCGCCCAGGAGCGGGAGGATTTTGCCGCGCTCAAGGCCGTGCGTGATGCGCTGATTACGCAAAAGGGCTATACCTTTCTGTTGGCGCACGTCCGCTGTCATCCGCGCGATGTTGAGTCGGCCATCGCCGCCGGGGCCGACGGGCTGAACTTTTACATCGGCACCTCCGCCGAGGCGCGGGCTTTCAATCACGGCCATGACTTGAACGCCATCGTGGGCCAGGCCCGCGCGTTGATGGAAGACGCGCAACGCCATCATCCTCATTTGATTTTGCGTTTTTCCGGTGAAGATGCCTTTCGCACCCGCGAGGCCGATTTGTTTCGGGTATACGATGAGTTGGCCCCGCTGGCGCAACGCGTGGGTCTGCCCGACACGGTGGGCGTCGCCACCCCGGGCAGCGTGGCCCAGCGGGTGCGCGCCTTGCAAGCCCGCTATCCACAGCTGGAGTTGGAGGGGCATTTTCACCATGACCGCGGCCTGGCGCTGGTCAACGCGTTGGAGGCGGTGCGGTGCGGCGTGCGCTATCTCAACACGACGGTGATCGGCATCGGCGAACGCTCCGGCATCACCTCGCTCACCGCCCTGCTCTTCAATCTGCACATTGACCACGACTACGACAAACTCGAAGGCTATCATCTGCTCGGCTCATATCCCCTCAACGTGCTGGTGGCCGATAAGTTAAAAATGCTGGTGCCGCCGACCGAGCCGGTGAGCCTGACTAACCGCACGCACACCGCCGGCGTGCATCAGGGCGCGGTCTTGCGCGGGGCCGCCGCGTATGAGGCCCAGCCGCTGGCGCAGTTTGGGGTCAGCGAATCCGAAATCCTGCTCGGCCCGCTCTCCGGCTGGAACGTCATCCATTATTTATTGAAGGAGATTCGCTACTATCAAGTGGACGAGGCCACTGCCAAAGACATCGCCGCCGTGTTCAAGGAGCGCGTCTATGGCCTCGCGCCCGATGAGTCGCCCGAGCAAATGCTGATCGCGATTGCCGAACATGAGTTTGGCCTGGCACGTTTGCAACTGCCTAGCACGGCCAGCCCGATTGTGCAACGTCTTGATACACCAGCTTCGTCAAGCCAGTTAACCACAGACGCGAAGCGCACAGAGAGTACAGAGATTTTGCTGACCACATGATTCTCTGTGCGCTTCGCGTCTGTGGTGAGGATGAGTATGGGAAAAACCTTTGCTGAAAAAGCCCTCGCCCGCGCGGCGGGACTGGCCGAGGTGGTGGCGGGCCAGGTGGTGGATGCGCGGCCCAATTGGGCGCTCTCCCACGACAACACCGCCGCTATCGCCAAAATTTTTCGCAGTATTGGATTGGAGCGGGTGGCGATTCCTGACCGGATGGCGATTACGCTGGATCACGCCGTGCCAGCGCCCACCGCCCGCCACGCGCAGAATCACGCCGAGGTGCGGGCCTTTGTCGCCGAGCAAGGTGTCCAGCATTTCTTTGAAGTCGGGCGCGGCATTTGTCATCAAGTCTTGAGCGAAGAAGCCCTGGTGTTACCCGGTCAATTAATTTTGGGCGCGGATTCGCACACCACTCACTTTGGCTGGCTGGGCGCGTTTGGCGCGGGCATCGGACGCACCGAGGTAGCGGCGCTATGGGCCACCGGCGAACTCTGGTTGCGCGTGCCAGAGAGTATGAAGATTGTGGTGACGGGCGAACTCGGCCACGGCATCACCGCCAAAGATTTGTGTCTGCACCTCATCGGCCAATGGGGCGCAGAGGGTGGGCTATATCAATCCATCGAGTTCTCCGGCCCGGCCATCGAGGGTCTATCACTCGACAGCCGGATGGTCATCCCCAACATGATGGCCGAGTTTGGGGCGAAGAACGCCTATATCGCGCCGGATGAAAAGGTATTTGAGTATTTGGCCGAGCGAAAACAGTTATCGGTGAACCGTGAACCGTGGCGGAATCTTCAATCGGCGATTCAGCAGGGCGCGTTGTATCCCGACCCGGATGCCATCTACGCCGCTGTTCATACGCTCGATGCTTCGGCGATCGAACTGACCGTAGCCTGCCCACATGCGGTAGACGCAACTCAACCCCTTTCGGCGGTGCGCGGCACGAGGATTCACCAGGCCTTCATCGGCACTTGCACCAATGGGCGTTTGGAAGACCTCGCGGCGGCGGCAGACATTGTGCGCGGCAAGCGTGTGGCGGTGGGCGCGCGATTGCTTGTTGTCCCCGCTTCATCGGAAGTGTATGCCGAGGCGATGCGGCGCGGCTATGTGCAAACGCTGATGGAGGCGGGCGCAGCCTTTGGCACGCCAGGCTGTGGGCCGTGCATGGGCAACCACATGGGCGTGCTGGCTCCTGGCGAAGTCTGTATCTCCTCCGCCAATCGCAACTTCAAGGGCCGCATGGGCCAACCGGAGGCCGAGATTTATCTGGCCAGTCCGGCGGTGGTGGCGGCCAGCGCCCTCACCGGCGTCATCACCGACCCCAGAGAAATTGGGTGATTGAGAGATTGGGTGATTGGGTGAATGCAATCGCCCAATCACTCAATCACGCAATCACCAAATCACAGAATGAGTCAATCAACATTCGTCGGAAGAGTTTGGAAATACGGCGACGGCATCAATACCGATGTGCTCTTTCCCGGCAAATACACCTATACCTTGCGAACAGCGGAGGAGATTGCGGCCCATGCGCTGGAAGATTTGGACCCGGCCTTTATGGCCCACGCGCGACCCGGCGATATTTTGGTGGCGGGTCGCAACTTTGGCAACGGCAGTTCGCGTGAGCAAGCGGTGACGTGCTTGAAATATCGCGGCCTGGCCGCCGTTGTCGCCAAATCGTTTGCCCGCATCTACTTTCGCAACGGCATCAATCAGGGCCTGCGCCTCATCACCTGCCCCGAGGCCGTGGACGCCGCGCAAACCGGCGCGATGATGGAGATTGATGTACAGCAAAGCGTTATCCATTTGGCCGGGCGCGCCTACCCGTTCCCCCCGCTCTCCCCCACCGCGTTGAGCATGATTGAAGCCGGCGGACTCATTCCCCATCTGCGGCGCAGGCTGGGGCTGACCAACACCGAAGACATCAAACTTGCTGATTGAGGGATTGCGCGTTAGCGGTTGAGTGATTATGAAAATCACCCAATCGGCCCTCACCCAATCACCCAATAAATGTGATGAGCAAACCCGTCGTGCTGATTCCCGGCGATGGCGTAGGCCGCGAAGTGATTCCCGCCGCCGCCGAAGTGTTGGCCGCGCTGGGCCTGGGGCTAAAGTTTGTGGAAGCACAGGCGGGCTTTGAGCATTTTCAACGCACCGGAAACGCCCTCCCCGACGAAACGCTGGCCGAGGTCGAAGCGGCAGGGGTGGCGCTATTTGGCGCAACGTCTTCGCCGTCCACGATTGTGCCGGGCTATCGCAGTCCAATCCTGGCGTTGCGAAAAGCATTTGATTTGTATGCCAACCTGCGTCCCACGTTTTCATTGCCCGGTTCATTCTCACGCCCGGACATTGATTTACTCATCGTCCGCGAGAACACCGAAGGCTTATATGCGGGCCGCGAGCGGCGCGAGGGCGACACGGCGATTGCGGAGCGCGTCATCACCGTGCATGGCTCAGAGCGAATTGCGCGGATGGCCTTTGTGCAAGCGCGCAAGCGTCTCCAATCTCAAGTTACCGTCGTTCACAAAGCCAATGTGTTGAAAGTGACCGATGGGCTGTTTCGTGAGACATGCCTGCGCGTGGCGGTGGAGTATCCCGACCTCGCCGTGAATGAAATGTTGGTGGATGCGATGGCAATGCATTTGGTGCGTGACCCCGAAATCTTTGACGTAATCGTGACCACCAATCTCTTTGGCGATATCCTCTCGGATGAAGCCAGCGCGTTGATGGGCGGATTGGGTGTAGCGCCCTCCGCCAACCTTGGCGAGCGCGTGGCTGTGTTTGAACCGGTGCATGGCTCCGCGCCCGACATCGCGGGCCAGGGCCTTGCCAACCCCATCGGCGCTATCCTGTCGGCGGCGATGTTGTTAGAGCATATCGGTCAGCCGGAAGCGGCCACCCGCGTGCGCGCCGCAGTGTTGGAGACCGTGCGCGCCGATGTGCTAACCCACGATCTGGGCGGGAGCGCGACGACGAAGGATGTGACCCGCGCCGTCATCGCTTATCTTTAAAACTTTTAGTTTCCCAACTCTACACAATCTCGAATCAACGTCGACAAGTTGGGCGCGTGGAAAGAAAGGCCCGGCGCAGGGAGACGGTTGTGTTTAATCTCTGGAGGCTCATGGCGGTGGTGCGGGAAGGTGGAAGCCAGATCAGGATTTTCGGGATGCGGTTGAGGGTCGTACCAACGGATTTTTTCCTCGCCGCGCCAGACTTCGTAGCTGTACTTGCGGATTTGGCTGGCTTTGAAGTCCACTACTTCCATCACACGCAAACGCAGGCCGTTGTGGAAGAAAACCTCGCCTTCCACAATGGCAACTAACGCGCTGACGCTGTAAAGTTTCAACGTTGACTGATGAATTTGCTCAGCGTAATCCCCTGGCAGGCTATAGATGAAGATTTCATACTCAACGCGAGAGGGGAACGCCATGGCGTCTAACCCGCCAGCGGCAGAGCAGGTTCGTAAGGGTGGAGATGAATTTCATGTTCCTGGGAAGCGGCCCGGAGCTGACTGGCGCGCACCCGTGACAGTGTTTGCAAGGCGGCTTCCCGGTCGAGTTTGATTTCGTGAAACGCCGCCCACTGGGAAAAATCTTCGGTGTGTTCGCCATCATCCAGCAGGCCTTGCTGGTAGAAGGCGTAAAAATCCGCCGAGCTGAGCCAGTAACGGCGCTCGTAACGGCGGGTGGTTTCATCAGCCACCCGCAAATCATCCAGAATTTCGGTGATGGTCACTTCCATGTTAAATCTCCACAGACGCGAACAGCCAAGAGTCAGGTTTGTATCGTATAAACCACTATCCACGACTTTCAACCGGATTATAGCGCAAAAGATTTGCCCAGGTTCCCGCTCCCCTTCTCTAATCTCGCTTTTCTCTCAACCACCCCGCCGCATCTTTCGCGTGATAACTAATAATGAGATCCGCCCCCGCGCGCTGGATGCCGGTGAGAATCTCCAGGGTAACGCGCGCTTCGTCGAGCCAACCATTAGCGGCGGCGGCTTTCACCATCGCATACTCGCCGCTCACGTTATAGGCCGCCAAGGGCACATCCGGGAAACGCTCGCGCACCTGCCGGACAACATCCAGATACGCCAGCGCCGGTTTGACCATCAGCATATCCGCGCCCTCGGCCACATCCAGCGCCGTTTCGCGCAGGGCCTCGCGCACATTGGCCGGGTCCATCTGATGGGTCTGGCGGTCACCAAACTTGGGCGCGCCTTGCGCCGCTTCGCGGAAGGGGCCATAGAAGCCCGACGCATATTTGGTGGAGTACGAGAGAATGGTCACATGCCCAAACCCGGCAGCGTCCAACCCCAGACGCAGCGCGCCCACCATGCCGTCCATCATGCCCGATGGCGCAACGATGTCGGCGCCAGCCTCCGCCTGTGAGACGGCCACGCGCACCAACACATCTAAAGTCTCATCGTTAAGCACGTAGCCCTCGGGCAAATGGGGATACGTATGTCCATCATGCAGGAGGCCGCAATGGCCGTGGTCGGTGTACTCGCACAAGCACACATCGGTCACCACCACCATTTCTGGCACGGCATCTTTGATGACGCGCACCGCCTCCTGCACAATGCCATCCGACGCGAAGTTCTCCAGCCCTACCGGGTCTTTGGTTTGTGGCAGGCCAAACAACAACACGGCCGGGATGCCCAGTCGCGCGATGGACTCAGCTTCACGCGCCAACTGGTCGGGCGATTGTTGAAACACACCCGGCATCGAGTTAATCGGATTACGCACCGCGCGCCCATGCGTCACAAACAGCGGATAAATAAAATCATCCGGCGCGAGCTGAGTCTCGCGCACCATGGCGCGCAGGGCGGGCGTGGCGCGCAAGCGGCGCGGGCGCTGGGCCGAGAACAACGGCGGGAGCGGGCGCGTCAGGGCTTCGGTGATTACAGGCAACGGGCGAGTGAGCGTATCCATCGGTTCTCCTGAATTAAAGATATGGGGCGGGCAAAATGATTTTGTAATGCGGCTATCAAACTAGACAGGGTTGACTCGTTGGCAGTCACATCCACCGGCAAACCGGAGTCGTGGGCGGCCCGCGCGGTGGTTGGCCCCAGGCACGCCACCACCGCGCGCCCCAGCGAGGGCAGAGGAATCCCATCCGGCCCCAAGCGCCGAATGCGGGCCGGGTCAATGTAGCGCGAATCACCACTGACGAGTCGCACAAAATTGTTGACCGCAGAAGGACTCGTAAACGTAACCGCGTCCACGCCGCGCCGCAATTCGGTCAGGCCGTGTGGGTCGGGCGTGGCTGGCAACGTGCGATAGGCAATCACATCGTCTACCCGCGCGCCACGTTTTCGTAATTCGTCGGCCAATGTCTCACGGGCCAGTTCGCCGCGCGGAAACAACATGCGCTGGTCGCGCACATCGCCCAACGCCTTGGGTAGATGATGGGCTGTGAATGTTTCCGGGAGGGCAGTGACGGCGAGGCCATGCACGGTTAATGCGCGCGCGGTGGCGGGGCCGATGGCGGCGATTTTTAGACCCAGACCCTTCGGGTCTGCTTCGCGAAGACCCGAAGGGTCTAAGCGACTCCAAAACGCGGCCACGCCATTGACACTGGTGAAGAGCAACCAGTGATAATCGGCGAGCGCGGCGAGGGCGTTATCCAACGCGATGAAATTTTCGGGCGGCGCAATCTCAATGGTCGGGAACAGAATCGGCTGTGCGCCGAGCGCCGTCAATCTTTCACCCAACTCGGCGGCCTGGGCGCGTGGGCGGGTGATGAGGAGGCGTCTGTTGGTTAATGTGTTCATATCAGCAATTCTTGTGCGCCTTGCGCGAGTCCTTGTTGAGCGAGCGTTTGGCCCAACGCGACAGAGTCGGAGCCTTCCCCGAAAACCCGAATCACCCGACGACCATCCACCGAAGCGATTGAGCCAGTCATTGAAATTTGAATCTTGAATCTTGAATCTTCCGCCCGAGCATAGGCGGCCACGGGCGCAGAGCACCCACCGCCCAACGCTTGCAGAAACGCGCGTTCGGCGGTGACGGCGGCGCGCGTCGGGGCATCGTCCAAAGGTTGGAGCAGTTCGCGGGTGCGCGCATCGTCGGCGCGGCATTGCACCGCGAGGGCGGCCTGGCCTGGCGCGGGAAGCATCACCTCCAACGGCAGGTAATCGCTAATGTAGTGGTCGAGGCCCAACCGCAACACGCCCGCCGCCGCCAACACAATCGCATCGTAGTCGCCCTGCATGGCCTTGCGGATGCGGGTGTCCACGTTGCCGCGCACCGGGTGGGGTTTCAGATCGGGACGGGCGGCCAGCAACTGCGCGGTGCGCCGCAGACTGCACGTTCCCACGCGCGCGCCATTTGGCAGAGTCGCCAGTGTCCAACGGTCACGCGCAATCAGCACATCGCGCGCATCGGCCCGCGCGCAAATCGCGCCCAGGGTCAGGCCCGGCGAATCTTCAATCGGCAAATCTTTTAGCGAATGCACGGCCAAATCAATTTCGCCCGCGCGTAACGCGCTTTCCAATTCTTCGGTGAATACACCTTTGCCACCGAACTCGGTCAAGGGTTTATCAATAATGCGGTCACCGGCGGTGGTGAAGAGTTGGCTCACACATTCCAGGCCCGGCCAGGCTTCGCGCAAACGCGCGGCTACCCAATCGGTTTGCCAGCGGGCCAGGGCCGAGCCGCGCGTGCCGAGGGTGAGGGACGAAGGACCGCTTCGCGTGACCGATGACGACAACATGCCGATGTACGGTTCAGGCGTTGGCCGGGGCGACGCCCATGATTTCGGCCATGCGCTGGCGGGCGGTGGTTTCATCCCCGTGTTTGAGAAGCGCCAGCACATCCGAGTCAACCAATTGATACCAGAGGGCTTTGCGACGCTCAAAACTCGGATAGCGCGCGGCCAATGGTTCGCGCAGAGTCCCGGCCAATTCCAGAAAGCGCGCGTGTTCATCGCCCAGGGTGTGTTCCAACTGTTCACGCAGACGCACGGCCAGGGCGGGCGCTTTGCCGCTGGTGGAGATGGCGACGGTCAGAGCGCCCCGCCGCAGAATCGAGGGCGCGATAAAGTTGCAGTGCGGGGTGTCATCCACCACATTGACGGGGAGGTTGCGGGCGGTGGCTTCTTCCCAGACGCGCGCGTTTACCTCCCGGTCGTCGGTGGCGCTGATGGCGAGGAACGCGCCCGCTAGATCGCCCGCTTGATAAGCGCGGGTGAGATGTCCGACCCGGCCTTCATCCACCCACGTTTGCAGGTTGGGGGTGAGTTCGGGCGCGATGACGATTACGGCGGCTTCGGCGTCCAGCAGGCCGCGCACTTTGCCCTCCGCAATCACGCCACCGCCGATGACGACACAGCGGCGGCCTTGCAGGTTAAGGAAGATGGGATAGTAGTTCATGGCGGTTTACATCGGGCGCAGTACACGGATTCACGCGGATGGTCACGGATTTTTTTTCTTAATCCGTGTTCATCCGTGTACTTTCTCGGTAGGCACGACGATTGCGTCAGTGGGCAAGTGAATACCGCACTCGGTTTTATCAAACGCCGCCCAGCGCCCGGCGCGCGGGTCTTCACCGGGGGCCACCGCTCGCGTGCATGGCCAGCAGCCAATGCTGGGATAGCCTTGCCGGTGCAATTTATTGAACGGCAAATCGTGCGCGCGAATATGTTCCCACACCTGATCGTTGATCCACGCCGCGAGCGGATTGAGCTTGACCAGGCCGTTGGGCAAATCCCACTCCACCAACCCGGTGTTGGCCCGCTGACGCGTTTGGTCGCGGCGGATGCCGGTGACCCAGGCGCGTTTGGTCGCCAGGAATTTCCGCAGCGGCTCCACCTTGCGAAGATAACAACACAGGTTGGGGTCGCGCGCCCACAACTCCGGGCCATGTTCCGCCGCTTGCGCTTCCAGCGACAGGCCCGAATGCACGCGCGTGAACTTAATTCCCAGCCGCGCTTCCAATTCATCGCGCAAGGCATAGGTTTCTGGAAAGAGCAAATCGGTGTCGAGATAAAAGATGGTGGTCTCCGGCGCGATGTGCGAGATGAGGTGTAGTAGCACGACGCCCTCCGGGCCAAAGCCGGTGGCGAGGGCAAGGTCAGGCGCAAAAGTCTCGACCCCCCAGCGCAAAATTTCTTCGGGTGAGCCACCGGCCAAATAGTCGTTGATGCTTTTTAACGTGGCCGGGAGCCAATCGGTGGGGGTGAGCGTTGGCGCCACCACCCAGGTTTGGGTTTGAGAGAGCGTCATGGTTGTCATCGGAGTGCAAAGCCTAATTCACGTTGGGGTAAAAGGGTTGGTCTTGGTTGAAAAGCGGTCTGAGATATTTTGGTCAGGGGTTACACAGTTGACTGATGTGGGAGGGCTTTGCAAGCCCGATGGCATCGCGGTTACACGCTTCGCGGCTCTTACACTCAGTTGAGTAACTCCTGTTGGTTTTATTGAGGCCGACTCGAACCAGGCTAATTGCTGGCGTAGCTTGACCACCTTGCCGACGACGAGCGTAGCCGGTGGTTGAATCGCCTGCGCGCGCCGGGCAATGTCGGCGAGTGTGCCGGTGATCACCACTTGGGCTGGGGTGGTGCCGCGCTGAATCACGGCGGCGGGCGTCTGCGGCGCGCGGCCATGCGCGATAAGTTGGGTCGTAATCTCCGACAGATGTTGCACACCCATCAGAAAAATCAGCGTGCCGGTGCGCGGGAGTAAGTCCCAATCTACGGTCGAATCATCAGCCGTGTGGCCGGTGAGCACAGTGAAAGCCGTTGCGACGTTGCGATGCGTGACCGGGATGCCGGCATAGGCGGGCGCGGCAATGGCACTGGTGACGCCGGGGATCACTTCAAACGGGATTCCGGCTTCAACCAGAGCCAGGCACTCCTCGCCTCCCCGCCCAAACACAAACGGGTCGCCGCCTTTGAGCCGCACCACCGTTTTGCCCGCGCGCGCTTTTTCAATCAGCAGCGCATTGATTTCAGATTGGGTGCGGCGATGGCGCGTAGGCTCTTTGCCCACGTCAATCAACTCGGCGGTGGCGGGCGCTTCATCCAATAGTTCGGGCGCGATAAGGCGGTCATACAACACCACTTCGGCGCGGCGCAGACAGGCCAGGCCCTTCACGGTGATGAGGCCGGGATCGCCTGGCCCACCGCCCACGAGGTACACTGTGCCTGGCTTGGGCCTCTCAACAAAACGAGAGTCAGAAATCGGGTTTCTCCCGGCTTTTTGATAGGAACGCCTAAGCATGGACCGCTTCCCGTTCCAGATTGTGCAAGAGCGTCGCTAGATCCACATCAGCGGTGGTCGTGACGTTGACGGTGAAGCGCTCACGCGGGTCGGTTGCCCAATCCAGGGTGTAGTCCGCGCCCGCATACAACTGAGTGAAGAACGCCTGGAGTTCGGGCGCGAGGGCGGCGAAGGTTTTGGGCGTGTTGGGCGCGAGCAGGCGGTCGTTGATAAAAAGTTGAATGACCTGCCCACTGAACTTGAAGCTATGCTCGGTGTCAAGGCGACGGGAAGCAATCAGCGCAGCGCGGGCGGCCTGGGTCAGCCGCGCGTGAATGGCTCCATCCACTTTGGCCTTGCGGTTGTAGAGCAGGCCGGGGCGATGGCCGGTGTTATCCAGGCTGTAGTTCGCTTCATGCCCAATCAAAAGCACACCCGGCCCAGCCGGAACATGGGCGTAGTCGGCCACATCAATCAGCAATTCATCTCCGGTCTGCTTCTGAATCCAGCCGTTGAAGATGCCGATAAAGTCGGACAAGCTCACGGCTTCGGAGTTATCAAGAAAAAATTTGATGTTGAGGTGTTGGATATCCATTGTGACCGTCCTTCCGGTATGCGTAAAACGTGAAACGTAAATCGCGTGCTTACGTTTTACGCATTACGTTTTACGCATTACGTTTTACGCATTACGCCTTGCGCGTCCCCAACATCCGCGCGTGACAACTATAAGCCGCCTCCACCACCAACTGCGCTTCTTCGACGCGTTGATGCGTCACTTCGGGGGTGTAGG
>Ga0247727_10008768_pt1 | contig 18633 bp, 7 predicted proteins | sample WisWelCaveWW1625_FD_202498 | JGI IMG/M metagenome (GOLD analysis project Ga0247727, IMG submission 202498) | Biofilm microbial communities from Wishing Well Cave, Virginia, United States - WW16-25 | ecosystem: Environmental > Aquatic > Deep subsurface > Groundwater > Cave microbial mat | place... | reverse complement strand
GGTCTGCCCTACCTGGTAGACGTCAAACGTCGGCGTGCGGCTCAAGGTGCGGTTCGAGGGCCAGGGCAGGGCGATCGCGCCGGACACGGGTGGCGTCGCCCCCCATTCCTTGTCGGAGAGGCGCAGATGCTGGAGGCTGGTGTCGAGCGCCATGATCCTGCCGTTCGAGTAGGTTGCGAACAGGACTGAGGGGTTGCTGAGGTAGGTCAGCGCCACGACCCCGCCGGTGATCATCTTGTCCTCGACCTCCAGCGTGTAGTCCGAGGGCATGCTCGCCTGGAGACTCATGCTCGCGGAGCCCGTGATCGACCACTTCTCGATGACATCGCAGCCGAGGACCAACTCCGCGGTGCCCGCCCCCTGCGGCGGAGCGATCCAGGCGAAGGAGGGATGGCGCACGTTGACCAGGGTCGACCGGTCGGCGACGATCTGCTGATCGCTCGCACGAAAGAGCATGATCCGGTTCGACTGAAGAGGCGGCTCGGTGTCGTTGACGCCGAAGAGTAGATAGTGGCTGGGAGTGGAGGTGCCGTCGAGGTTGGCGGGAGCGACGAAGGTGATGGCGCGATTCAGGAACTGCGAGGTGAAGGCTACAACCTCAAGTTGACCTGGGGGTGGAGAACTGTCCCACTGAACCGTCCACACATGCCCGTCCAGGCTCGGCACCAGCAGCTCGTCAAGCCCATCTCCATTGGTATCCACGACTGCTGAAATCCCCGGACCGGTGGCCTTCTTCGCGTCCCGGAACAGGCGTCCTTTCAACAGTCCGTTCAAGTCGAGCAGCACCCAGTCGAGGTGGTTGTTGAGGACCAGGAGCTCCTTGCCGGAATCCGGGTGGAAGTTCCCGAGGTACATCACCGGCAGGTACCCCTCGTACAGCTCGGGTACCGATGCCGGCGTCACCCAGTCGCGCGTGACACTGTACGTGCCTCCGGCGGGGCTCACCTTGTGAATGCGGCCGGTCGAGTCAGCGACGTAGATCGTCGAGCCGTCGCGGACCATCGCCCACAGCCCCCAGCCGAGCGGCTCGCTCTGGAACTCGTCGTCGAGCCGATAGAGGTCCTGGGAATCCTGGGTGAGCTGCAGGACGTGGAAGATCCCGTCGGCGTTGCCGAAGAAGATCTCCTGCTTCAAGTCGCCGTCGAGGTCGGCGGCCTCCACGTGGTCGAACATCCCCGGCGCGAAACCCTGGCCGATGCGCCTGCCGGGGAGCGCGCCGTTCAAGTCCACCTCGCTCGGCAGGAGGTTGGGGCCCTTCTTCGTGGGATCGGGTGCGCGTTTCACGGTATGGGCGTAGGGGTCCGCGTACACCTTGGGAGGAGGCGCGGAGGTCGGCACCAGGTCCGGATTGAAGGTGTACGTGGACGACTGGGCGATCAAGCTCGCCCATTCGTTGCCGTCCCACGGTGAGAACTGGTTCTGCCCCTCCGTGGCGCCGAACTGGCTGCCGTGGTCGCCGTGCTTGAGGAAGCGCAACTGGACCATGCTGTTGTAGGTCGATTGCTTGGAGTGCCACCACCAATACTGTCCTGCATCCTCGCTGCCCCAGAACCCGGTGATCGGGATCATCACCGTGCCGGGACGAAAGTGGGGGACGAAGTTGGCGAGGTCCCAGGCCCTTCCGATCATGAATGAGTCCGGGTGGTCGAAACGGATGCCGAGGAAGTCGACCGCCTGGTAGAGATGCTGGGTCGAAAGGTCCGACAGGACCGGGTACATCACCGAGCTGTTCGCCAGCAATCGCAGCGAGTTGAACCAGCGCGCCCAGTCACCGCTGAAGCTGCTGGTCGTAAGATCGAGAGCAGCGAGAAGGTGCGAGCTGCTGCCGTCGTAGACGGCAGGCTGCAGCATCGCCTCGATCGCGGAGGTGAGGCCACCGAAGGACCCTCCGCCGACGTAGAACTGGCCGAGGTTGGCGGCGATCGAGGGGAACTTTTGCGGGAGGAACTCATCGCGGAAGAAGCGCACGGCATCCTGCGTCCGCTGGATGCAGACGATCAGATCCGCCGAGTAGTTTTCCGAGACGGTGACGAGGAAGTCTCCGCGTTCGACGGCCTGCTCATCGGAATACCGGTTGTCGTTGTTGACTCCGGTCCAGCCGCTCATGGGTTTGCTGGGATTTTTTCCGAGAACATTAGGAAACGGGGACTCTCCGACCTGCAGCTTCGCCGTTGCGTAGTAGGAAAAGTGGTTCGCTCGGTTGGTGACCAGGACGTGAAAGGGGTTCGGTCGGACGGCCATGTTTCGCGCGACGATCTGCACGTGGCCGCCGTTGACGTCGTAGGCCCACACATGGATGTACGCGGGAGGCTGCGCCCACCACACGACCGAGTCGTACTCCCACTTGAGCGTTCCGGTCGCGGGAAAGCTCTCAAAGCAGTAGGTGTCGAGGTCGAGCTTCAGCTTGTCGAGGAGGGTGAAGTACCTGAGCATCTCCTCGCGAAACGAGTAAGGCGGAGGATTGATCGGCGGCGGGTTGTCCCACAGGAGCTTGAAGTAGTGCGTCGGCTCCTCGAATCGACTGAAGGGGATGTACCCGCCAAGATCCTTGCCGAACTCGCCGAACGTCAGATCATGCACGTTGTTGCTGCCGGAGTTCGCGTAGTACGAATCAGGGGCCTGTGCTGAAGCAAGACTCGACAGCATTGCCAAGGATGCGAGGCGCAGGATGGTGGACGACGATCGATAGAATCTGTAAGTCGCTCTACGGCTGACTTGGGACCTCTGGAAATACCGTCGCATGCGCGGGTCTCCTTCTCTCAACCAGCTCACTTCGAGCGAGCTCAACCTTGGATGCGTCCACAACGAAGGACTGGTGGGCACCCCCTTCGTTCGGACTGAGAAGTTCCTTAGCGCGCAGTTCTCCGAATGTCCATACCAGTGCAGAATCGATCGGGTACGGAACGGGGCGTCCAACTGTATCCCATGGAGAATCCAGGGGTTACGAGAGACGTCTCCAGTGGTGATGGGCGATAGGACCCCCGCACGCTTCAGTTGCCCAGCACCTTGACGCCGTCCGAGGGCACGATCAGAACGCCTCGCCGCACGGGACGCGTCCGGGGATGGTGGGGGGCGCTGACGCCTGTGCTGGACGACGGTGGCGAACACGACGCCCTCAACAGATCGCTGAACACCTCGTCGCCGCCCGACTCGGGCTCCACCGAGAAGCCGTCCTCCACTGCCTTCACGTCCAGGCCACCGCCAGATGGGTCTTGGCGACCCCCGGCGGCCCCTGGAGCAGGAGCGTCTGTTTCTCCCGGATTCGCGTGTGGCGCGGATGCTCGGCTACGATGCGGCCCAAAGCGAGGATCTGCACCTTGTGAGGCGCAGCCGCGCACCTCGACCGCCTGGCCCACGTGCACGAACGGGATCAACCCTCCTTCGGTGGGATCAGGAGCGCCTGGCGGATCGGGGCGCTGGCTAGTGGTGGCGGTCACTTTTCGCGGGTGTACTCGATTCGGAGTGACTGAAGTTCCTTGCCGTCCGGAGGGGAGTCGAACCATTCGAAGGTGTGGTGATCGTCGTCGTGGATCGTGATCACTTCACGCGACGTGAGGATCACGTTCATTCCCGGCTGGCTGTACCGCCGGCGGAAGGTGATCACCTGGCCGGAAGGGTCGGCAGTCCCGGTGCTCATCGGCATGATGAAGGTGCTCATGTTGTCGATCCAGGTTCCCTCGTACTGACCGGTCTCGTTGTTGAAGCCGGTGAGCCCCATGCCGATGAACGGGGCCTCCATGAACAGGCTCTCGTACCGCTGCTGGAGGAAGCGGCCGTCCATGATCCACTCGTTGACACTCCGTCCTTCGGCGACGGTGGGCGGCGCGCCCGGCTGCATCCAGAATTCACCTCGCGTCCTGAACGTGCCGGCCAGGGGCGCGAGGAGCCGATGTCCATCGCTCGGGGCGGCGAGCTTCTGCATCATCGCCATCATCTCCTCCGGCGATAACTGCGGCGCGGCCGCGTGCGCAGGGTCGGGCACGGGCTTGTTCAGACTCTTGCATGACGACGCAGTCAGCGCCGCAAGGCAAACCAGACCAGGGACCCATTTTCCGGTGATCATGTCTTCTCCTTGCCGAGGATCGGAGGGCACGGCTCGAACAGTAGCCTCCGCGTGGATGTTCCGCGCGAGCGCCTGACCGCGGTCTCGAGAAAGCGACCCGGAGGGGATCGGGCATTCCGCGGCCGCGCTCGTTGCAAGGCAGGGAGGCCGGGCTCCACCCCTGGGCAACCGGGCAAGAGCAGGGCTACAATCCATCCCGGGTTGAATGCGATGGAGGACGCCGCCGTGTCGCAGATGGAGCCGTCGGCCAGTCGGGATAGCGTCGACCAGGAGATGGCCTCGATGTACGACGAGCTCCGGAGGCTCGTCGCCAAACACATGAGGCTCAAGGAACGGCCCAATCACACTCTGTGTCCCACGGACGTCGTGCACGAGGCCTACCTCAAACTGGCCGAGCAGAAGACCGCGGTCAAGGGCACCGGCAACCTGCGGGCCCTGGTCGTCAAGGCCGTGCGCAACATCCTGGTCGACTATGCGCGCGCGCGCAGCTCGCAGAAGCGCGGCGGCGACCGCGAGCGGGAGACCCTGGTCGACGTGCACGGCATGTACCAGGGCTGCTCGATCGACGTCCTCGACCTTCACCTGGCGCTCGAGAAGCTGGCACAGAAGCGCCCGCGGCAGGCGCGCGTCTCCGAGCTCAAGCTTTTCGGCGAGATGGATCTGCTCGAGATCGCGGAAGTCATCGGCATCAGCCGCAACACGGTGTCGGAGGACTGGGCGTTCTCGCGGGCCTGGCTGATGCGCGAGCTCAATCTCAAGGGTTCCCCCCATGCAGACTCGACCGGATGACCGCTCGTTCGAGATCTTCGTCCAGGCGCGGGCCATCAAGGACGCCGTGCAGCGGGATGAATTCCTCGACCGCGAGTGCGCCGGAAAACAGGAGCTGCGCGCGGAGCTGAACGAGCTGCTTGTCAACGACCGGGAGGACAACGCCCTCGACCAATCGCTCGGCCGGTCGCTCGACCTCGAGGAGACCCCGACGCACCCCGAGAGGATCGGCAAGTACCGCATCATCGAGCTGCTCGGCGAGGGTGGAATGGGCGTGGTCTACCGGGCCGAGCAGGACAACCCCAAACGCCTCGTCGCCCTCAAGGTGATGCGCGGCGCGCTGTTCTCTCCATCCGCTCAGAGGCGGTTCGAGACCGAGGTGGCCGTCCTCGGCCGCCTGCAGCATCCCGGGATCGCGCAGATCTTCGAGGCCGGACGATTCGAGGATGCCGGCGGCAGCGAGCCGTATTTCGCGATGGAGCTGGTCGAGGGTCGCGACCTGATCCGCTACGCCCGGGAGAACTGGCTGACCATCATCGCGCGTCTCGATCTGTTCGCCCGGATCTGCGATGCGGTGCACTACGCCCACCAGAAGGCCGTGATCCATCGCGACCTCAAGCCGGGAAACATCCTGGTCGACGCCGCCGGCCAGTCGAAGATCCTCGACTTCGGAATCGCCAAGCCGACGGACCTCGACGGTCAGGAGGGAATGACCCGGACCGGGTCGGTGATGGGGTCGCTGCAGCAGATGAGCCCGGAGCAGGCGAGGGGCAATCCGCACGACATCGACATCCGGACCGACGTGTATTCGCTGGGCGTCATCCTGTACGAGCTGCTCACCGGACATCTGCCGTATGCATTGCCCACCGAGCAGCCGATGGAGGCGCTGCACATCATCTGCGAGAAGGAGCCGGCGCCGCCGAGCGGCTACGACAAGGCTCTCCGCGGAGATCTCGAGACGATCATCTTGAAGAGCCTCGAGAAGGAGAGGGAGCGGCGCTATCAGTCGGCGCTGGCCCTCGCCGAGGACGTGCGCCGCTTTCTGCGCCTGGAGCCGATCCTGGCCCGGCCGGCGAGCACCATCTACCACATCCAGAAATACACCCGTCGCTACTGGCTGCCGCTCAGCCTCGCGGCCCTCGTATTCATCGCGTCCATTGTCGGCACTTTCGTCTCGCTGAGCTTCATGCTCGACGCGCGCGCCAAGGAGAGGCTCGCAACCGACGAGAAGAATCGTGCGGACTTCGAGTTCAAGGAAAAGCTGACGGTCCTCCATCGGCTCGCAGTCGACGGTCTGATCGAGGAGGCAAACAAGCTCTGGCCGAGGAGGAGCTGGATGGGGCCCAGGCTTCAACAATGGCTCGACGAAGCGGACGATCTCCTTTCCTACCTGGAAGGCTATCGCAGCAGACTGAATGAATTGTCAACCGCCGTGCCTGAATCCACCTCTCAAGGCAACACTAGAGAGACCTCTCCCCACAAAGGAAACGCGGAGGATCGGAGGCAGGACAAACAAGCCCTGTATGCCGCACTCGTCACCAAGCTGGAACAGCTCCCCACGCTCAGGACTGACATCAAAGAACGCCTGGACTTCGCGACGTCCGTAGAAAAACTCACGATCGATGACTATCTCGAGGAATGGGAGCTGGCGATCTCGGAAATCGAGAACGATGAACGCTACGGAGAGGTGTATCTCGATCCTCAGGTGGGTCTCGTACCGCTGGGAAGGGATCCGGACTCCGGCCTTCTGGAGTTCTGGGTGTTCGAGAGCGGAGCGAAGCCGAGTCGCCATCCGGTCACGAAGCGCGTCGTTCCGGGCGATCGAACGGGCGTTGTCCTCGTTCTCCTTCCGGGTGGGGACTTCTGGATGGGCGCACAGGACGATTCGCCCAGCGAGCACAACTACGATCCGACCCGGGACGAAAAGTTCCCGAGTCCCGGCGTCTACCAGATGATCCGCCTCGATCCATTCTTCATCTCCAAGTTTGAGCTCACTCAGTGGCAATGGGAGCAGATCGCAGGAGAAGGAACAAATCGAAGTCAATATCGTGTTGGAACTTCTCCCGAGTACCTTCCTCAGGAGATCGTCACCTGGAGGCACCCCGTCGAGCGGGTTTCGTTCGACGATGGTCGGAGCGTCCTTGACAAGATGGAGCTGACGATCCCGACCGAGGCGCAGTGGGAGTACGCCTGTCGCGGCAACACTTCAACCCCGTACTGGACGGGAGAGGACAGGGAATCGATGCGGAGCGCGGGCAACGTCCTCGATCAGGCTGCCATGCCTGCGGTCGAAGCAGAGCGTGAAAGGGCCTACGTGGAACTATGGAACGATGGGCATGGAATCCACGCGCCCGTGGGAAGCTACCGGGCCAATCCGTTCGGTATCCATGACATCCTCGGAAACGTCGTTGAGTGGTGCGCGGATTGGTTTGCGGACTACCAAACTCCTGTACGCGAGGGAGACGGATTGCGGCTGGTGCCGCCCACAGAGCGAACGAACAGAACGATGAGAGGTGGCTCCTGGTCCACTCCTGCAACCGCCTGCCGCTCCGGCAGGCGCAATGTAGTCGCACCGTTCGAGTGGGCAACGGATCTGGGAATCCGCGCGGCGCGCCCGATCATTCCTCCGAGAGACGACTCGTGAGGTCGGCGAGTGCGTCCGTGCTGCGTCATTCGAGAAGCTTTTTTGCGTCGCTCATCGCGATGGTTCCGCCTCCTGAAGTTCCGCCGCCGCCGCGCCACGGAGTCGTGTGAGGCGCGGTGGTGATGGTGATGTCTCCCAGACCGCCGCCGTTCTTCGAGGTCGAATCATCGCCCGAACCAGAGTCGGCGGCGCCTCCGTCCGAGGCAGCGGCAGAGCCGCCCTTCGAACCGCCGCCGGCGGCATATTCGCTCGAGGCCGTGCAACCTCTCGTCACGCTTGCGGAGAGGGAGCTGTCCGAGGCCTCCCCGCTCGGATCGTAGAGGACGCCCATCATCGAGGTCGTGCCCCCTGAGCCGACGGTGCCACCCATCGAGCCGCCACCCGACACCACTCGGTGCTGGATCGTCAGCCGCGGCTCCGGCTTGCCGCCGCCGCTCTCGCTGCGCCCGGCATCGCTCGCCAGCACATGCCTGCACGCCGGCCGCACGCCGACAAAGGGCGATGTCCAGGTCCGGTCGCCCTTGATCATTGCAAGAGGCGGCCGGTTCGGAATGACCCCGGAAGCGATTGAAGCTCGCGCCTCGAGCGCTCGGCCGCGGAACGAAGCCGGGATTCCGGTCTGGCGTTCTCCTCCCAGACCCGCGGGGTTCACCCGGTTGACGTAGTCATTGCCCGCGAACGTCAGCCGGTTGAACAGGTTGAATTCGCCGGCATCCACGCCGATGCCGAGCCGCTGCAGGAACCGGCCGAGCGCCGGGTTGTAGGTGCGATTGCGGAAGTGGTAGAGCCCGGTCTCGGCGTCGTGGTAGCTCCCCTGGAAGCGGTAGCGGTTGCCGGTGCTACCGTCCAGCGTCACGATCGTCCTGCCGAACGCGTCGTAGTCGTAGCGCTCGACGCTCGTGCCCGAGGCGTTGACCAGCGCCGCGATCGAGCCGACCGCGGTCTCGTGCGCGTACAGCGTGAGCGAAGTGGTCTTCTCCTCCAGCAGCTCGTCCGTCCCCGGGCCCCACACGTACTGTCGAAGGAGGCTCATGTCGCGCTCCTCGATCACCTGCTGGCGGTCGAAGACATAGTGCGTCGTGACCGCGGGATCGCTGCGGGAGTCGATCTTCATCACCCTGCGGTCGGCGGCGTCGTAGGAGTACTGCGCGATCAGCGCGCTGGTTCCGGCGTTCCTGACCTCGACCAGGCGGTTCTTGAAGTCGTAGGCGTACTTCAAGGTGCCGTCGTTGGTCATGTTGCCGTTGCTGTCGTAGACGTAGTTGACGGCGGGGTTCACGCCTTCCTGGGTGGTCGTGTACTGGTTGACCTGCTTGTCTTTCTTCGGGGCGTTGGGGTCCTGGGTGTAGGTGGTGGTCGTCGGCGTGCCGGCCGTCTTCTCGATGTGGCTGATGCGATTGCCGACGCCGTCGTAGGTGAACGCGAACGAGTCGTTCGAGCTGAACAGCGAGGGGTCGATCTCCTGGCCGGGGGAAACCGAGGTCAGGTCGACGTCCTCGAGCTCGGTGGCCACCCGGTAGATCGAGTCGTAGGCGTAAACGTCCCCCTTGTTGCTGTTGTGGGTCCGCTTCTCGAACTGCCGGTGGTCCATCCGGTCATGGCCGTACTGGAAGCCGGCGATCAGGACGTTGGACCCGGTGCGGTGGAGCAGCTCGATCACCCGGGGATCGCTGTCGTAGGACAGGTCGAGCTTGCTGCTCGGAGTCGCGTCGATGCCATTCGTTCTCCGGGCCAGCCGGCGCGGACCCTTGTAGGAATGAGTCGAGAGAGTCGAGCCGTCGGAGACCGTGGCCCGCCGGCGATTCAGGGCGTCGTAGGTGTAGGTGAGCGCGCGCGTCCCGCCGCCGAACTTCAGGGGATAGGTGAGGCTCGTGCGGTTGCTGAGCCCGTCGAACCCGCTCATGACGAGGGTCCCCATCTGGTCCTCGCGCACCGTGTTCGAGAAACTGTCATAGCGGAAGTCGCAGGTCATCGAGCCCGCGATCCCGTCGTCGTTCGCGGTGTGGGTGATCCGGCTCAACCCGTCGTAGCCCAGGTCCTCGAACGAGCTGCCGAGCACCCCTGAGCCGAAGACCGTCACGTCGCGCGCGATCAGCCGGTCGAGACCGTCCCAGTCCTGCGTGCAAACGGTCCCTTTGGGATCGGTCCACGTCGTCACGTGGTGGTCGTTGTCGTAGGTGTACAACTTGGAAGTGGCGTCGGCGTACATCACCCGCGTCCGCCGGTCGAGGATGTCGTACTCGAAGCTGGTCGCATAACCCATGTCGTTCGTCTCCGACGTGAGGTTCGAGTTGTCATCGTAGGCCTGCGTGGTGACGATCGTGTCCGTGACGCTGCCGTCGCCGCGGCCGTTCGAGGTGAGGTCGCGCTTGGTCTCGACGAGGCGGTTCAAGGCGTCGTACTCGTAGCGGACGATGTTGCCCGGGCCGCCGGGATGGCCGCTGCCGCGCACGCCGTCGCTGGTCCTCACGACGTTGCCGCGGGAGTCGTAGAACCATTCCATCACGTCGCCCGCCGCATCGACGCGCTTGATCCTGCGGTCGAGGGCGTCGTAGGTGTACATCGTGACGTAGGTGTCGGTCGAGCCGCCGACGTCGCTCGAGCTCTCGACCCGCGTCATCTGGGTGACATTGCCGTTGTCGTCGTAGGTGTACTGCACCTCGTTGAGCCGGGCGTCGCGCTCGACGCTCCTGCGGTCGGCGCTGTCCCAGTCGACCTCGCTCACCCGGCCCTGGTCGTCGGTCGTGGCGACGAGCTTGGAGTCGAGATCGTACTCGTAGGTGGTGACGCTCAAGCCATCGCCGACGGGTGAGCCGGTGGCGGTGTCGAAATGCGACTCGGTCGCCGTGACCACCCGGTTCATCTCGTCGTAGACCCGGTCGACCTGGGTGAGCAGCGACAGGGTGAAGTTCGACTCGTCCTTCGGTCCCTCGTCAGTCGAGCTCATGGGGTTGGAGTTTGGGTCGTACTCGGTCTCGTGCTCGTTGCCCTCGGCGTCGACGATGCGGATCCTGCGGTCGAAGCCGTCGTACTCGTGGCGGGTGACGTCTCCCGCTCCCGAGCCGGCGAAGATCGTGGTCGGGGCGCCCGGGTTGACGGCGTCGTCGACCGCATCGATGACCTCGAGCAGATTGCCGTTGGCGTCGTAGTTCTGGGTGCGGATCGACGCGGTCGAGGGCGGAGAGTCCTCGGGGTCGGCGTTGCTGTCGCCGGTCACGATGTGGTAGGGCAGGTCGCGCTCGTCGTACAGCGTGGTGACGAAGTTGCCCTGGGGGCGCTTGACGGCGGTGCGGTTCAGGTTCTCGTCGTAGAAGTACTCGGTGCGCACCGTGGTCGTGGAGAAGTCGCCGTTGCGGCTCTTGTCCCGGATCTCGGCGACCGGGTAATGCAGGATGTTGTACTCGTACTGGTTGACGACGCTCGCGTGCGCGAACGGCACGCCGTTCTCGTCGAGGTTGCTGTAGCGCGTCTCGATGATCTCGTCGTTCAGATCGTAGAAGCGGTCCTCCTGGTAGCGGATCGAGCCGCCGAGCTGGCGGGAGAGGACGCGAACGACCTGATTCAACTGGTTCACCGAGTAGTCGGTCACCTGTCCCTTGGGGTCCGTCACCTTGGTCCGGTTGCCGGCGAAGTCGTAGTCGTACTGCGTGTCGAGCATGAACCCGGTCGAGTCCCTGGTTTCCTTCTTGAGATACCCTTCCTTGTCACTGGGGTCGTTGGGGCCGCCCATGGCCGCGAAGTACTCGTACGCAGTCACCGTACCCTCGGGGTCCTTCATCGTCAGAACCTGACCGACAGTGTTGTAGGTGTAGAGGGTGGCGCTCTGATCACCGAAGTTGGGCCCCGCGGTCATGATCTTCGGCTCCTCCAGCTTGACCACGTTGCCTTCCTGCTCGGTGGTCACGCCGTCCCCGTTCAGATCCCCGAGCCCTTCGCTGATCCGCTCGGAAGGCGGAATGCCCTGGGAGCTCTGGAACCCGCTGCGTTCCTGGTAGTCGAAGTACCGCGTCCGGATGAAGCCCCGGGGATCGGTGACCATGTGCACTTGATTGAACACCGGGTCGTACGAGAAACCGGTCGCGAGGTCGGGATCGGTGCCCAGACTGCCGTCGCTGCGGCGGATCTCCAGGAGGTTTCCCTGCGAGCGGCGCAGAGCGCTGCCGGAGTTGTAGGTGTGGGTGACGGAGTTTCCCCGGGGGAGCGTGATCGAGAGCAGGAACCCCTCCGTCGTGAAGGTCCTGGTCGTGATGTAATCGCCCTCGTTCGGCCGCACGCTGCGGTTGGTGCGCTCGATTGTCTTGATCTCGTGCGCCGAGGAGTTGAAGTAGTGCACCGACACGTTGCCCAGTGGTGGATCGCGTCGATCGGTGAACGTGGTCCTCTTCACGGCCCCTGCCGGCGCATCCGCATCACCAATAAGATTGCTGCTGTACGCGTAGAAGCTCGTGCCTCCGACCACGATGTTGGGATTGGAGGGAGGGCCGCCCATGTCGTGCCCCCAGCGCTGCGCCACCACCTGGTCGAACTCCTCGTTCTTGGGATTGGTGGTGGTCGCGTAGGTCAGCGTCACCCAGGCCTTGGACAGAGACGGATTGTTCGAGACGTTGTACAGGGGCTCGATGATGCTTCGGAGGTTGTGGCGAAGACGCGTGTCGCCGGTGCAGGCCGAGTAGGTGTACAAGGTGGTCTTTCCCGAAGGAAAGTCGTTGCTGTTGGGAGTACCGCTGACCACCGGCGAGCGCACCTGGATCAGGTCTCCGCAGGGGTCGTAGGTGTACTCGACTTCCCGAGGCGGAGTATTGAAGTCGGAGATTTTCTTGATCCTCTGGCTCGAGGTGCCGTCCGTGTAGGTGAAGGTGTAGATGCGTCCCTGCGTATCGACGATCTGGGTGGGATTGTGAAACGAGTTGCGCGTGATCGTCAGGACGTTGCCGTTGCGGTCCTTCTGTTCAATCAGGTAGCCCGAAGCATCGAACTTGTGCTGCATGCCGCCGACATCGGTGAGAGTGTAGGTGCTGTCGCACAGGTTCTGCATGAGCACGTCGAAGAAGCCCGCGGGAGATTCGAAGGTGTCCGGCCCGGTCTTGGAATACACGTCCTCGTGGGAGTTGCCGTTGGTGACGGAGGCATTGCCGCTGCCCGTTCCGATCCGGCGGTTGTAGGAATGATCCCAGTTGTATCCAAGAGCATGGTCGAAGTCGGCGCGGCTGCTGTAGACGCGCGTCCACCGGAACGGGAATCCCCGGCTCGGCACCTCGAGATCCGTCACCGTGACCAACGCTTCTCCGTTGGCGGCGCCGACCGGCACCGAATAGAGCCAGCTCGCGTCGAGATGGGGATTCTGCTCCTCCTTCCGCAGCAGCTCGGTCGGGCCGCTGGTCATGTCGCCTCCCGCGAAGGCGTTGTCGGCGTAGGTGCGCCAGCAGATGAGATTCTGCGTGCTGAATACCGTGCGCGTAGTCGTGAAGACCCGTCCCTTCCCGGTCGAGGGAGACGCCTCTCCGGTATTCAGGGTCGAGTAGGACCAGGTCACTCGATCCTCGTACCCGGAGGGCACGGTGCGGATCTGGTGGTACAGGCGCAGAATCGGCCCTGACCGATAGTCGCGCCTGCCGGGCTTGCTCACCCATTCGACCCGGTACACCATCACCGAGACCCTCGGCGGATCCTTGGTAGCCTCGAAGGACGCGGTGATCGGATAGTGATCGCCGACCAGATTGCGGCGCGTGGTGAAGGAACCTCCGAACCCGACGTCGGGGTTGTGCCTGGGTGCACGCCACTCGATCCAGTCCGTGAACGCTTCGGGCTCGGCGCGACCGGTCAACGTGAACGGATTCCCGACAAAGGTCGCAAAGTCCGCTTCGGGCACGTTCAGGAGGATCCTGACCTCCTCCGGATGAACGGGATGAACTTGAGCGGAAACCAGGATCGGCAGGCTGTCGACGCCGTCCACGTTGGGAATCACCACGATCCTGAAGTCGCCGGCGGAAGGGCTGCTGAACACCGCGGACGACACGCCGTTGCTGTCCGAGAGCTCCGTCGCCCGGATCCAGGTGAAGGACACCTTCTCCTTCCCGGTTCCATCCTGTCGCCGGATGGTGAGAGTGGCTGGCGTGTCCAGAGTCAGGGGGAGTACAGCTTTTTCCAGATGGTGTGGTTGCGTCGTCAGTCCGGGGATTCTCTCCACCCGGATCTTGAAGTGAATCGGAACATCGGAGTCCCGGCCCTGCTGCTGTCCGCGCACCGGGGAAAGAATGGTCGACACTGAGAAGAAGAATGTCAGGCCGATCAGACGCACCATGGCTCATCTCCTTGCGATCGAGGAGTCAGTACAGAGACTGGTTGAAGCTGTAGACCGATCCCAGGAAACGAATACTTCTCCGAGAAGATCGAGGGACGCGCTCCCCTCCGCGGCGGATGACTCCGCGTCTTCCACTTGGGACGCAATCCTCTTCCTTGGATCACCTGTTTGCTTGAGCACCGACCGTGATTATTGAAGACTTCCGAGCGGAACACCGCAAGACACCACTCGGAAGCAGTCGTTCTGCTCGGCGTGCCGAAGACGACCCCCCACTGCAGGCTCTCCGATGAAGGGGGACGAACATCGTGAAAGACCGTCCGAACCGGCGCCGATCCGTTTGCAGACGAAGTTTGATGGCGCCAATGATGTCCGGCGATCCAAGCTGAGACATTTGTGCCCGAGGGTCTCCGCATTCGGAATCCGGCCTCTCGACCCATTCGAGCCCGATCCTGCGGGACGAAAAAAGGCTCTCCTGACATGTTTGTGGGTCGCAAAACGTGAGTCCCGACTGCTCCCTGGCCTTCAGGCTCAAGAGCTGCTGGGGTCTCCCCTTCACTCCGACTCCTTCGGCGTGGGCCCAAGGCGAGGCACCGGGGGTTTGACCGACGCCGAGGGTGACGGAGCTGCGGGGAGCCAGGCACCCTCCACGAAGGGGGGGACAGGCCGTGCGCAGTTCTTCACGCCTTTGGAATCCCTCCGTTCATTGTTCTCAGCCATTCCCCTGAGGAAAACAGCCTGTCAACCACCCACAAACATGTCAGGAGAGCCCGAAAAAGCGCCGGAGCGCCCCGGGGACCTGATTTCAGTCGCCACCGACAAAAACAGAAGGAGCGATGGAGCGGGGTTCCGCTCCATCGCTCAAGTCCTGTTCTCCATTCTTGCGCCTCCGGAGCTCGTCCGGTCAGGCAGGGGGATTCAGCGGGGTCTCACGGGAAAGTGGCGGGTGTCGGGGGCGGACAGCGCGGGCACGTCCTTGCGCTTGGGGAAGGTCCGCATGTCGATGCCACCGGACAGCGACGGAACGTCTTTGCGCTTCGGGAAGGTTCGCATGTCGATGCCACCGGACAGCGACGGAACGTCTTTGCGCTTCGGGAAGGTTCGCATGTCGACGCCACCGGACAGCGCGGGCACGTCCTTGCGCTTCGGGAAGGTTCGCTTGTCGACGCCGCCGGACAGCGCGGGCACGTCCTTGCGCTTCGGGAAGGTTCGCATGTCGATGCCACCGGACAGCGACGGAACGTCTTTGCGCTTCGGGAAGGTTCGCATGTCGATTCCGCCGGACAGCGCGGGCACGTCCTTGCGCTTCGGGAAGGTCCGCTTGTCGACGCCGCCGGACAGCGCGGGCACGTCCTTGCGCTTCGGGAAGGTTCGCATGTCGATGCCACCGGACAGCGACGGAACGCCCTTGCGCTCGGGGAACTGCCGCGTGTCGATGCCAGACTGCGTGGAGACGCTCTGGGTGTGCCGCAAAACCTCTCGTGCCAGAGTCCTAAGGTGCTGAATCAGGTTGCGGGTGGCATCCTGAGGAGCCGAAGTCTCGTACTGGACCAGTCGGCCGTTCGAAACGAGGTCGAAGGAATGCCAGTATCCGACCAGAATCTCGCCGTCGTAGTCGGTCATCCATTCGCGCAGAGCCAGCATCGAAAGTGCCTGGACCTGTCCCATCTCCACATCGTCCAGCTGACCCAGCCCCGCCATCTCCTTGCCAAAGTTCTGGTAGGCCCAGATCGTGCCACCATCGCTGATGATCACCCGCTCCTTGAGCAGGCCGCTCGACGCGAAGCCCTGGTGATCGAGGATCGCGTTCTCAGCGTTGGCCGTGAGAGCGAAGCCTGCGATAAGAGCCGAAGAAACGAAACTGATCTTGTTCGAAAACATGGCATTCCTCCTGGTCTGTCTTCTGCCTGTGAGTCTTTCCGACTCGGATCTGCGAGAGCCGCGACACACGTCACGTACTCATCCAAAGGAGGCGAGAATCGAGGGACCTCGTGCCCAAAGAATCCGGACCTGGCGGTGTTTTTTTGGGGGGCGGGAAAGGCCAACCTGGGGGCCTCGCCCGGGGGCGTTCTCAGGCGTATTCCGGGGCCGATGGCCTCGGAGCTCGGCACCGCGCCGCCCTGAGCGATCAAGGCGAGGGTCAGCCACGCTGGTGCGGGGCAGGGTTGCCGAGGATTCGGATGGGGCTTCTTGAACGGAGATCAGAAATGAGCCAGTGGATGCGACTCACCACCCTCGCTCTCGCGGCCGCGACCGCATTCGACCTCGGCTCGAAATCAGCGGCCGCATCCGGCGACGCAACCTGGCGAACGCTGCCTCAAGTCGAGCCGGATGGTGTCAAGGCACATACCGGCAGCTTCATCGTCACCGACCGTGCTGGAACGGGCTTTACCCGTCCCAGGGTCGTCGACCGGCCGGAGGCAACCACGGGCCGCAAGCTCGCCAAGGTGATTGTCGTGATCTACGACCCGGTGCTCGAGAAGGAAGGCGGCAAGCGCCTGAGCGAGCACGTCAAGGCCAACGATCCCGTGCAGTATTCCCACGTCCTGGTCGACGTGATCCGCAACGCGAGCTGGGGCTACTTGAACTACGAGATCGTCGACTGGATCGTGGTCGACGGCTACCCGGTGAAGGTCGACGGCTTTCGCTACGACGATGATTCGTTTCTGGAAGTTCGCCGCACGCAGCAGTGGCAGCCGGCGACGATCTCGTACCGCGCCGTGCTCGAAGAGAACAAGATCCTGGAGCGCTGCCGCGACGAGAACATCACCGACGTCTGGCTGTGGGGCGCTTCCGGGATGCACTTCGACGAGTTCGCCTTCTACGTTCCCAACCGCTACGCGCGGTTCGGGCCGACGGACAACCCCTGGCTGTACCGGCCCTACGACATCCCCCCCGAACTGGGTCACACGACCTGGGTGATGGGGTTCAACTACGAGGTCGGCGCCGACAACATGATCCACAGCTACACCCATCGCGTGGAGAGCATCATCGCCCTGCAGTTCGCCGACGGCGTGTGGAAGCCCGGCGAGCGGCGCGACCCCTGGAACGTGTTCTCGTTCCTGGAGATGGACTTTCCCGGGTTCGCGTCGCAGATCGGCAACTGCCACGTCCCGCCCAACGGCCAGGGCGGCTACGACTACAACAACGCGCGGGACGTCCTCTCCAACGTCGATGCCTGGGCGCGCTACCCTGACCTGCGCGGCACTCCGCGACTGGTCTCCGCCGAGGAGTGGGCAAACAACCAGCTCGGCTACCAGAAGTGGATCCTCGAGCACCTGCCCAAGGCCCCGGGAGCCACCGAATACGGTTACAACAACTGGTGGGTGTACATCGCCAACACCGACGAGGATCTCCCGGAGTGGAAACAAGGTGATCTCTCGACCTTCGTGCCACCCGAGCACCTCCCAGCGCCCGAGACCTTGAAGCAACGGTAGCGAGTCCGTTCCAGCTTCGCTTGGCGGTGACACGGAGATCCTCACCACGTCATTCCCGCGAAAGCGGGAATCCAGGCACCTGACGAAACGTCATCCCCGCGATCCCTCACCACGTCGTTCCCGTAGCGTCATTCCCGCGAAAGCGTGCATCCTTGAGGTCCCGGGTGCATCAACGGATCTGGATTCCCGCTTTCGCGGGAATGACGGCTTGGGTGCCGCTTCGCGGCACCTACGGCCGCTCCGCGGCCGGGCTAGACTTCTGCGCCCGATAGTGACCACGACGGGAGAGCTCTGATGAACAAGCCCGATGGGGCTTCCTACGCGAAGGCCGGGGTGAGCCTTGAGAAGGCCGACAGCTTCCTCGGCGCTCTGCTCACCTGGGTGAGGAAGACCGAGGAGCTGCCGGGACTCAAGGCGCGCTCGCTGATACCCAACGGCTATTACGCGACGGTTCTCGACGTCGGGCTCAAGGAGTGCATCGCGTTCTCGACCGACGGCGTGGGCTCGAAGATCCTCGTCGCCGAGGCGGCGCGCGACTACTCGGGGATCGGCATCGACTGCATCGCGATGAACGTCAACGACATCCTGTGCGTGGGCGCGCGTCCGGTGTCGATGGTCGATTACCTCGCGATCCAGGATCCTCCGAACGAAGTGGGCCTAGAGCTCGGCAAGAGCCTGTACGAGGGCTGCCGGATCGCCGGAATCTCCATCCCCGGCGGCGAGCTGGCGCAGCTCCCGGAGATGATCCGCGGAGTGCGCCCCAACGAGGGCATCGACCTCGCGGGCGCCGCGATCGGTCTGGTGAACCGCGAGGAGATCTCCGACGGCCAGGGCCTCCTGCCGGGCGACGTTCTGATCGGGATCGAATCCAACGGGCTGCACTCCAACGGATTCACGCTGGCGCGCAAGGTCCTGCTCGAGCGCGCGCGGCTGCGCGTCGACCAGCACATCGCCGAGCTCGGCTGCACTCTCGGCAAGGAGATGCTGAGGCCCACCCACATCTACGTGCCAGAGCTCGGTCACCTGCGCGCCAAGGGCCTCCGCCCCAAGGCGATGCTGCACATCACCGGCGGCGGGCTCTTGAATCTCCTGCGCGTCTCCAGCGACAACATCGCCTTCGTGATCGACACGCCTCCGATGATCGCCCCGATCTTCCAGTTGATCCAGAAGCTCGGCGAGGTCAGCGATGCCGAGATGCACCGGGTGTTCAACATGGGCGTCGGCATGGTTCTGGTGCTCGCCCCCGACAAGACCGACGCAACGCTGCGTGCCCTGGCCGAAGTCCCGGGCCCGAAGGCCTTTCCCCTCGGGCATCTGGCAGAATCGCAGGGCCGGGTGGTTCGCATCCCCGGTCGACGCCTCGCCAGCAAGGACACTCAGTTCATCCAGGGCTGACCCCTACGTCATTCCCGCAGCGGGAATC
>Ga0247727_10008767_pt1 | contig 18634 bp, 13 predicted proteins | sample WisWelCaveWW1625_FD_202498 | JGI IMG/M metagenome (GOLD analysis project Ga0247727, IMG submission 202498) | Biofilm microbial communities from Wishing Well Cave, Virginia, United States - WW16-25 | ecosystem: Environmental > Aquatic > Deep subsurface > Groundwater > Cave microbial mat | place... | reverse complement strand
AAGACCTCGCGGCAGACGAACCCGTTCGGCGGGTCGGGCGACTATCTCCTGTCGACCTACACCCGCGGCGAGTCGTACGTCGTCGACGTCATCGAGACCGGTATCGCGCGGGTCACGCTGCTCGGCTCGTGGACCAACGCCGGCGACATCGCCGCGAGCGTCACCGTGGTCGCCGAGGGCGGGCCGCTGCCGCAGACGACGCGGCAGGGGACGATCGCCCCGTACCAGACGATCGAGGTCCCGATCGCGGTGCCGGGGGGGACGGGGCGGGCCGACTTCCGGCTGGCGTGGCGCGAGGACTGGTCGAGCTACCCGGTGAACGACGTCGACATGATCGTCCTCGATCCCGGCGGCGCGCCGTTCTACGACGGGGCGTCGCTCGCCGACCCGGAATCGCTGACCATCCATGCCCCGAAGCCGGGCACCTGGCGGGTCCAGATCGTCGGCTACGAGCTGCACACCCCGGACGACCGCTACAAGCTGCGGGTGGCGCTCGACGGCCAGGTGGTGCGCTAGGCCGCCGGCGGCCGCCGGATCACGACGACCGTCTGGTCGTCGGCCGGCCGGGCCCGGCCCGAGAAGGTCTCGGCGGCGTGGAAGATCAGATCCACCAGCCCGCGCGCCGGGAGGTCCGCGTGCGCCGCGATCGCCTGCCGCAGGCGGTCGACGCCGAACGCCTCGTCCCGGCTGTTCGCCGCTTCGGTGATGCCGTCGGAGTAGACGACCACGACGTCGCCGGGACGCATGACGACGTAGCCGCGTTCGTACTCCGCGTCGGGATCGGGGCCGAGCACCATGCCGCCGTACTTCAGCTCCTCGAAGCGGCCGTCGTGCAGGAAGAGGGCCGGCGGGTGCCCGGCGCTGCAATAGATGAAGTTGCCGTTCCTCTCGAGCTCGCCGTAGAACAGCGAGATGAACCGGGTCGCGAGCGTCGAGCGGTTGATGACCTTGTTCAGCTTCTCGATGACGCCGACGATCTTGTAGTTCTCCGACAGCCCCATCCTGAGACCCGTGATCACGTCGCGCGCCTGCAGCGCGGCGGGCAGCCCGTGACCCGAGGAGTCGGCGAGCGCGACGCCGAGGATGCGGCCCGACAGGGGGATGAAGTCGTAGAGATCGCCCCCGACCGCCTCGGCGGGCACCGATCGCCCCGCCAGATCGTAGCCGTGGAACGACGGCGGCCCCTTCGGCAGCATCGACATCTGGATGCGGCGCGCCTCCTCGACGGCGTTGTAGAAGCGCGCCTGGGCGATCTTCTGCGTGACGACGTGCTGCACCGCCGACAGGAGATAGAGCAGCCGCTCGCGGTCGTACTCGCCCTCGATGCTGAACGACAGGATCCAGCGGTTGTCCTCGCCTAGGGTCATGGCGGCGAACGCCTCGACACCGAGGGGGTCCTCGATGCCCGGGTCGAACCCGGGGTCGGTCTCCTTCATGATGAGCAGCCCGCGGTCGAGGAGGATCTGCACCGCCGTGTAGGTGATCGGCACGGTGTATCCGACCTTCGCCGGGGTGCTGTCGCCGTGCCAGCGGCGCAGGACGTAGAGCCCGTGCCCGGCCTTCTCGTACAGGCGCCCGGCGACCAGGTGCAGGTCCTGCCGGTAGTCGCGCAGGATGGCGCGGACGATGAGATCGAGGGTCGCGCCGACGTCCGGCTGCGCCTCGATCACCCCGAGCGTGGCGTCGAGCCTGCGCCAGAACGATCGGTACTGCTGCGACCTCTCGACACCGCCGCCGGGCCTGTCGCCGGCCGTCGCGTCGATGGTCGTCCGCGGCTCCATGGTGCTGTTCTCCGTCGTCATGGGATTCCGGCCTTGCCTCGCGCCCGCTGGAACGCTATTGTCCCCGCGTGCGCAACGTTCCGAGGGAAAGTCGCCGGCGTGGAGCCTTTAGAATACCTCATGTTCGCCCGCGCTCCGCGGCGGTCCTGCTCCTGGCGGGTGCCGTTTGCGCGTCGGCCGCCGCGGCGCCCGTCCCGGCCGCCGCGCCCGTCCCGGCCGGCGGCGGCATCCTGCGCCTGTCGTTCCCGGTGAAGGGGATGGTCTGCATGCTGTGCACGCGGGGGGTCGAGGAGGCGATCAAGCGCCTGCCGGGGGTGGCGACCGTGACCGCCGATCTTGCTACCGGGCGGGTCGAGGTCGCGGCCCAGGATCGGCATTCGCTCGACATCCAGCAGGTGCGCGAGCGGGCCGCGCGCGCCGGCTTCCCGGTGAGCGGCGAGACCGACCTCGAGGCGCGCGGCCGGTTCGAGGTCGGCGCCGACCGGCGCCTCGCGTTCAGGCCCGGCGGCGGCGTCCAGGCCTGGCAGGTTCTCGAGTCGGCCCGCCTGCTCGCCCTGACGCGGGCCTACCCCGGGCTGCGCGGCAATTTCGTCCTCGGCTTCCGCCTGCACGAGAAGCCGCCGTGGAAACGCACCGCCATCAGCATCACCACGTTCGAGTCGGCCGCCCCGGTCCGGCCCGCCGCGGGCGGGTCGTGAGCCCGGAGCCGCGGGCGGCGGCGCCGCGCCCGCGGCGCCTATCGGCGGGGCTCGCCTGCGTCGCCGCCGTCGCCATCGCCGCCGTGGCGGGCTGCGCCCCGGCCGCCGGTCCCGACACCTGGCTCGACCTGGTCGCAGAGGACCCGCACGGGCGGCCGCTGCGCTTCAGCGATTTCGCCGGCCAGGTGCGCGTCATTGATCTCTGGGCCTCGTGGTGCGGGCCGTGCCGCATGACCATCCCCGAGCTCAACGACCTCTACGAGCGCTACCGCGGCCGCGGCCTCGTGGTGGTCGGCATCTCGGTCGACGACGATCCCGCGGCGGTCCTCGAGTTCCAGCGCCAGGTGCCGATGCGCTACCCGGCCGCCATGTACAACCCGCACCTGGCCGCGAAAATAGGACAGCCAAGCGCCATCCCGACCACGCTGCTGGTCGATCGCGACGGCGTCCTGCGGCGCACCTTCGTCGGCTACGTCGACGCGGCGACGCTCGAGGCCGAGGTGCGCGGGCTGCTCTGAGGGCCGCGCTCCGCGCCGCCGTCCCGGCGTCCCGCGCGCACGAGCCGGGCGAAACCGGCGACCGCGAGCAGCGCGGCGGTCGCCGCCAGGAGGGGACGCGCCGCCGCCGGCGCGTCACCGGCGAAGACCAGCCCGCCGGCGATCTTGAGGCCCCAGTTCGACTCCGTGTAGCCGATCGACAGGTCGGTGAGGGTCAACCCGAGGGGCCCGCGCCAGGCGTCGGGGAGATCGAGAGGATACGACTGCAGCCGGAAGTGCAGCGCGATCCCGGGGAGCAGGTCGATCGCGAGCCCCGCCAGAGCGACGGCCCGCCAGGCGCGTGTCCGCCAGGGATAGGCCGCCGTGGGCCGCGATGCCGACCACGACGCCCGCGAGCACGAAGCCGGTCCAGAACACCGCATCGCCCGCACCGCCGACGCCTGCCGGCCGCCGGCGCGAACTCCAGAGCGCGGCCGCCAGCAGTGCCAGGCCGGCGACACCGGGACCCGCCAGCAGGTTCGACTGGTACGCCATGAACGTGGGTTCGCGCACACCGCCCCAAGTCGACAACCTGGCGCGGGCATCGGTCGACACGCCGCGAGCGAAGTTCGGCACGATGGTGTCGCGGATGTTGAGGACCAACTTGACGAGGTGCGGGCCCTCTTCATGGGCGGCGGCGTCGCGGTACGACGCGGTCGCGGTGATCGCCGCGCCGGGTCCGTACACCGCCGTGATGAACAGGAGCCACGGCGCCAGGATGACGGCGGCCACGGCGGCCGCCGCGGCCAGCTCGCGACCGCGCCCGGGGCGCGCCCGCCATTCGCCGACCAGATAGTGCCCCGCCATGAAGGCGACATACGGTCCCGCCGAGTAGTGCGTCAGGATGGCCCCGGCGCCGATGGCGAAGGCCGTGACGACGCGGCTGGAATCGGCGGCGCGCCGCCCGCGCAGGTAGAAAGCCGCGGCGGCGATCACCATCCAGGCGGCCACCGCCTTGGTCCAGGGGTAGGTGGCATTCTCGACGAACATCGGGTTGAACATCAGCCAGGCGCCGGCGACCGGCGCGAGGACGAGCGCCGCCCCCGAAGGCGAAGGCGCGTCCCGCCGCCCGGCGTCGGCGAAGCTGCGGGCCAGCAGCAGGACGGCGAAGAACCCGGCGATCGACGCCACCCCGACGGCGGCCTGGTACTGCGGGTAGCGGCCGCCGGTGAGCTCGAGCACCTGGGCGGCGAACAGGTTCAGCAGCGGAGGCCGGCCGGCGAGAGCCGCGCCGACGAAGGTCCGGGTGAACGGCTGCCCGCCGAAGAAGAACCGGGCCCGGAGGTAGTGCTCCATCCAGTCGGTGGTGTTGCTGCCGGCGCCGTAGTTGCGCACCAGGCAGGTGAGCACGGCGATCCAGGCGGCGAGGAGCCCGGCGGCCGCGAGCGCGGCGCGCTGCGCGCCGCGCTCCGGGGTGGCGTCGCGGCGGGCGAGGCGCGCCACCCCCCCGACCGCAAGCCCGAGGCACCCGAGGCCGAGCACGGCTCCGGCCTACGGGCCGAGGCGCAGTCCGAAAATCGCGAAGCGCGCCAGGCCGACGACGACGAGCGACAGCGCCGGCGCCGCCGCGAGGATCTCCTCGACGCTCCAGCGCGCCCGCCGGAGCAGGAACAGGCCAGGGCCGGCGAGCATCACCGCCGCCACGAGGGCGGCCGCCAGCGCGTGCAGCGCGGGCATCACCGATGGGCCGGCGCCGCTCACCACCGTCGCGGCACCGTCCCGGCGCCCGATCGCGGCAGGTGGAACGGCGCCGGATCGATCTTCCTATTTCCCGTGGGAAGGTTTATCCTTGCGGCATCCAGACAGGCCAGACACCCCCGGAGGGCCGCATGGAACGCCGGCGCGTCCGCATCGGCGATGTCATCGACGACTATTGCACGCGCTGCCGGTTGATCCTGAACCACGGCGTGGCGGCCATGGTCGGTGACGAGGTCCGCAAGGTGCGCTGCAACACCTGCATGTCCGAGCACCTCTACAAGCACGGCAAGGTGCCGGCGCGCAGGCGCCGCGAGACCGAGAAGCTGTTCGCCGAGGTGCTGCGCGGCATGGGACGCGAGCCCGGGGAACCGGCGGCGGTCGCCGAGCCCGAACCCGGGCCCGGGCCGGATGAGGCGAGCGCGTTGTCGACCGACGGGGCGGCCGGCGGTGACGGTGCCTCCGGCGACGCCGGGACGGCCAACGACAAAGCGTCGGGGGGCGCCGGCGGGCCGGGCGGCGCGCCGCCGGACACCGGGGCCGACCGGCCGAGCGGTGCGATTCACGGCGTGCGCCGCAAGCTCTACACGATCCGCCGCTTCAGCGGCGGCAAGCCGCCGACCGGCGGCGGCTCGACGGGACGCTGACCCCCGGCCCATCCCTCAGCGAATCTTCGCGGCGATGTGATCGATGAAGTCGATCTTCGTCACCAGGCCGCGCACCACCCCGCCCTCCTCGACCAGCGCGACCTTCCCCTCGCCGAAGATGGCCGCCAGGCGGGCGATCGGCGTGTCGGGCGGCACGACCGCGTAGTTCTGGTCGATGAGCCCGACGATCGGGCGCTCGATGTTCTCGGGGTCCTTGAGAAGCGCGTCGACGAGATCGCCCTCGGAGATGATGCCGACCAGCCTGCCGCCGTCGAGCACCGGCAGCTGCGAGATGCCGTGCTTCTTCATGATCTGGATGATCGACTTGACGCCGTCGCCCGGATTGGCGGTGATGAGCGTCTGGTGCTGGCGCTCGACGAGGTCGCGCATGAGGCCGAACGCCTCCTCGTCGTCGAGGAACGAGTTCTCCCTGAGCCAGTCGTCGTCGTACACCTTGCTGAGATAGCGCGACCCCGAGTCGGGCAGGATCACGACGATGTTGCGGCACTCGGGGTGCTCCTTCGCGAACTTGACCGCGCCGCAGACGGCGCCGCCGCCCGAGCCGCCCGAGAACAGCCCCTCGCGGCGGGTCAGATCGCGCGCCGTCATGAAGCACTCCTTGTCGGTGACCTGGTAGCAGTCGTCGACCATCTCGATGTCGAGCGCCGTCGGGATGAAATCCTCGCCGAACCCCTCGGCCTTGTAGGTCTTGAACGACTTCGTCACCTCGCGCGTCCTGAAGTAGTCGTACAGGATCGAACCCACCGGGTCGACCAGCACCATGCGCACCGCCGGCTTCCTCTCCTTGAGATAGCGGCCGATGCCGGTGAGCGTGCCGCCGGTGCCGGTCGCCGCCACCACCGCGTCGACCTGGTCGCCGAGCTGCTCCCAGATCTCCGGGCCGGTGGTGCGATAGTGCGACACCGGGTTGCTCTGGTTGTGGTACTGGTTGGCGAAGAACGAGTTCGGGATCTCCCTGTTGAGCCGCGCCGCGACCGAGTAGTACGAGCGCGGATCCTCGGGCGCGACCGCGGTCGGCGTCGTGATGACGCGCGCGCCGAACGCCCGGAGCGCCTTGATCTTCTCGCCGCTCACCTTGTCGGGCATGACGAAGATGGCGCGATAGCCGCGCACGCAGGCCACCATCGCCAGCCCCATCCCGGTGTTGCCGCTGGTGCACTCGATGATCGTCCCGCCGGGCTTGAGGCTGCCGTCGGCCTCGGCGTCGAGCACCATCTGGATGGCGATGCGGTCCTTGATCGAGTTGCCGGGATTCAGGTACTCGAGCTTGGCGTAGAAGGTCGCGCCGGTCTCCCGGCCGATGTGGTTCAGCCGCACCATCGGGGTGCGGCCGATCGCGGCGACGACATCGTCGTAGACGTTCTTCATGCGGCGATTCTACCTCCGGTCGTGATCCGGCCCGCCCGGCGCCGGAACCGCCGGCATCGGCCCGCCCGCCACCCGCTCGAGCCGGCCGAGCGCCGTCTCGCGCTCGGTCAGCGCGGCCTGGCGCCGGTCGAGGGCGTCGTAGTCCCGCCGGTGGCGCTTCAGGAACGCCTCGAAGGCGGCGCCCGAGACCCACCGGTCGATGGTGATGTAGCCGCGCGGCGTCGACACGCGCAGCAGCTCCGTGCCGCGGAAGCCCGGGTCGCGGCGGAACAGGCGCTCCCAGTCGCCGCCGCGGCCGTTGGCGGCCTCGAACGCCGCCTCGCATCCCGACTTGACGCGGTATTCCCACAGGATGACGTGGGCGTCGTCGGGTGCCGCGCCGCGCGCCGCCGCCCGGCGCGCCGCGTCGACGAGCAGCGGGAACCGGCAGGCTTTCCCGAACTCGTCGACCGTCATCCAGGCGAACTCGTCGTGCTCGGCCGAGATCGTCACGTCGCCCGGCGCCGACTCGGCCCGGTAGGCGACCACCAGCATCGGCGCCGCGGCGCGCCGGGCGGTGTAGGCGACCAGGGGCGGATCGTCGGGCAGCACCTCGAGCCCGGTCTCCTCGCGCGCCTCGCGCACCGCCGCGTCGCGCGGGTGCTCGCCGGCGCGCAGGCGCCCCGAGACCGCGTCCCAGGCGCCGGCGGCGGCGTCGGATTTCGCCGACCGCCGCAGCGCCAGCAGGCGGTCGCCGCGGAAGACGAAGACGGAAACGGCGCCGACCACCAGTGGCTCGGCGGCCGGCCCGGGAGCCGGCAGCGTGGCCGCCGCCGTCGGCCCGGCCGCCGTCACGGACTCCGCGATCGGCGCGGGCGGAGGCGGCTCGTACGCCGCCGGGGGTACCTGGGTCTCCGGGTCGTCGCTCATGTCATATACTCCGGCCACCATCGCAATGGGGGAGGGGAATCATGCCACAGGACGACGACCCGCGGTCGGACGAACCCCAGGACGAGCCGCCCCAGTGGGGGAGAGGCCGCGGCGGCCGCGGCCGCGGCGGCGGTGAAGGCGGCGGCCCGCGCCGCCCCGGCTGGCCGCCCGGCGGCCCCGACATCCCGCGCTGGCTTCCCGGCGCCGTCGTCGGCGCGCTCGTTCTCATCGTCGCCGGCATCGCGGTGCTGTCCTCGTGGTACCAGATCCAGCCCGACGAGGTCGGCGTCGTGCAGCGCTTCGGCGCCTACGTCCGCACCACCGAGCCCGGGCTGCACATGAAGTTCCCGCTGTTCATCGAGACGGTCACCAAGGTCCCGGTGCAGCGCCAGTTGAAAATGGAGTTCGGCTTCCGCACCCTGCGCGCCGGCGCCCAGTCGCAGTACGCCTCGCCCAGCAACCAGACCCGCGCCGAGTCGCTCATGCTCACCGGCGACCTCAACGTCGCCGAGGTCGAGTGGAGCGTCCAGTACCGCATCCGCGACCCGCGCCAGTACCTGTTTCACGTGCGCGAGGTGCCACGCACCTTCCGCGATATGTCCGAGGCCGCGATGCGCCACGTCGTCGGCGACCACAGCGTCGACGAGGTGGTCACCATCGGCCGCGAGAAGGTGGCGCACGACGCCCGCGAGGAGCTGCAGCGCCTGTGCGACCTGTACGGGATCGGCATCGAGGTGCAGCAACTGGTCCTGCAGGACGTCAACCCGCCCGACCCGGTCAAGCCGGCGTTCAACGAGGTCAACCAGGCGATCCAGGAGAAGGAGCGCGCCATCAACGACGCCTGGGCCGAATACAACCGCACCGTGCCGCTGGCGAAGGGGCAGGCCGAGCAGGCCATCCGCTCCGCCGAGGGGTACGCCACCGAGCGGGTCAACAACGCCGAGGGCGACGCCAACCGCTTCGGGGCGGTGCTCGCCGAGTACTCGCGCGCACCCCAGGTGACGAGACGCCGGCTCTACCTCGAAGCGATGGCCGAGATCCTCCCCAAGGCCGGCCGCCGCATCATCATCGACGACAAGGCGAAGGGGATCCTGCCGCTGCTCCAACTGGGCGGCGCTGCGTCCGGCGGCGCCGCGGCGGAGGGCAAGCCATGAAATGGGGCCTGACTGTCGGATGGGTCGCCATCCTGGCGATCCTCGCGTTCGCGTCGCTGTACACCATCTCCGAGACCGAGCAGGCACTGATCACCCAGTTCGGCCGCCCGGTCGGCGGCATCATTTCAACCCCGGGCCTGCACATCAAGACCCCGTTCATCCAGGTCGTGCACCGCTTCGACAAGCGCTGGCTCGAGTACGACGGCGACCCAAACGAGATCCCGACCAAGGACAAGAAGTACATCTGGGTCGACACCTACGCCCGCTGGCGCATCTCCGACCCCCTGCGCTTCTACCAGGCCGTCGGCGACGAGGTCGGCGGCCAGAGCCGCCTCGACGACATCGTCGACGGCCAGACGAGAAACGCCATCGCCTCGTTCGACCTCATCGAAGCGGTGCGCTCGACCAATCGGACCTTCGAGCTCACCGAGGAGCTGACCGGCATCGGCTCCGAGGAGGCCGCCGGCCGCATCGAGCACGGCCGCGCCGCCATCGAGAAGAGCATTCTCGACAAGGCCGCCGCCATCACCCCCCAGTTCGGCATCGAGCTGGTCGACGTGCGGATCAAGCGCCTCAACTACGTCGAGAGCGTCCAGCAGAAGGTCTTCGACCGGATGATCTCCGAGCGCAAGCGCATAGCCGAGCGCAGCCGCTCCGAAGGCCAGGGCCGCGCCGCCGAGATCCTCGGCCAGAAGGAGCGCGACATGAAGGCCGCCTCCTCGGTGGGCTACCGGTCGGCGCAGGAGATCAAGGGGAAGGCGGACGCGCAGGCGGCGGCGATCTACGCCCGGGCCTATGGGCGCGACCCGGCGTTCTACGAGTTCGTCAAGTCGCTCGAGGCGCTGGGCGCGGCGACGGACAAGGACACGTGGCTGATCCTGTCGACCGACGCCGAGGTGCTGAAGGCGCTGAAGGGGGCGGGGGGGAGGTAGATTCTCGTGGCTTGGTAATATTCACGTCGCGAAGACTGGGACCATCGTTCGAATGTCGCATGGCCTGAAGGCAACCGAATTGGGACCTGAGATAGTGGAGTGGATGTCGTGTCCAGGGAGTTGAGATACTGAGCGGCATGAGCGATTCACGCTTCAACGTCTACGACTTTTTCGCCTACATCATCCCGGGTTACCTCGTGGCGTTCGGCCCGATGGCCTGGATTGGGTTCTCCGGTCGCATCACTGAGGTGCTTCACGCCATCGAACCCTACAAGTACGTTTTTTCTGTCGGGTCGATTCTTGGCGCGTATGCGATAGGTCATCTCGTCTCTGAAGTCGCCAGCCTTGTCGAGGAGCGCCTCCTCGTGGCGAGGTGGCTAGGATATCCATCACAGAATTTTTTCGCTATGCCCCTGAGAAGGCCTCTCCTCTTTTCAGAATACCGAAGGGGCTATGACGACAATTTCGCAGAGGACTGGAAGAAGACTTATGAGGCCGTATTTCATCGCCCTTTTGACCACCGCGCAGCCTTCCTCGATGCCTTTCACACAGTAAAGGGCGTTTCCGCACCTGCCCGACAACGACTGGAGGTCTTCACATCTGCGTACGGGTTTTGCAGAAACCTCGCGATGGCCCTTGTGCTCATCGTTCCGCCGTTCGTAGCTCTCAGCCTTCAGGCTCACGATCCCCGCATGCTATTGGGCGGGCTGGGGTCTCTCATGGCCGCGTTTGTTTTCTTCGCTAGGTATCTCAAGTTCTATCGACACTTCGCGGATGAAGTGTTCCGTAGCTTCTATGTTCTCCAGAAGATGAAGCCATGAATGCCGTCCTGAGGGTGATCGTGTTCGATGTCGAGCATGGGTCGTGTGCATTCCTTCGAACACCTTCGGGCCATGGGATTCTGATCGACTGTGGGCGGAGGTCTGCCTTTTCGCCAGTAAAGTATCTGCTCCAGCACGAGACCAGCAGGCTCACAACTCACCTGGGTTACACCCTTACGGAACTCATAGTCTCCCATCCCCACGACGATCATATTGAGGACATCGACAATCTCACGCGATATCTCCCCCCGGCCATGTTGGACAGACAGGTGTACAACTGGGACGAGGTCAAGACTGACCCGGAAGCCGACTACGACAATCTAGACGTTTACGCGGTATGGGAGAGGACGTACCGAACTCTCGCGACTGAGCCCCCACTTGGTTTGACTTTGGACAAGAGCAACTATCTGAGACCCGATGAGGCGCGGTTGATCAACGAAAGCAGGTTCATCAACAATTCGAGCATCCCGGTCGTGGTCTCATATCAGGGACCCAAGTATCAATGGAAGTTCCTCTTTGCGGCGGATCTGGAGGTTGACGGGTGGCAGGCCCTTTTGAAGCGGAGAGCGTTTCGGGAGGCAATCTACGGTACGGACTTTTTCGTCACGGCACACCACGGACACACATCGGGATACTGCAAGGAGGTATTCGATGCCTTCGGTAGTCGTCCGATCTTGAACATCGTCTCCGCTCACAAGCGTGACGAGAGCGTCGAGCCGGCGTATTCGCGCGAAGAGTGCGCCCAAGGCTGGCCTTCAGCAGGCGAGGCAAGACGGATGCTTTCTACAAGGCATGATGGCTCCATCGTGATCGACATTCTTGATACAGACCAGTACCGTATCGAATCAACTCACCTGGAGGATAACGATCCTCCGTCCTAAGATCGTCTCGTACGACGTCGCGGTGATTCTCTCTCGACTGGGGCCAATCGTTGGCGGGTTTTCGGACCACCGTCCGGTGAGGGCCGGCTGGTCGTCCGACGGCGTTGAGTGCTAGAGGGCGGTGTGTGCAGCGAAGGGCAATGTTCACGCCACCTACTGCAATGACGGGCACAGGGCCCAAGCGCCTCTCTAGTGGGACCTGAGCAATTCGTTGGATTGACCATGACCCCCGGTTCCATCGTCCGCTGCCGCAATCGCGACTGGGTGTTGCTCCCGAGCAAAGACCCCGAGATCCTCCGCCTGCGTCCGCTCGCAGGCGCCGGCGATGAGGTGGTCGCGATCCATCGCGGCCTGATGAACCTCATCGGCGGCGTACTGCCCGAGGAGCGCATTCGGCCCTCGACGTTCGCCCCACCCACGCCCGAGGACGTGAGCGACGCGACGGGAGCCCACCTTCTCTGGCAGGCTGCCAGGCTAACCCTGCGCGAGGGGGCGACGCCATTCCGGTCGCTCGGGCGCATCTCCATCCGGCCGCGCACCTACCAGCTCGTGCCGCTGCTGATGGCGTTGCGGCTCGATACCGTGCGCCTGTTCATCGCGGACGATGTTGGTGTGGGCAAGACCATCGAGGCGCTGCTGGTCGCGCGCGAACTTCTGGACCGGGCCGAGATCCGCAGCTTGGCCGTCGTCTGTCCACCCTACCTGTGTGACCAGTGGCAGCAGGAGCTAGCTCAGAAATTCAACCTCGAGGCTGTGGTCATTCGATCCGGCACGGTCGGGCAGCTCGATCGGCTCAAGCGTTCGACCGAGAGCCTGTACGCGCATTATCCGATCCAGGTGGCCAGCATCGATTTTCTCAAGACGGATCGCAACCGACACCAGTTCCTGCAGAACTGCCCCGATCTGGTCATCGTGGACGAGGCGCACGGAGCCGCCGCTGCCACCCAGCGCAACGCTGGCCAGCAGCAGCGGCACGAATTCATTCGGGAGATCGCCGCGGACGCCCGCCGTCATCTCATTCTCCTGACGGCGACGCCCCACAGCGGTATCGAGGCGGCATTCCGCTCGCTGCTCGCCGTGCTCGATCCCCGGTTCGCAGAGTGGGATGTCGCGGCGCTTGACGAGCCGCGCCGCGTCGAGCTGGCACGGCACTTCGTCCAGCGGACCCGCCGTGACATCGAGAGCGACTGGGAGGGAGAGCACTGCTTCCCGAAACGGGAGTCGTCCGACGAGACCTATCGCCTCTCGCCCGCCTACGACGACCTCTTCCGCAGGACGTACGACTTCTGTTCCGAGTTGGTCCGCACCGGCCAGGCGTTGGACCGGCGCAGGCAAAGGGTGCGCTACTGGGGGGCGTTGGCGCTGCTTCGATGCGTCATGTCGAGCCCGGCGGCGGCGCTGGCCGCGATCGAAAACCGTCACGAACGTCTGGCTGAAGGTGACGACGTTGATTTCGGGGGCCATGTGTTCGAGGCCACCGACGACCGCACCGATGACGAGCAGCCGACGCCGCCGGTCGAGGCGGCCGCGGCGACCCTGGCCGACCCCGAACGCCGGCAACTGCAGGACCTTTGCCGGCTCGCGCGCACCCTGCAGCACGGCGATGCGGACACGAAGCTCGCCACCTGTGCGACCTTGGTCGCCGGGCTCCTCATGAAAGGCTTCAACCCCATCATCTGGTGCCGCTACATCGCCACGGCGGAATACGTTGCCGAAGGGTTGCGTCGCGCACTGGCTCGGACTCATCCGGGCGCGCGTGTTGTCGCCGTCACGGGGCGGCTCGGCGACGACGAGCGGCGGGCCACGATCGCGGACCTCGAGACCTACTCGCCCCGAGTGCTCGTGGCCACGGACTGCCTCTCGGAAGGTATCAATCTGCAGAAGGGCTTCAGCGCCGCCCTGCACTACGACCTCCCTTGGAACCCCAACCGCCTCGAGCAGCGCGAAGGGCGCGTGGACCGGTATGACCAGCCGAGCAAGGTCGTCAGGACGATCCGCTACTTCGGCGCCGACAATCCCGTCGATGGCGTCGTCATCGAAGTGCTGCTCAACAAGGCCCGCGAGATCCACCGCGCGCTGGGAACGCATGTGCCGGTGCCGGAAGAGAGCGAGACCGTCACGCAGGCGGTCCTCAACGCCCTGTTCCTGCGCGGGCGGGCGGGGGCGGCCGCCCAGTTGAGTCTGTTCGGCGCCGAAATCCCGGACCAGGTGAGGGCCCTGCACGAGCGCTGGGAAAAGCAGGCCGACCGTGAGCGCACCATGCGAACGCGTTTCGCACAACGTGCCCTGAAACCGGAGATTGTCCGGCGGGAGATCGAGGAAACGGATCAGGTCCTCGGGGATCCGCAGGCGGTGCGCGAGTTCGTGCTCGCCGCTGCGCAGAGGATCGGTCTCGGCGTCGCGCCCGGCAGGAGGTCGGGGGTCTTCGATGTGGCGGTGGAACCGGCCGCCACCCTCTCCGTGCCCCATGCGGTGCGCGTCAATCTCCCCGCCCTGAAGGGTGGAGTCTGGCGGGTCGCGTTCGATTCGCCGACACCCGAGGGCGCCGAATACCTCGGCCGCAATCACCGTTTCGTCGCTGCTCTCGGCCGGTTCCTGATGGAGGACGCCCTGACCCGGCACGGCAGGGCGTTCGCATCGCGCTGCGGCGTCATCCGCACGCGCGCGGTCGCGGTGTTGACGACGATCCATCTTCTCCGTGTCCGCCACCTCGTCGAGGTGACCGATCGCGCGCCGCTGCTCTCCGAGGAGGTCGTGGTCGGTGGGTGCGCCGGCATCCATGGCGGTGCGCCGCGCTGGATCGCGGATGCCGGGGCCCTGCGCCTGCTGGCGGAGGCGAGGCCGGATGCCAACGTGCCGGCGGCCGAGAAGCGCGACCTGGTGGCGGCTGCCATCGCCGCCTGGCCGGTGGTCGAAAGGGCGCTCGAGCCGCGGATCACCGAGCGCGCCGGAGCGCTGGCCGAAGCCCACAGGCGCGTTCGTCAGGCGGTGAAGCTGGCGACACGCGGCCTGGCCGTGCGGCCGCAACTGCCGGCCGACCTCCTTGGTCTTCTCGTTCTGCAGCCGCTGGTCCGGGCGTGACGACCTTCCCCTCCATCCGGATCGAGGGCGGCCTCCTCGCGTCGGACACGCTCGACGAACTTATCGCCGGGAAACTCACGGGTCAGAAGCCCGCCGATTTCGGACTCGACGTCCGCCGCAACCTCACAGATGAGATCGCTGCGGTTTTCACCGATACGCGTGCTCTGTGGGGGGTGTTCCAGAACCGGCGGGCGCGTCTCTCCGAAGCCGATTCGACGACGACCATCACGCGCGACGCGTGGATGATCCCCTTCCTCGGGCTGCTCGGTTACGAGATGCACTACAACCAGCGCGCCCACGAAGTGGACGGCGCCACCTTCGCCGTCTCGCACCGCGCCGGCGAGCCGGAGGACGCCCTGCCCGTGCACATCGTCGGGGTCGGCCAGGATCTAGGCCGGATCGCTTCCTCCGGCCGACCGCGGCTCTCGCCCCATGCGCTGGTGCAGGAGTACCTCAACCGCACCGAGCACGTCTGGGGCTTGGTCACCGACGGGGAGACTCTGCGCCTGTTGCGCGACTCCACCTTCGTCAGGCGGCAGGCGTACGTCGAGTTCGACCTGCGCGAGATGCTCGAGGAGCAACGCTTCCAGGACTTCGCTGTCCTGTACCGGTTGCTGCACCGGACCCGGCTGCCGCGCGTCATGACGGAAAGCGAGGCTGCCTTCGTCGAACGCTACCACCAGCGTTCGATCGAGCAGGGCGGCCGCGTGCGTGAGCGCCTGCGCGACGGCGTGGAGGAGTGCATCACGCGGCTGGCCAACGGTTTCCTGCGCCATCCCGCCAACGACGACCTGCGCCGGCGGGTCGTCCCCGACGCCGCGCCCAACGAGCGCCTCACGGCCGAGAACCTGTATCGCCAACTGCTGCGGTTGATCTACCGCCTCCTGTTCCTTCTGGTTTCGGAAGACCGGGGGCTCGTCAGCGCCGGCTCGGTCTACCGGGAGCACTACGGTGTGGCGCGGCTGCGACGGCTCTTGGACAACCAGGCGGCCTACTCTTCCGATGACGACCTCTGGCATTCGCTGCGGGTCCTGTGGAGTGCCCTGACCGACGAGCAGTACGGCCGTTTCCTGAGCGTGGCGCCGCTCAACGGGGAACTGTTCGCGTGGCAGGATCTCGACGACTTCAGTGTCACGAACCGCGCCCTGCTGGATGCCTTCTGGCGCCTCGCCTACTACCAAGACAGCGCCGCCGGGCCCTCACGGCGCGTGAACTACGCCGCCCTCGATGTCGAAGAGCTCGGGTCGGTCTACGAGAGCCTGCTCGACTTCCACCCGGTCGTACAAGTTACCGCCGGAGGGGATCTCGAGTTCGCGCTTGTCTTTGGCTCAGAACGAAAGACAACCGGCTCCTATTACACCCCGCCGCAACTGGTCAACGAACTGATCCAATCGGCCCTCGAGCCGGTGTTACGCGCGCGGCTGGCGGCCCGGCCGGACGATTCCGAGAAGGCGATCCTATCGGTCCGTGTCTGCGACCCGGCCTGTGGCTCAGGTCATTTCCTGCTGGCGGCCGCCCGGCGGCTGGGGAAGGAGCTGGCGCGTGTACGGACGGGCGAGGAGGAACCGGCTCCCGAGAGGGTGCGCGAGGCGACGCGGGAGGCGATCGCGCACTGTATCTACGGCGTCGATCGCAATCCGCTTGCGGTCGACCTTTGCCGGCTGGCGCTGTGGCTGGAAGGCCACACCGAAGCCAGACCGCTCACGTTCCTCGATCACCGCATCCGCTGCGGCGATTCGCTCGTGGGGGTATTCGACCTGGGTGCCCTCGCCCGGGGCGTCCCGGACAGGGCCTTCGACTCCAAGGAGGGGGACGACAAGGAGGCGGCCCGCGCCGCCGCCCGCCGCAATCGCAAGGAGCGCGAGGGGGAGCGGAGCCTCTTTGCCTGGGATCCGGGGCCGGACCTCGCTGCGCTCGGTCGCCGGGGAATGGCCCTCGACGGCATCGCGGACGATTCTCCCGAGGCCATCAGGCGGAAGCGGCAGGACTACCAGAGGAGTCACGCCGATGCGCTCTGGACGATACGGCGGGAAGCGTGCGATCTCTGGACGGCCGCCTTCTTCCAGCGCCTTGGGCCGGAACGCCCGGTCATCACAACGGTGGCGGTCGCGGACCAGATCGCCGGGCGCGCGATTGACGCCCGTCTCAGCAGCGTTGCGATGGTGACCGCCGACCGTGAACGGTTCTTCCACTGGCCGCTTGAGTTCCCCGAGGTCTTCGCGGACGGCGGCTTCGATGTCCTCCTGTCCAACCCGCCGTGGGAGCGAATCAAGATTCAGGAGCGGGAGTTCTTCGCCGCGCGCGAGCCGGCCATCGCCGATGCGCCCAACAAGGCTGCCCGGGCGCGGCTCATCGCAGAACTCCCGAAGACCAATCCCGTGCTTCACGAGGACTACATCACGAGCGTGCGTTCGGTCACGGCCGCGAGTACTCTCCATAGACATGGTGGGCGCTTCCCGTTGACGGGACGCGGCGACATCAACACGTATGCTCTGTTCGCGGAGCTCTCGCGCCGCGCGGTTCGAACTGGCGGCCGAGCGGGCATCATCGTCCAAAGCGACATCGCAACGAGTGATACCTGCAAGTTCTTCTTCCAGGATCTCGTGACCACTGGAGGGTTGATCAGCCTCCATGATTTCGTGAATACGGAGGGAATCTTTCCTGCTGTGCACAGAACACACCCGCACTTCTGCCTCCTGACGATGAGTACCGGGAAGTCGCATCAGACCACCGAGTTCTCCTTCTGGAATACCAATGCGTGTGACCTGCGAGACGACCATCGGAAATTCACCCTGACCGCCGAGGAGATCGCGCTTCTCAACCCCAATACGCACACCTGCCCGATCTTCCGCACCCAGGCCGACGCCGAACTCACCAAGGCGATCTACCGACGGGTACCCGTGCTGTGGCGGGAGGCACAGGACGACCGGCCGGAATCGAACCCCTGGCGGTTGTCGTTCAGAAGGCTTTTCGACATGGCCAACGACTCGCACCATTTCCGCACTGCGTCCGACCTGACCTCCCAGGGCTACCGCCGCGAAGGCAACCACTTCGTGGGCCGGAGCGACCGCTACCTGCCGCTCTATGAAGCCAAGATGCTGCACCAATTCGACCACCGGTGGGCGACCTACGATGACCACGGCGAAACCCGCGACGTCACGCCGGAAGAGAAACGCGACCCGGCATTCGTCGTCCAGCCGCGCTATTGGGTGCGGGAGGACGTGGTCGAGGACACCATCCCCAAGTATCCGGAGGCGGTTGCGGCAGCGGCGCGGCAAGGAGACGAGGACACGGTGGAGCGGCTGCTTCGGTTGTGGGCAGCCGCCTGTCGGTCGCTCAGCGCCAAGACGGGTGCGGTGCATGAGCGTCCGGCGGAGCCCGGCGCACGGCGCCGCGAGCCGCAGCCGGCTCGGGCGGCTGCTGATCCCGAAACCCCGTATGAGACTCTGGACCTCGCACGAGATTTTCCCCTGGAGGAGGCGGATATCCGACGCATCGAATCCGGCCGGGACAGCCCCATGATGGTGGCCCGAGACCTGATCGACCGCTTCAGCCCGAAGTGGTTGATGGGCTGGAGGGACATCACGAACACGACGAACGAGCGCACCCTGATCGCGAGCGTTCTGCCGAAGATGGCAGTGGGGCACAAGGTCCTGCTGATTTTCTCGAGTCAGACGCCGGGGAAGCGATTGCTTCTCTTGGCGAACCTCAATAGCGCAGTCGCCGACTACTGTTCGCGCCAGAAGCTCGGTGGCACCAGCTTCACATACTTCACGCTCCGCCAGATACCGATGCTCCCCCCGGCCTGCTATGGCAGCAGTGCGATACCCGCCGTGGGCGACACAATCGTCCAATTCGTCATGCAGCGCGCTTTTCATCTGGCGTATAACGCCTCCGATCTCGAAGCGCTTGCCAGCGAGTTTGGCAACGACGGTCCCCCCGTGCCTTGGGACGAGGCACGCCGCTTCGAGATTAGGTGTGAGCTGGATGCGGCGTTCCTCAATCTGTACCTCCCGGCGGATCTCGACGGCTCATGGCGGCCTGCCCGCATCTCGGAGGGGGCGGTGGTGGACGAAACGGAGGGGCAACTGGCCGCCCTGAAGCAACACT
>Ga0247727_10008766_pt1 | contig 18635 bp, 20 predicted proteins | sample WisWelCaveWW1625_FD_202498 | JGI IMG/M metagenome (GOLD analysis project Ga0247727, IMG submission 202498) | Biofilm microbial communities from Wishing Well Cave, Virginia, United States - WW16-25 | ecosystem: Environmental > Aquatic > Deep subsurface > Groundwater > Cave microbial mat | place... | reverse complement strand
AAAACGTTTGAACGTTCATTGCAGCCCATTGCAGGAATTTGCTTCGAAAAAAAAATATGACATCATTGTAAGCAATCCTCCGTTTTTCCCCTGTCCAAAAACACATAAAGAAAAAGATGGAGCCCAGGCGCGGTTTACTCATAAATTATCTTTTGCTGAATTGGCTGACTGTGTTGTAAGGTTTCTTTCTCCTAAAGGAAGTTTCTATGTCATCCTCCCCATACACGAAGGCGCTTATTTTACAAACGAAGCAGAAAATAGAAATTTGTTTCTTGTAAATTATACATGGGTGAAAACAACTGCCCGAAAAAAATTTCCTAAAAGAATATTGATGCAGTTTGAATTTTTTAAGAAGAACATTGAGGACGATAATCTGATCGTGATCCAAACCGATAATAGTTACACAGATGAGTATAAAGAACTCACCAAAGATTATTATTTGAAATTTTGAAGGCGAGCCCCAACCCTAAAGGGGGAAAAGAAAAGATGAATCAGTTTTTCAAAGTCCCTTTAGGGATTTAGGGCAGGAGGGGGCTTTTTTCTTAGTTTTGTCAATCAAACAACGTACGCTTTATGAAAAAAACATCTTCATTAATGCTTCTTTCCTTTATACCTTATACCTTATACCTTATACCTTTTCTTTTCTCTTTAATTGTCAGCGCTCAGTCCGACCCATTGGTGGAGAGCGGAAAAGTAAAACAGCAAACAGGCAACCATGAAGGCGCCATTAATGATTTTACAAATGCCATTAAACAAAATGAATCTGAAGTTCAAAAATATCTCATCAAGTTTGAAGAGTATGATAAAATAAATTTATTTGACAGAGCCGAAAAAGGAATTGAAGCCCCGCTTGTGAATGTAAACTTCTCAATTCCTTATTATCTGCGTGGCTATTCTTATTCCACAACAGGAAAAAATAATGAAGCGATGGATGATTTCAATACTGTTATCAAAATAAATCCCAACCATGGGGCTGCTTACTATCAGAGAGGTAAATTACTCTGGTCAACAGGAAAAAAAGACGGGGGCTGTATTGATTTGGGCATCGCAGGAAGTTTAAAGGACTCAAGCGCGCGGGAAATGTTTGATGAAAAATTCTGCTGGAAGGAAGCCGTAGCAGCATACAAGGATGCATCATCAAAAGTCCGCCTGAATGATTATGCGGGCGCATTGGATGTAATTCAAAAAGCGATTAAGGTTTGCCCTGACAGCGCCAACTATCTTGGTTTGCGCGGAAGAGCATATCTCGGGCTTGGAAATTATGACCTTGCTATGTTTGATTTTGAAAAGGCCATTTCTATCAGCCCCAAAAGCGTGGACGCATATTATGGAAGAGGAGTTGCTTATTATATGAAGAACAAATGGCAACAGGCGTTTGATGATTTATCAAAAGCAATTCAACTGGATGAACGATTTGCCAATGCGTATTTATACAGGGCATACGCTTGTGAGGGAATGGATAAAAATCAATCGGCATTGTTTGACTATCAGCAAGTGCAACGCCTCAAGCCGGGAGATACGCTTGCGTTTTTTAAAAGCGGATTGTTGAGAAATTCAATGGGCGACAGCAAAAGTGCATGCAATGATTTCAGAAGGGCGGCATCCATGGGGCACAGCGAAGCGCAGGATTACGCGGAGAAATGCAATACAACTAAAAAATAATTTTTTGTGAAACTAAATTTTAAAGTTGTTTACTGTTTACTGTTTACTGTTTACTGTTTATTGTTTTTCGCTTGCCGTAAAGAATCAAAAAGCCCTTCGTGGGATGTAGATGTATTAGCGCCTTTGGTAAAATCAACTCTTACGATTAATAATATTATTCCTGATTCGCTTCTTCAGCAAAATCCTGATAACTCGCTGGATATTGTTTATCAAACTTCTTTGTATTCTTTTTCTATCGTTTCTATTCCTGATACTACTGTTTCAAATAATTATGTTTCTCCCTTTACAACAACAATAAATCCCGGAGGAGTAATCATTCCTGTTGTTGTAAATAATATTAAGAATTCACTTGGGGATGTTGAACTTACCAATGTGACTATTCGAAGCGGGCAAATGCTTCTGTCAATCAGTAGCCAGATAAAAGGATTGGTTGATTTCACGTATACAATGCCCAAAGTTACGGACGTATATGGAAATATTTTTGACACTACAGTCACAATTTCTGCAGCAACTTCTGTTGCCAATGGTGTGTATTCAGGAACATTTGACCTTTCGGGATATAAAGTTGATTTAACAGGACCTAATGGAACAAGCGTAAACACAATGATGACAAGTTACAGCGCGATCGTAACTCCAGTTGCAACAGGCGGTTATACCACTACAATTACTGCGGGTAACCAAGTTCAGATTTCAAATACATTTATCGGAATTGTTCCCCAATATGCCAAGGGATATTTTGGTCAGACAGATACAACCCTAACAGACGCGTCTGACTTTTCTTTATTCAAACATATTATCGGAGGCACTTTACAACTCGAAGACATTGACATCGGTTTCAGCATTGAAAACGGCATTGGCGCTGATGCGCGCTTCACTTTCAATAATCTTTCTTCCATCAATACAAGAACAGGAATCACAAAATCTCTTTCTCACCCAATTATTGGTAATCCTGTTAATCTTAACCGCGCGGTTGATAATAATGGAAATGTTACTTCATCCACTTACAGCGTTTCATTTAATCCGTCCAATTCAACCATCAAAGAGTTTGTAGAAAATCTTCCTGATAAAATGAGTTACCAGTTGGATTTGGAAATTAATCCGCTCGGAAATAATTCAGGCGGCAATGATTTTATTTATTATGACAAACTGATGAAGACAGAAATGAACATGACCATTCCGCTCTCTCTCATCGCGAACAATCTCACGCTTGCAGATACGATTGATGATTTCAAAATGGGAAAAGAAACCGATAATGTGAATTATGGAAATCTTTATCTCTATGCTGATAATGGTTTTCCATTTACTGCCGAAGCACAATTATATTTGATGGACACTCTCAATAATATTGTTGACTCGCTCATCAGTTCACTAAATACAATCAATGCCCCGGCTCTTGACGGAAATTTCATCTGTGTGGGGAAGCGTCTCACCAAACTTACTATCCCTCTTGATAAAAACAAAATGCAATTGCTTCGAGACACGAAAAAAATGTATATTAAAATGAAATTTAATACAACAGGGCAAAGTTACGTGAAGATTTATTCTTTCTATGAAATGAATGTGCAACTTGTTGGTGATTTTAATTATACGGTTGGGAAATAGAATTAGTATATGAAAAAATTACACTTTGCTTTTTTCTTTTCTTGGTACTTGATACTTGGTACTTGGTGCTTTTCCTTTTCACAGGACTCGCTGGTTGCCCCAAAAAAATCCAAACAAAGCATTGAATTTGTAGGAGATGTTTTTCTTAATTCAAATACCATCACCAACGATTTCATCTGGGCGTTTTACAAAGGGGATTCTATTGATGATATACTGAAAGAAAGCGCGACCGATAAAATTTTAACAAGCAATCGTCTGGGTGGCGCTTCCAAATTAGGATTCACTTATTCTTATCATTCGCTTGACGGAAACAATAAACCCACTTTTTCTTTTTCATTCTTTGACCGCCAGCATATTGATATGAAGTTTTCTGATGATTTGTTCAACACAATTTTTTATGGAAACAAAATGTTCGCTGGAGAAACCGCATCTCTTGGAAATTTCAGTTGGAATCTTTTGCGCTATCAGCAGTTTCGCTTTGGATGGGATTGGAAAGGAGATGTTAATCATGGCTCTTACGGAGTTGCTCTTTCCCTGCTCAGCGGAGAAGAGAATACATTCATTAAAGCAAACAGAGCGGATATGTTTACTGACACTAATGGATTGTATATAGATTTTGATGTGGATATGGAAATGTTGCAAAGCGATACATCAACCAAAAAATACGATACTTCCCGCAAAAAATACTTTGCCCAGAATGGAATAGGTTTGTCAGCAGATTTTTATTACGAATTGCCTTATATCGTTTGGAAAAACCCGGGTAAGATAACTTTTGAAGTGAAAGATTTAGGAATCATCCGATGGAACAGCAACTCCATGCGCTATTCGGCTGATTCATCCTATCATTATGACGGCATAGATGTGATTGACCTTTTCAATCTTGACAGTACAATTTCTCCTATGAACATTGACAGTGTGATCGACAAGAATACAAATTTTAAAAAAGGTCAATACACAACAAACATTCCTTTCACGCTTGATGTCCACACAAAATCATTTTACGGCAATCAGGTTGCTTTTGAGAAAGGAATTATTTGCTGGTTCAACACTTCCGCGAAGCCCTATTACTACGCCAAACTTCACTTTATGGTCGGAAGAAAAAAATCTGCTGACATAGCGTACATTATCGGCTATGGAGGTTACGGAAGATTCAATAGTGGAATAGAAGCAAAGATTGATTTCGCAAAACATTATTCGCTTCACGTGATTGACAATTATCTTTTTTCCGGAATTGCTCAAACATCTTACGGGATGGGTTTATATCTGAAACTTGTGAGAAGGTTCTAGCGAATCAGCATCAAGTAGGTTACCACAAAAGGCGAGGAAAGAAGCACAGCGTCAAAGCGGTCTAGGATGCCGCCATGACCTGGAAGAATATTTCCTGAATCTTTCACACCCAAACTTCGCTTAAACATGGATTCAACCAAATCACCCAGCGTTCCGAAGACGGAAACGATGAGCGCGATTACCTGCCAGTGAATGGGAGCGAGATCTGTGAAATAAATTGAAAGGATGTAAGCAATTCCCTGCGTGCAGATTAATCCTCCTCCCGTTCCTTCCCAGGTTTTTTTCGGAGAAATCCTTTCAAACAATTTTGTTTTGCCGATGGCTCTGCCAACCAAATAAGCGAATGTATCGTTTGCCCAGATGAGCAGGAAGAAGCCAAGTAATTTATTAGGAGCGTAAGAAATGTCAGATGATGTAAAGTCAAAGGATGTAATGGACAGCAGTAGAAAAGGAACAATGATGTATATAATTCCTAACAATGTAAATCCAATATTGTTAAATGGGTTTGGCTTATTTCTAAAGAGTTCAATAAAAAAGGAAGTAAAAAAAACAAATATGGAAATGATGATAAATAAAATATTGTTTGCCAATAATGGCGAAAGAAAAAACAGTATGCCGGATATTATTCCAAAATATTTTTGCGGATAATAGTTTGCTTTCTCAAGTAATGAATAAAACTCCCACAATCCCAAAATAGAAATCACAAGAAACAATCCCGCCATTGACCAGAAATTCCACCAGACACATCCAATGATTATCGCTACAAACACAGCGCCTGTTATTAATCTTGTCCAGAAGTTGCTCACATTAGTTATTTGTTTGTTAGTTTTTGGTGTTGGTTCATTAGTTTATGGCTTTAGTTCATGACGTTCAAAACTACAACAAGTAACCGAATACCTAAAACTAAAAAACCAATAAACTATAAACTAAGATTATTTTTATCAAGCACAAATTTTGCTTTCACCACATCATCCCTGTTCACATGTACTTCAATCTCTCCGAACTTGTAAAATGAATCCTGTTTGTTTACAACTACGCTGTTAATTTCGTTAAACGTGAGCAAGCCCTTAATCATCTCCGCGGATGGTTGATGTGAGGAAGTATAAATGCAAACCCAATCTTTTTCCATTACTCATCCACTAAGAAAACATAAATCTCTTTCGGTCCGTGTGCGCCTTGCACTAACGTTTTTTCAATATCTGCCGTGCGGCTGGGACCTGTCACATTCACAATCATGGAAGGGAAATCTTTTTCGTATTTTTTTTTAATTCCGCTCAACGCTTCTTTGATAGTGTAAACTAATTGTGATGAGTAGGCGATTACTATATGATAGTTCGCGAACGCTGGCAATCGTCTTCCTGAACTTTGTTTCGATGTAACAAACACACTTCCTGTTCTTGCGGAAAGGAATTCGCAGAGAGAAACTCCCACATTCACATGGCGAATATCTTTTTCGTTCTCGGAAAAAGGGATGTTGGATTTCTTTAGAACCTCTTTTGCTTTTTTCTCAAAGCAAAAAACCTGCTCCCATTTATTCTCTTCGATCAGGATTGAAATATTTTCGCAGAGTTCCTTTTCGTTTTCGCAGTAAATAAATTTTCCGTTGAGTTTGGTGAGTTGCTGTGCGAAAATTATTTCAAGAGGTTCTTCTGCTTTCTGAAAAATGTCGCTGTCAAAATCAATGTTAGTTCCGCTGACAGATTTTTGTATCAGCGCCTTTCTGACTTTCTTGAGAATTTTTTCCTTGGTGGTTGTCTCCTCGTGCATCTTTTCAGAATAGAGTTGACTGCTTGCCTGTATCAGGAAGAGTGCTGTCATTTTCTTTCAACTCATTTTCTTTTTTTTCTTCGCCTCCGTTTGAATTAGTATCACTCTTTTCAATTTGAATTTGTTCGCCATTCTGAATCGGATTCACTTTTTTCTTGTGTTTTTCCGCCCTTTCTTCGGCAGTATCATAGAGGCGCTTGCCGAAAATTTCTTCCAGGTTTTCTTTGAAGATGACTTCTTTTTCCAGCAGATACTGTGCGAGTTTTGTGAGTTGTTCTTTGTGTTTCGTAAGAATCTCTTTTGCTCTTGCGTATGCGCCTTCAATGATGATGCTTACTTCCGCATCAATCCGCTCCGCGGTTTTTTCACTGAATGGTTTTTGAAAAGACATTTCGGAATTGCCTGTGGAATCGTAATAACTTATGTTGCCAATCTTTTCATTCAATCCGAAATACATCACCATCGCGTATGCTTGTTTGGTGATTTTTTCCAAATCACTTAGTGCGCCTGTGGAAATTTTTCCGAATACTACTTCTTCCGCAGCGCGTCCGCCAAGCGCGGCACAAATTTCATCCAACATCTGTTCCTTTGTGGTAATCTGTCTTTCTTCGGGGAGATACCAGGCGGCTCCAAGAGATTTTCCGCGCGGAACAATGGTAACTTTTACCAGCGGATGCGCATGTTCAAGAAGCCAACTCACGGTGGCATGTCCTGCTTCGTGGTAAGCAATCACTTTTTTCTCTTCGGAAGAAATAATTTTATTTTTCTTTTCTAATCCTCCAATCACTCTGTCAACGGCATCCAGAAAATCCTGACGTCCCACTTCTTTTTTATCTTTTCTTGCTGCGATGAGCGCAGATTCGTTGCAGATGTTCGCAATGTCTGCGCCTGAAAATCCTGGCGTCTGCTTCGCAAGAAATGCAGTGTCCACATCTTTTCCGATCTTGATAGGTTTGATATGTACTTTAAATATTTGTTCCCGCTCATGCAAATCAGGTAGGTCAACATAAATCTGTCGGTCAAATCTTCCAGCGCGGAGCAATGCGCGGTCAAGAATGTCCGCACGGTTTGTCGCGGCAAGAAGAATAACACCACTGTTAGTGCCGAAACCATCCATCTCGGTGAGAAGTTGGTTAAGCGTGCTTTCGCGTTCATCATTCCCCCCTTGAATAGGTCCTCTTCCGCGCGCTCTGCCGATTCCGTCAATCTCGTCAATGAAAATGATGCAAGGTGCTTTTTCTTTTGCTTGGCGGAATAAATCCCTTACTCGAGATGCGCCAACGCCCACAAACATTTCCACGAAATCCGAACCGGATAGAGAGAAGAAGGGAACTTTTGCTTCTCCCGCTACCGCTTTTGCCAAAAGAGTTTTTCCTGTTCCCGGTGCGCCAACGAGCAATGCTCCCTTAGGAATTTTTGCTCCGAGTTCGGTATATTTTTTTGGGCTTTTAAGAAAATCTACAATCTCTTTAATTTCAATTTTTGCTTCTTCCAGTCCTGCTACATCGTTGAATGTGATGTTTACCTGTGTGTCTTTATCATACAGTGATGCTTTTGATTTTCCTATACTGAAAATATTTCCAGGACCTCCCGCACCTCCACCGCTCATCCTGCGCATTAGAAAAAACCAAACGGCTACGATGAGGAGAACGGGAAGCAGCCAACTCATGTATTCTCCCATGCCTGTCCGATTTTCGCTGCTGGGAAGAACGCGGTCTTTCTGGTCAAGATTTTTTTGCGCTTCGTCTAACTGGCGAGTGAACGATTCTTTTTCAACCTTCATCACGAAATGCGGACCAGGATTTATTTCTTTTGTGATGGGACGTTCGCGAATTTTTTCGTACTTGGGTTCTTTGAGTTTATCAGTCTTAATGTAAATTTCTGCTAACTGCTCATTCACGATTACAATTTTTCTGACATCACCAGGTTTTAAAACATTCTCTACAAAATCAGGCCACTCAATTTTTTGAGTGTTGTCGGTGAAATTCGGAAACCACATCAACGCCAGCCCGACAAGAATGACAATATAAATCCAGTAGAAGTTGAAATTGCCAGAACCTTTAGGGAGTTTGCCTTTTAACTTCTTCAACTGTTCCTTGGGATCTGATTGCTTTTTGTTCCCGTCAGGTTTTGTTGCCTCTTCTTTTATGTTTTGATCTTCGCCCATTTATTTTATAGGTGATTACTCTGATAAATTTCAGTTTACACCTATTACTTTTTACGTTTTATTTTTCTTTTTACAGTTTTTCTTTTTGTTTTTGCTTCAATCGTTCTTTTCTTTTTTACTGGCGAACTTCTTCTTTTCACTTTTTCCTTTAGGGAAGAAAGGGGAGGAGGAGTTGTCATTTCTTTTATCTCCGCATCCGCCCACATGCTTTCAAGTCCATAATGGCTCCGTGCTTCGGGCTGAAAAATATGCACCGCTACATTCACATAATCCATCAACACCCATTCCGCATTCTGTAAACCTTCCACGTGCCATGGGCGACTACCAGTATTTTTTTTCACGAACTCCTCAACGCTTCCCGCGATTGCCTGAACCTGTGTTCTGGAATTTCCTTCGCAGATTACGAAATAATCGCAGGCAGAGTTTGGAATTTTTCTCAGATTGATGCAGACGATATCATTTCCTTTTTTTTCTTCAATGCCTTTTACAGCATATTGGACTAAAGCAGATGCAGTTGTCTGTTTTTTCTTTACAGTTTTTAGTTTTTCTGTCATAGTTTACTAAGAGCGCAAAGATATACTTTTTCTACCACCTCTCCTTATATAGACGATTGAGCAAGAGTATTATTTTAGCGGACAATGAATACATTGTTTACAGGTCAGAAAATCATTTGTTTGGAGCGAACTGATTCCACGAATTCATATTTAACACGATTATCAGCGAAAAAAAAACTTCCCGAAGGCACAGTAATAATTACGCAAAATCAGGAGCAGGGCAGGGGGCAGCGCGAAGCAATTTGGGAAAGTGATGCAGGAAAAAATCTCACACTCAGCATTCTGTTACATCCGACTTTTTTAAAGCCCGATGAACAATTTATTTTAAATAAAGTTGTTTCACTGGGGGTTATAGAGTTTATTTTGAAACACACCTCTAGCCTCTCTCAAGAGTGGAAAGCGACAATCAAATGGCCAAATGATATTTACATTGGGAATAAAAAAGTTGCAGGCATTCTGATTGAAAATTCAGTGAGTGGAAATAAATTACAGCAATCAATTATTGGCATTGGAATAAACGTGAATCAGGAAAAGTTTTCCGCTGAACTACCGAACGCAACATCATTGAAAATAATTTTCGGAAAAGAATTTGATTTGGAAGATAATCTTGAACAACTTTGCTCTTGCATTGAAAGCAGATACTTGCAATTAAAAGCAAATCACTTTGAGAAAATTAATGAAGATTATTTACAAAACCTTTACCGCTTTGACGAATGGGCAAACTTCAATTCCAAAGGAGAAATTATTAAAGCAAGAATTACTGGCATTACCAAAATAGGAAAATTAGTTTTGGGAAAAGAGAATGGAGAAAAGTTCGAGTGCGATTTTAAAGAAGTAGAGTTTACAATTCCCTCATCTTCCCCACAAGTAGATTGAAAAAATTCCGCAGAGGTTTTTCAACCATCATTGCCATCATCGGGTTGAGGTCAGATTCAAAGATGAGTTGTCCTGTCGTTTGAGCAGGAGCAGTTTCAGTGAGGTGGATGTCAAGAGCGAATGCAAAGGGTACTTTTCCGTGAGAAGTAATTTTTATTAGCGAATTCGGAACTTTTTCCAAAATCTTCATTCCTATACTCGCCATTCCGCTGATGGTGAAGGAACATTCATCCGCAGTGCTTTTCCAGTTGGTCACTTGCGGAGGCATCAGTTTCTGAAAATTGTTGAAATCGCTGAGGAAAGAAAAAACTTCTGAAGCAGGTTTATTAATTTCGGATTTATCGCTTTCAATTCGCATGAGAGAAGTTGATGTGTAAAATATTATTTCATTCCTCCCATTGGCCGTATCGGCTCTTTTCCTTCTTGCCCCCATTGCTCAGGTGCTTCGCGCCATGATTTAAGAAGGGCTATATCTTCCTTGGTGATTACATTTTTCTTGAGCGCTTCTTTGGTTAGCGTTTCATAATCGCAGAGATGAAACACAGGGCATTTTTCTTTCTTGAATGCATCCGCAGCAATTTTGAAATTGTAAGTGAAAATGGAAATCATTCCCTGCACAGTGCATCCCGCGTTGCGAAGTGAAGTAACCGCTTTCAAACTGCTTTTTCCTGTGGAAATTAAATCTTCAATGATGACGACTTTTTGTCCTGCGCCAACCACGCCTTCAATCAGGTTGGTCAGACCGTGCACTTTTGCTTCTGCGCGCACATAGCAGAACGGCAGGTTCATCGCATCGGCAATCATCATTCCGTGCGCGATTCCTCCTGTGGCAACTCCGCAAATTACATCGGGCTTTCCGCATTTTTCATGGATGACTTTTATGAATTGTTCACGCAGATAATTTCTGATTTTCGGATAAGAAAGTGTGCGTCTGTTGTCACAATAAATGGGCGCCTTCCAGCCCGATGCCCACACAAAAGGTTTGTGGGGTTGTAGTTTTATTGCTTTAATTTGCAACAGGTGTTCCGCGATTTTTACTGCGGTATCCTGACTTACTATCATAAATTAATTTTTATTTCTACAAATGTATAAAGTTTTTTTAGGTGAGAAGTGTATTGTGATTTCCGATGGAGAAATTAAAACCGATGAAAAAGAAGTGAAAGTAATTTCGTTCATTTCTGCAGAAGAACTTCATAGAGAATATAAGGCATTTTCCAAACAATCCCGACTGAAAAAGATCATTATTACAGGAGAAGAAGAAAAAATTTGGAATGTATTTCGTTCCTTGTTTTCATGCATTGAAGCGTGTGGCGGTATTGTGAGCAATGAAAAAGGTGAATTGCTGATGATTTACAGAAACCATCACTGGGATTTGCCGAAAGGCAAAATGGAAAAAGGAGAAACGCCTGATGAAACTGCTTTGCGCGAAGTGGAAGAAGAATGCGGAGTAAAAAACCTGAAGATTGTAAAAAAACTTTCTTCTACATACCATATTTTTTTTCAGAACAATGAATGTATGAAACAGACTTATTGGTTTGAGATGACTTGCAAAGATTCCGCTAAACCAACCCCGCAGGCAGAAGAAGGAATCAGGGAAGCGAAATGGATGAGCAAAGAGGAAGTAATAAAAGTCGTAAACAAAATTTATCCTTCGCTGCGCGAAGTTATCACTGCTGTTTCTTTTTTATCTTGATGAATGTCGGATCGATGTCTACGGGCGATAGAGCAGGGGATTTGAAAACATTTCCTTTCGGGTCAATTAAATAGTAAGTTGGAACGGTAAGCAAGTTGAACTCTTCTTTTGCTTTTTTGAAATTGTCACAGTAAAGAAAAGTCCAGTCAAGTTTGGGATTTTTCTTCACGAAGTTTTTCATCGCATCAATATTTTTATCTACCGAAATGCTTATGAAAGTAATTTTACTTCCATACAGTTTTTTTAATTCTGGAATCAGCATCATCTCCTGCGTGCAACTTGAACACCACGAAGCCCAGAAATTCAGGTACACATATTTTCCTTTAAAGTCAGACAGTGAAACTATTTTTCCATTTACATCCTGAAAAGATAATTGAGGCACGGGCTTGCCGACATTCATAACCGCTAACTTCTTTTTCAGATTTTCTGCGCTTCTTCGGTTTTCTTTTCCTTTGCATTGTTTGCTTGCCTGCTCGAGAATCGCTAATACAGAATTTACTTTTATAGCGGGATGGCGAAAATATTCGGCAAGAGATTTAAGAATTACGGCTTCTCTTATTGTATCATTTACAAGGAATTTATTCTGCTTAAAATATTCCATTAACGAAGAAAAATTCTGCTTGCTGATTTCACTTTGCGTTTCGGAGTTGCTCATTAAATTACTTGCTGTAGTGGAGAAAAACTGATTGAAGAAAGACATGTAATCATAATTACTTAATTGAATCGGTTTTCCACTAATGTAATTTTTAAATACCTTTTCATTTCCTTTGAGTGCAATGCTTTCTTCCAGTGAAGCAAATGTGTATTCAATGTAATTGTTTAGATAATAATTATTGTACGTTGAATATTTTTTTCTAAAAAGAGTTCTTACTGTATCAATCTTCCCGAAGATAGTGCCATCTTTTTTCGCAATCATGCCTCGGTGGTCTTCAAGAAATGACTCATGTCTGCTGGTGAAATCCGCCATGAGATAATTTAGTTCTGTTTCGCTGGAGTTATTGAATTCTAATTCCACGGGAACGGCAAGACTCAGCGTATTCACCGCGTCAGAATCTTTCGCAAGGAAATTTATTTCATACGATTTATTTGACTCGACAACCATTTCCGCTTTGGCGTTGTCAACCATCAGATATATATAGGTAGTTGAGGAAACGGGAAAACTCAAATTGAAATTTCCTTTTTCATCCAGTTTGCTGTTTGCTAATTCCTTTTCACGATAGGAAATACAATCGTCATGCGTATATACGTAAATCGTATTTGCCGATGAAAGATAAGTTGTATCGGCTTTGCCTTTGATAATTACGTTTTGCGAAAGGCAGAAGGCAGAAGGCAGAAGGCAGAAGGGAAAAAGAAATATGATGTAATATCTGAACACGATAATTTGGAATAGAATTATTTTAATTCTTTTCTGATAGCGGATGGAACAAACTTGTCTGCGTCACCACCATTTCGGATAATATCTCGAACAATGGTAGAGGTAATCGCAGAAAGTTCAGGAGTGGAAAGAATGAAAACAGTTTCAATATTCTCATTCATAGCGCGGTTCATTTGAGCAATCACGCGTTCAAATTCAAAATCTGCAGAGGTGCGGAGTCCGCGCAGAATATAATTCGCTTTTTCTTCCTTGCAAAAATCAATTGTAAGTCCTTTGTAAGTTTTAACTTCTACTTTCTTTTCTCCTTTAAAAACTTTTTCAATGCATTGCTTTCTTTTTTCAAGAGAGAAATAACCTTCTTTAGTGGAGTTTACTCCAATGGCGATTATGATTTTATCAAAGAGAGGAAATGCGCGCTGAATAATGGATTCGTGTCCGAGCGTTATCGGGTCAAATGAACCTGGAAAAACTGCAATCTTGCTCATGTGTTACCGAAGATACTAAAGTTTACTGTGCCGTATTCCCGTGTTTCTTTTAACTCTTTTATTCCAGCGAAATTCACATCTGTTGGGTGTTCTACAATAAGCATTCCGTTTTCTTTGAGAAGTTTTTGTTCAAATACTAACGCTGGAATGCGCTCGATATTTTCCAGTTTAAAAGGAGGGTCGGCAAAAATAATATCAAAATTATTTGCGCACATTTTCAGATAACTGAAGACATCCATTTTAATTACTTTGATATTTGTGAACTTAAATTCTTGTGCAGTTTTCTTAATGAAGTCACAACTCTTCAGGTTTTTTTCTACCGTAATAATTTCTATACATCCTCTCGAAGCAAATTCATAACTAATGCTTCCGCTTCCTCCAAACAAATCCAAAACTTTCATTCCTGCAAAGTCAATTCTGTTCTGAAGAATGTTGAACAACGCTTCCTTTGCGAAATCAGTCGTGGGACGGATTCCTAAATTATCCGGGATATGAAACTGTCTGCTTCTATGCGTTCCGCCAACTACGCGCATAGGTATTGAGTGAGAAGTGAAAAGAATTTATGCGATGGAATTTCTTCAAACCTGTAAGAGTATTTGAAACTTTCAGGAAGAGAAGCGAACTTTACATTCCTTATATAAGTATAAAGCAGTGAATGTTCTTTTGCTGTCTTTTCAATTTCTCCCGTCAAAATAAGTTCAATGGTTTCGGGATTCAAGCGCAATTGCTCATAGACAAAAAGAATATAGTAGGCAATATCTTCCGAAGTTTTGTATTTGAAAGCATTGCTGAATAAAAGTTCTCTTCCATCAAGAATTGCAACTTCAAGATAATCCGAATAAAAGTTTGCAAAAACCTTTTTGCCTTGATTGTTTTTATTCTGAACGAGCAACCCTTCAATAAAAGAAGTGGAGGAATGAATGAAGTTTGCGTTTTGGAAATGCTTTCTGATTTCAGAAACAAAAATTTTTGAAACAGTAAAAAGATTCTTTGCCTCAAGATTGTGAAGCGTGTTGGAAATAATTTCTTCGCCCTTTTTCACTTCGTGATTAAAGCCAAGCAATGATTCCTTGTTTTCTGCATCAAACAATGCAGATGGAATCAACGTAAACTTATTGTGCGCGATGGCGCAGGTGACGGAAGTCCAGTTGCCCCCTTCCCCTAAAGGGGAGAATACGGAGATGTCATTATTTTCTTTTAGAACAAGATATTTATTCGTGTTCGTATCAAGAACAGCATAAGCAAAACCATTTTCACTGCAAAGAATAGAAAGATGATATGTGTTCGACTTATTAATGTCAAACGATTCATCAGTCAAATTAATTGAAGGCGTATTTATTGTCTTTGCTTCAGCCATTGCACAAAACTAATTATTTTACTTTTGTTTGTTATGTATAAACTCGTTGCCAGGATATTCTTTAAACTCAAGGGCTGGAAAGTCAGAGGAGGAATTCCCGCAGGAATAAAAAAGTGCGTGCTCGTTGCCGCTCCTCATACCAGCAACTGGGATTTTCTCTATGGTAGTTTTGCCTGGAAACTCTTCGGGCTGGATGTAAAGTATCTTGCCAAGAAATCACTTTTCCGTTTCCCACTTGGTATGTTTTTCCGTGCGCTGGGCGGGGTGCCGGTTGACAGAAGTAAAAACACCAATCTGGTTGACGCGATGGTTGAGTTAGTAAACAGCAAAGACGAAATTATTGTGCTCATGACTCCCGAAGGCACGCGTAAGAAAGTCGATAAATGGAAAACAGGTTTCTATCACCTCGCGCAGAAAGCAAACATTCCCATTGTGCTCGGGAAAATAAATTACAAAACAAAAGAGGCATTTATCGGGCAATCATTTATTCCTTCAGGAAACATTGAAAAGGATTTTGAAATCATCCGTGCGTTTTTCAAAGATGTGGTGGGAAGAAATCCCGAGAACTTTAGTTTGGAGGCGATAAGACCATAAAACAAACCCACTTTGTTTTAAATCAGAATTATGGAGACGTTTAAAATAAAAGGAGAATACATTCAACTGAACCAACTTTTAAAAGTAATGGGCTGGTGTGACAGCGGAGGTAATGCAAATGCATTAATCGACAGCGGAAAAATAAAAGTGAATGAAGTGGTGGAACTCAGAAGAAGAAATAAGATTTTTCCGGGCTTTAAAGTGGAGTTTAATGCTAAAGTTATAACGATTGAATGAGATGAACTTTTCGTGGGAAACAATCCGCACATAAAAAAAGCCCCCGAACAATTCGAGGGCTTGGGTTAGATTAACTCTTCAGTTTCTTTATGCACTAATACACCACCATTACAACTCCTGTTGCTGTTCTGTAAAACGCCCCTATCGTTAATCCGGCCGCTGTTGCAGCAAGGTTATCTGCGTAAAGAGGAAGCCCCACCACTTGCAGCATGCTTGTTGGCGAGGGTGTTCCAATGCCAACATATCCTGTAGTAGGTGCAATCTGCAGCCGCACTGCATTTGCTTGAGTTACATCCACTATGCGGAATCCTGTCATTGAAGTGCTTTCTTGCCCGATGAACCAATCCTGCAAAGCAGTTTTAACCCTATACCCTGTTTTAAAATTCCCTCCAATGTTTTCTACCATAATCTGAAGCGGATCTGCTGCTGCCATCACATGCAATTGCGTGGTTGGAGAACTGGTTCCCATGCTCACTTTTCCATCAGCCGCCACAAATAATTTGCTGGGAAATGAGCCGGAACCTAACCATACCTTGTTTCCTCCGGCACCATCGTTCTGCATGCCTGTCCACTGCCCGATGCCGGCAACTGTGTGTCCTTCAAGAATCAAATCGCGCACGCCAGTTCCGATACGAAGTTGTTCATCAATAGTTGTATTTGAAACATGTAAACTGCGTTGCGGGCTGGTTGTTCCGATGCCCACATTGCCGTCTGCTCGAATTATCATGTGCGGGGTTATGTCATCTGCTGCAAAAGTAATGTAGCGTTGGTTAGCTGGATTAGCCGGCACTCCATATATTCCTAATATCTCAGAACCAGCAATCGCATCTTGTACCTTCATTCTATATCCTGCGTTGTTGCCATTTGTAGTGGATTGGAGGTCTATGCGTGCTAAGATATCGCTGACATGAAGTTTTTGTGTAGGCGTAATTGTTCCGATTCCCACATTTGTTCCATTATCAAACATCAGAGAGTTGCCAAGTGTGGTTCCGTTAGGAGTAAACTTGGGAACATAATTCAAAGTTCCTGAGCCGCTGATACTTCCTGCAGGACCTGTTGCACCAGTTGCTCCTGCCGCACCTGTTGCACCAGTTGCCCCATTTGTTCCTGCCGCACCTGTGGGACCAGTTGCTCCGTTAGTTCCTGCAGCACCAGTTGGTCCAGTTGGTCCAGTTGGTCCAACGCTTGGATTCACAATATTCAAAGTGCCTATCATGGCTGAATGCATCACGCACATATAATAAAGGGTGTTGGGCGCATCCATCGGCACCTTAAAAGTAAGTTGACTGCTTTGCGCATCCTGATTAGTAACGCCCGTGTTAAATGGCGCACCCAGCCAAACACCCGAAGCGGAAATACGAAAAGGATGACCGGATACCTGTATATCGAAGATGTAGGTAAGTCCTCTTTCTAAAGTAAGTGTGGGGTTAGAATTATTTAATGAAACATAATCTGTTGTGTTGCCTATAAGCCAACTTGCAAAGGCGTTATTCACTAAGTTGAAGGTAGCAGCTACAACCCCTGTTGCACCGGTTGCTCCTTGCGCTCCTGTTGCACCAGTTGCTCCGTTAGTTCCATTAGTTCCTGCAGCACCTGTTGCACCCGTTGCTCCATTTGCTCCTGTAACACCAGCGGGACCAGTTGCTCCATTTGCTCCAGCGGGACCGGTTGGACCTTGAGGACCATTTGCACCGGCAGGACCAGCAGGGCCGGTTGCGCCATTTGCGCCTGCAGGACCAGCAGGACCGACAGGTCCATTTAATGCGTTAAGTGCGTAAGGCACACTCAGTAATTGTGAAGTTCCCATCGGTAAATATCCTGCTCCAAAGTCGGCTTCAATCTGCATCCACTTAGTTCCTGTTCCCCAAGCGATGGAAGAAAATGTTCCGCTCACGATGGTTCCCATTCCTATTTCAAGATTGATTAATCCGAATGAGTTGGTGGTAACCGCGTGTGTTTCCTGATATACAATCGGACCTGCTGCTGCGCCATTATGAACCGATGCTCTCACACTGATTGCAGAACTCGCCATTGGATTTCCTGCGGCATCGCGAACGATAGATTGATACTTGAATGCCTGAGGCGCCTGAGCGGAAGCCATGTAAGAAGTAAGATAGCAGATGGCAGATGTAAGAATACAAACTGCGAGAAAAATGTTTTTAGTTTTCATCTGAGAGTGGGTTGAATTATTGGGCTTTGTTTATTTTGTATGAACTTCTTGTGTTCGTTTCCTTATTGATGATATTCAGGAGATAAATCCCATTCGCTCCGGTCAGGTTTATGGTTTCCTGTTTGCCGTTTACGGTTGTTTTAAAAACCATTTCTCCTATTGAATTGAATATCTGCAGTTGAACCGAAGACAGCAAACCATAAACTGTAAACTCTCCTGATGTTGGATTCGGATAGATGGAAATGTTTTGTGAAGAAGAAATTTCGTTTACGGAAATAGGAATGGATTCGGGCTGATGGAAACCCTGCGTAAAGAAATTTCCTGCCGAAGAATAAGTTTCCGTCATCACTTCGCCAATGGTCCAACTCATGGAGCCGCTGGCGGATGCGGCATACGCGCCTGCCGAGCCGATTACATCGGGGCTGAAGGACTGGGCTTTAACAAGCAAGAAGGCAGAAGGCAGAAGGCAGAAGTAAATAATGAGTAAAGTTTTTTTCATGAGGGAAGATTGAAAAGAGAATATGCGGTGTGTACGGCAGGTCTTTAGAAAGGTTTCACAATTATACTAACTTTCGGAATACGACAGACGACTAACGACTGACGACTGACGTATTTCGTAACTCGTAACTCGTACTTCGTAACTCGCCTTCACGAAAGCACCGCTGTGTGCGGCTGAGTCCAGGGTCCGGAATCCTCAGCGGAACATGCTGGGCTTAACAACCATTCCTTATTATCCGGATGCCGCAGAGATGCAGATATTAGAATGGTTTGATGCGGGCTATAAGCAAACCGAAATGGCCGGCAAATTA
>Ga0247727_10008765_pt1 | contig 18636 bp, 16 predicted proteins | sample WisWelCaveWW1625_FD_202498 | JGI IMG/M metagenome (GOLD analysis project Ga0247727, IMG submission 202498) | Biofilm microbial communities from Wishing Well Cave, Virginia, United States - WW16-25 | ecosystem: Environmental > Aquatic > Deep subsurface > Groundwater > Cave microbial mat | place... | reverse complement strand
GCCGCAGGATGTGGAGAGCGACAAAGCGTACCGCATTGTTTCTTCTTTCTACAAGAAACTACTGGAAGAGAAAGGCGCGAAAGTAAAAGTGATGGCGAACTTCATAGAATAACAGACCTTGAAAACGGAAAAGGAAATGGAGTTCATTGGGAGAATTATCGGGTGGATTATTAAAATTGTTTGGTCAATCATACTCGGTATTTTCTGGGGCATCGTCAAGGTCGCTAAAATGCTTCTTGAGATGATAGACGAGTTTTTTGAAAGCAGAATTAAACATTAACCAATATTCTCACTATGCAAATGCTTGAACAAATCTTTGAAATGCTTTTCAAAACTGTTGAAGCAATTCTGCGCTTTTCCGTGGAGTCGCTCGAATTCGTTTTGACGGGAAAGGTTAAGCAACAACACTCCTACAAAGCGGAATTCGCGCCCTCTTGGTCGCTGCTCTCCTCGTGGAATACCGGGTTCTGCCTCACGGGAGCGCGTAATCTCTCGACTAAGGACTCGTACCAAAATGCGCTTGTAGTGGGCGGCACGGGCACCGGAAAGTCCTCTGTAACGCTCCTGCCTTCGCTATACACGATGAATTCCTCTTTTATAGTCCACGACCCCTCTGGCGAGCTTTTCCTCAAAAGCGCGGGCGCTTTATCCGCTCGCGGTTATGCGGTGAAGATTCTCAACTTCGCCAATCCTGAAATTTCTTCCGGCTACAACCCGCTTCACCGCGCGAGAACTTCTTCGGAGATTCAGAAGGTCGCAAGTATGCTCATAGAAAATGCTCTGGGCGGAGAGAAGAAAGACCCGTTCTGGAACAACACGGCAGTCCTGCTTCTTTCCTTACTCATCCGCATTTTAAAAAACCAACCCGATGAATACTACACCTTATACAATGTCCGCCAACTCTTGAACAAAATGGGCGGCAGCCCCAAAACCGTTGACCGTCTTTTCTCCGAATATGCCGATGATATTTTGTTTGATGAATACAAGTCCTTCCTTGCTTACGATGACAAGGTTCGCAACGGCTCGCTCGCCACAGTAAAAGCCGCGCTCCAGATTTTCTCCGATGAAGCGGTGGCAAGAGTAACTTCTATTGATACGATTGACTTTTATGATTTCCGCAGAGGGAAAGTTGCTTTGTTCATACAAAATTCTGTTGCCGAGCAAAAATATTACAGCGTCATCACTTCCATTTTCTTTGAGCAGTTCTTTAATTTTTTGCTCTCACGCTTTCCGCAGAATGCGGAGCAGGATGTTTTTCTTTTGATTGATGAAGCGTCATCGCTTAAACTTCCCACGCTTCCATTAGCCACAGCGAATGTCAGAAAACACAGGGCGGGAATTATGCTCATCGTGCAGGATTTCTCCCAACTCATTCACAATTTCGGGAAATATGAAGCGGAAGCAATCAAGGCAAACTGTTTTGCCAAGATGTATTTCACAGGCGCGGGCTTGGAAACAGCACGGGAACTGGAGCAGGTGCTGGGCAAATTTCAATATGAAGACGAGGACAAGAAAACAATTACGCGGGAACTGATGACGCGCGATGAAATCCGCACGATGCGGATGAATGAAGCTATTCTGATTTGCGGGCATCATTCTCCTGTCCGCGCCCGGCTGGTGCCGTATTACCAAAGATGGAAATACCGAGCGGCATCGCAGTTGCCCGCCTCATATATGCAAACCGAAGTGCCGGAGAATATTCCTCTGTTATCAATCCTTATGCCTGACGAAGAAGATGAAGAATGAACGCAGACATACGGGAATGTGGGAGTATCTTGATTCGCTTGGCGTTTTGAACACTGGCAACGAAGAAGAAATCAAACGGGCGAAAAGGGAATACAGGAAAAAATATTTATTTCATTACAAACGAAAACAAAGGCAGAACAATTCCGAGTTCATCATTTCTTTTTCAAAGCCGAAAGGCGAGCATAAAAAAATTATTGATGCCGCCAAAGCGCATCACTCAAGCCCGACAAAGTTCATCAAGGATGCTGCGCTCGCTTATCTTGAGAAAAAATATCTCGTTCCGAACAAAGAAGCAGTCGCCAACCTTGAATATATTCTCTCCGACTGCCGCAACGAAATACGGAAACTCTCGCGCAACAGAATTATGCCGGTTCAGGAGCAAATCTTCTCTATTGAAAAGCGGATTGATGAGATGGAATCCGGCATAGGCGAGTTGTTCAGGAATCCGCCTTTACAATGATTATTAAAATCAAATCTTCCAAGAGACCGACATTTCAAAAACTCCTTGACTACATGATGAACGACAAGGAGCGGCTTTACGACAGGGAGAAAAAATCATTTGTGATTGCGCATAACTTGCGAGGAGATTCCATAACGGAATGGACGGAGCAATACCAAGCCAATGAAAACTATCGGCAGAACAGAAGGAAAAATCAAATCTATTATACCCACGAAATATTGTCATTTCACAAAGATGATATGAAAAATATTTCCGTTGATAAATTGGAAGACATCGCGAGGCAATATATTGATGAACGGAATCCGCGAGGACTATATGTTGCTGTTCCGCATTTTGACAGAGAGCATTTTCACATTCACTGCTGTGTTTCCCGCATCGAATACAAAACAGGGAAATCACTGCGCTTGGACAAAAAACAATTGCTCATCCTCAAGAAAAATATGGAGTTGTACCAAGAGCAGAAATATCCCGAACTCTCCCGCTCCGCCATATCTCACGGACAAAGAAAAAAAGTCAAAGCTCTCCTCTCCGAGAAAGAATACCAGATGAAACTACGGACAGGGAGGGCGACAGATAAAGAACAACTGCTAACAATTCTCAAAACCTGCTACAAAAAATCAATCTCGCAAAAAGATTTTTTTCTCAGACTGAAGGAATGCGGACTGAAAACTTACGAGCGTGGCGGAAAAATTTCCGGGATTCACTACAAAGGAAAAAAATTCCGCTTGGCGCGGATGGGGTTTACGCAGGAACGGTTGCAGGATTTGGAAGTTGGAGTGAGGAGGGAAAGGGAGTTGGAGAGGGTGAGGAGAGGTAAAAAAGAAAAGGAAAGAGGAATAAGAAGATAGGAGAAATTTAAATGTTTGCTTCCTTTACAAATTCCCTGACTTTGTCTGTTAATTTCATCCTATTGTGATTTTGATTTAACTCAAAATATTTTGGAAACTTATTAATTAACCGCGAGATTCTACCAGTCACCTTATATCCATCACCTACTAATAACTCTTTTATGCGACCCAAATTTACCCATTGGTTACCCCTAATAGATATTGCTATTTTTTTATAGGTAACTATTATTAATTCGACTAAATCGCTCTCATTATTTGGTAAGGGCTTTTCTTTAATTTCTTTTTTGGGAGCCGTTTCTTGTATTTTTGGTAGAGGAGTACTTGGGATTACCTTTTCTATAATTTTCTTCTCGCTAACCGTTTTCAAATCATAAAAAAGTTTTTCAATATCCTTCTCAACAGGTAATCGTATTTTTAATTGTGGAATCGCTAATACATCAACGCCATTCTTAGTCATTATCCCTCCTTTTAGTAACCGTTTTGAATTTTTAAGCCATGGATAAGTAATTGTGTAATCTCTATATAAATCATTTGTAATAATTAATGCGTTGTCATAATCGGCATGAATTAAAATAAAATCTTCTGCCTTCATTCCTCCGGTTGCTTCATTAAATAATTCCCCAAATCCGTCTATGAGTTTTTCAATAGTTTTTCGTTCTTCATCCGTCCTGTATCTTTTACTTCTAATGGAAGCATCAAAAATGCAAACAAAATCATCGCCTCTTTTTTTAATTTCAATACAAAGATTCAGCAATGGTGACAAATCGAAAGCCTTAATGCCCTTCCAAAAACATACATTACTCCCGTCAATGTAATACGTAACCATTTTTAAAATGAGATTCTATTAAATATTTTGCAAATTTTTTTTATTCTACCTCAAATGTAAACATACTTTTCCTTCAAATAGGTTTTTTCTTACAGGAAAAATAAAGTTATTCGAACGTCTTGTTTGTTTTAATTTCTTCTCACTTCATTTACTCACTTAGACGCAAGGAAAATACGTATTTTATTTTGCAAGATTTTTATTTTTATACCTCTTATCCTCTGTTATGTCTTTGCCAAGAGGAGGAATTTTTATAACATCTTCTATTTTGGGAATCTCAATCTCACCAACGATTAAATCTCTATCAGTATAAACATCTATTTCATAATTATACTCTATGTATTTTTTTTCGAACCGAACTTTTTCTACCCTTCTATATAAAGTTAATGGCCAATATTTATTAAAAAGTGTCTCTGAAATCTTTTCTTCAATTTCATTTCTTGATAAATTACCTTCGCCTTTCAATGTAAAATAATGAACGCCATTTTTATTTCTTAACCTTGCTTCAAATGGCTTAAATCCAAACTCAAGTTTCAAAATCCCTGCCAGTTGAAGTCCTTCCTCTATCGGTAAGTAACCCTGCTCTATCTTTTTTCCTATAGACAAAGCATTGTTTTTTAATTCGTCAATGGAAGAAAATAGTACAGTGATAACATCGGTAGAATAATTTATTCCATTTTCAAAAATCAGAAATTTCTTTTCTATTTCCATTAAGTGAATTGAATAAATAGCAAATATGCTAAGAATATTGCAACACGGAAAAAATAGTCTTTCAAGATTACAAAATTTCCAGACATGATATTATTCAACCTGAAATAAACATATTCCTTAAAATCAAAAAGATGAATTTACTATTAAAGCGCGAGCCTAATGGCCTTAATAAAATCATTGACGCTGGGGACAATATTTGCCTGAACGAGCAAGTAAAAAAAATCAACCATTTTTTAAAAAGCATAAATAAATCAAAAAAAAGAGATTTAGTTGAAATTGCACAAGTGTTGAAAATAAGATGGGAAGATATTGATGATTTGGTAGAACAAAATGGCTTTATTACTCGCGAGGCATGTGAGAATATTATGGAATATTATTCTAAACACAGAATTAGCCCAAAGGAACTATTGTTTCTCCAGCAGCAATGCGGAAATGCAGGCATAAAAAATCATGTTCCTGTTTTTAAGTAAAAGTTATTAACCCTCCATCTGGAGGGTTTTTCCTTTCATATTTTTACATTACATTTGTGTTTTATTTTTAAAGTTTATTATGGATATGTCAATATTCATGGACTCCGAGCCAGTGATGGATCCCATCAATGGTGTCATATATATTAGCCAAGTTGAAAAACAAATTATTAATACTCCGGAATTCCAACGATTGAGAGGAATTAAGCAATTGGGATTTGTTAACCTTGTATATCCAGCGGCAGAACATAGTCGGTTTATTCATAGCATAGGCGTATGCCATAGGGCTAAACGAATTGTAGACCAAGTGAACGAAAATTTTAAAAGGGAAGGAAAGTATCGGGAGTGGAGAAAAAATGGAATAAATAAAAAAGGTTCAGAAATAAAATATGAGGATTCTTGCATAACCCCAGCGGAGAAAATAGTTATTGCCTTGGCCGCGTTGCTACATGACTTGCCACACTCTCCTTTTTCACATGAAATCGAATCTCCAGATTCTAATCCCCAAAACGGTATTCCCATACATGATAAATTTGAAAGTAATCCAGTTTTCTTTAAATATTTATTTGATCCAAAATCATATCTGGCGCGACTAATAAAAATTTACAATAAAGAATTTATTGGGGTTCTCAAAAATGAAAATTCTTTCTGGTGGAAAAATAAATTTCAAAAAGATGTTCAAGATGGAATTATGACTGATGACGGAATGATTATTCTTAAAAAGGTAGAAAGAGATAAAAATGGAGATATAATAAGTAAATACCCAATACAAGTTGAAGATGAATTTGACATTGAAAACTTACCTTCATTGTCGTTATTGGGAGTAATGATTTATGAAATACACTTATTTGACAAGCCCCAAAAATGGGCAATGGGTATTCCTAAAAATAAACCTAAGAAATATGATGACAATTACAATTATACTGAAGTAAAAAGCAATTGGGATACCAAGAAAAATAAATTATTTTGGCGACCATTATATGGCTGGTTTAGGCCATACAGGAAAGATGTTGTTAGTGATACGATTTGTGGAGATTTGGTTGATTACATTGAACGTGATGGCAGAAACACCGGCATAACTGCGACTCTTGATCTAAAATTTCTTGACCGCATGACAATTACCAGGGCCATTTCTCTAGATGATAATCCTACAGATTTAAATATAAAGTGGAGCGATATCTCAGAATCCTGCGAGCATATCGTATTTGATATTTTTGATCATAAAAGGGGATTTATTAGAGATGCAATTATTACGGAAATACTCGCATGTTTACAGGCAAGATACCAATTAGCAGAAAGAGTATACAATCATCGCGTAGTTGAGGGCGCGCGTTCAATGTTGCAAGAAATTTCTCGGCTTTTATGTAGTGTTGATATTTTAAAAATTGAAGATCTGCATTTAACAAATTCTTCCGTTCCTAAATACGCAATAGGAGATGAAAGTTTTCTGAATTGGATAATTAATATTAGTACTGAAAATATTAGTGAAAATAAAAAATCAAATATAGAAAAAGCAATTGCCTTAGCAAAGAATATCCGAGGCAGGCGTATTTATAGAGAAGCTATAATTATTGATGGTATTCATGGATATACCGTTGGAACAATGGCTGGTCCAGAAAATAATTGTAAGGCGTTAGCTGACGCATTGCTATCAAAAGAGATTCATGAATTTATTGAAGAAATATCAAGCGATTTATTTAAAGCATATAAGGGCTCAGATATTTTGCCAAAAAATTTAGTCACGATTGGTGTGCGGGAATTTGGTAAAAGATACAAAGTTCCAAGGGTATTAGTTGCAAAGCCTTTTTCAAATTTGAATCGTTCCAAAAAAGAAGAGTTAGAAATTCAACCACTTTTTGCTTGTCAGGATCCACCTCATATAAAAAACCGATTAAAGGCAATGAGAGCGGCATACGATAGCCTTTGGAGGGTATATCTTTTTATTCATCCAGTGTTTCATTGTGAAGACTATGTTGCGATACACCATGACATTAAAAACAAATTCCTAAAGTATATTAATGAAATAACAAAAATAAAATGGAGAAGCTCCGTCTCAATTGAAAAACTTTTACCCAAAGAACCTTTTGATGTTATTGAATATATTTCAGACAATGAATCTGAAATTTCAGTATATAAAGGCGATTTATTATATAATTTTGTTGTGGAAACTTTAAAAATTACATATAGAAAATTTCGTGACCCAGTAACCAGGGGAAAATCTCAATCTGTTCCAGATAATATGGTTTTGAAACTAATAGTAAAAATTAAATCGGAGAGGAATATTGCGGAATTATTGAAACTAGAACAAAATCGAGAAATTACTTTGAAGAAATTGAAAGAATGGAAACCTATGCTTGAGGCAGCGAAAGAAGATGATAGTGGAATTCTTGATTTAGCTTATAAATTCATTAAAGAAAATGTAGGCAATTTAGGCTCATTAGGTCTATAAATATTTATTATGAGAGGATATTCAGAATATGAAAAATGGTTACTATCAAAATATAAGGGAGTTACTCCTAAAGAATGTATTGATTTAATAGTAGAAAAAATTTTATCGGATACCGAGCAAAATGAATTTCCGATAGATTTATCGCGAATTGCCAAAGCAATTGGAATAATTCCTACTCCTTTATATCAAAATCAAGAATTTGAAGGCAGTGTAGTTATAAAGGAAAATAAATTAAGAGTAGCATTAAAATCAAAAAATTATCAAGCGCCCGGAATTAATAACAAAAATTTATCAAGGATGAGGTTTACTTATGCACATGAACTTATGCATTGTGTAGCATTTGATACTAATTCTAAAATACCTAAAAGAATTGCACCATTACCGAAGGGAAATGAAGAAGAATATAGCTGTAATTATGGTGCAAGAAAAATGCTTCTTCCATCAAAACTTTTGACTAATTATTTTAATAATCTAAAGGGGACGACAGCAGAGAAAATTTATTCTATTGCAAATATAGCTAAAGCAAGTATTCAAGCTGTAGTGATTCAATTATTTGAATGTAATATTTTACCTGTGAAGAACAATTTCATTTATATATTATCCGCCCCAAGTAAGGGATACAGGCAAAGAGGCGAAGAAAAAGTCAGGTGTATAGCCAGTGTTTTTTTTAATAATAGTGGTGAAAAGTATGACTTTTTAAAAACATATCAGGGAATTAATAAATATAAATCCATGGATTTAGAGGGTGATGAAAATTGGTCTTTATTAAAAGTTCACGGAAGTATTAAACATAATATTGAATTAAAAGAATATCGAACCAATCGCGAATGCATTAAAAAAATTGAGGACCGTAGTGGTAAAAACTTATGTATATCGGGTACGCATACACGAATAAATTCTACTAGATATGTTTGGTCTGAGCTTTATTATAATATGGACAATTTTTCATTTATCAATGAACGGTTAAAGGAATTAAATAATACACATGTCTTTTTCAATCGGACTTGATTTAGATTTTATTTCATTTTATCTCTACTCTGAATGATATTTTAAACTACTTCTATTTTCTGATTCTGTTAATTCATACTAAAGGATCTACTTTAAGCCGTGAAGATTTTCCTCTTCCAAACCAACATCCGCGCCTCGCAGAAAAAGTATGTCGGAGAAATTCTCAGCCAATTCAAAGGTGTAAAAAAATGGAAAATAGATTTTGAGAGACCAAATAAACCACTGCGTGTGGAGGGTTATGGCGTAACGGCTCAGAAAATAATTGCCGCGCTGAAACAAGCGGGCTTTGAATGCGAGGAAATTAATCTTTAAGATTTTTTTTACACATCAAAAAGGGGGCACGGGGGAAAATTATTTCCCCCGCAGGATAGCGAGTTGCACCTGTTTACGGGCAACTCGCTATCCTGCCTTACGCGACCTCAAAAATTGTAGCGAGCGAACGGTGAGTTATCCACTCCTCTCCCGCTTGCGTTGCTATCGTGCAGAGTTATCATGCCAGGTGATATGAAATAGCACCCTAAAAATTTAATACCATGGAATACACGATTGCCGACTATGCCCGACTTCAGAAAGGTTTTGAAATGAATTTTGACCGCCACATCATTCGACTTGAAGATACGCTCTATGATTTCTACAAGGGAGAGAGAATTCGCCTGCGCAATGAATACGGAGTGATGTGCAACTTCATGCTTATGGACCCTCACGCTGAATTGCTTTTCAAACAAATCAATCCTCATAGCAAAACCGGTGATATGCTCGTAGAGAAAACGGTTCTGCACATTATCCGCTGGTTCATTGAAAAACTGATGGAAGAGCCGGAAAGGTTAAGATATTTCCTGACCAACATTGCCACCCGCGAGCGCGAAGATTTTTTCAACTCAAGCTTCAAAAAAGTGGCGGAGTTGTCGGTAATAGGGAAGTGCGCGTTTGCGAAGAATTAAAAAAGCCCGCTGTGTTTAGCAGCGGGTTTTAGTTTTCTCAGGAACAAGAAAAGTTGGAATGGTAATGAAAATCAATATTACCTGAGAAAACTGTTCACATGTTAACATGGTTAATAAAAAATTGCAAATAGATATCGGAAATCAGGCAATTATTTTTTACATTAGCAGGAGAAAAAAATAAATATCAACTTTTAATTTTCAAAATCATGGGATTCTTTTCATGGTTATTTAGTGACACCTCTGATGGAAGTACCATCAAAGTCAGAGAAAGTGAAGATAAATCAAAAATTGTTGCCGACAAATACACGCACACTGGCGGAGACAAACATGTTCACGAGAGTTATTCTATCGACAAATCAGAGGGTACTTTTAAAGAATATCACGGAGGAGAAAATTCTTCTGACCGCAGCTACAATAAATAAAAATTGTTTTGCTTCAGTTAGGTAATATTCTTCTAAGATTTATCTTTTTTTGCAGATGTACCCAAGTCGGATATTTCATTGAGATATCTTTGATATAATTCAACAATTTCTTCTTTGTTTGTACCACGCATTAACCTCCATGCTTCGTTGTTAAAATAATCATCAAGTTCGTAAAAGAACCAAGCAAGTTTAATCAAAGGAGAATTGAAATCGGAAAAAATATATTTGCCGAATATTTTTTTATTAAAAAAGTCTTTTGCCTCTTTTTCATTTCTATCAACAATCAATCTCATAACTTTTTTTATATTGTTATTGAATTTTATCACCGTATCATTAGCCATAACGGCATAATACCATATTAAAAGGAAGGGAATACCAAGTGTTGCGTCAGATTTTACTTTTCCCCAATCTCAAAATCGCATAAATCTTTGAGCGGAATATCAAAGCCGATGGAGAGGGAAACGATCGTTTCGAGCGACACATTTTTTATGCCCCGCTCTATTCGGGAAATCTGCTCTCTTGAAAGCCCGCTTTCAAAAGCAAGTTGGGCTTGAGATATGTTCTGCTGCTTTCGGAGATGCCTCACTCTTTGTCCGAACTTTTTGCGAATCTTCTTGCCTTGAGATTTTTTCACAGAGCAAAAGTCCGAAGAGCATAAAATAATTTGTAACCGAGCGGTCACATATCAAAATTTGTTTATACATTTGGATTATCGTTAAAATCTAATACGGTTGAAAAATTTAACTGTCCTACTCGCCACATTCTTGATTTCAGCAATGACATTTGCACAAATCAGCGATTGTAAAATATGTGGCACGTACTATTACAACAGTAATAGCGGAAAGGAAGGAATTATTGTTATTAATAAAGATGGCAATTGGCAAAATTACATTGTTAAAAATGGTGAAGAAATTCCTGCATACAAAGGGGAATGGGAACAAGACGACAATGGCATAACAATTTTTTTTCTGATCAACAAAGGAAAAAGAATTAAACTGACGTCAACTCCAAATGCTAAGGATAATATGTATACAGGGAAGAAGGGTGATAAGAGATTTGTTGTCCTTGGTAATAGATACTTCTACAGGAAATAAATACTAAAAAGATTCAAAAATTAAACTTACAAAAAAATATCTGGATGAAATACTTTACTCCTCTTTGCTCTCTCCTTCTTCCACTTCCGCTTTTAAGTCAAACCATTGAGCCGAGCGTGATTGCTTCGGCAGGAGGAGGATCGCCCACGCTTCTTACATGGACAGTGGGCGAAACCGCTGTGCAGAATATTCCTTCCGCCAGCAATTATCTTTCGCAGGGATTTCAGCAGGTGCTCAAAGAAAATAATTCATGCGCTCTTCCTGCCTGCCTCAAGTGCATTGTTATAGGTGTAAACGAAGCCAATAACGATAATTTTTCAACAGAAATTTTTCCCAACCCTGCTTCAAGTAATTTAACTCTGCTCGTTTCTTCTTCCGAAGAAATCCCCATAAATATTACACTGACCGATTTATTGGGGAATGTTGTTTACAGTAGCCAAGCATCGCTTCATTCAGGAAAAAACACCTTAACTATTGATTTGAATAATGTATCTGACGCTGTATATTTTTTGCGCTTCAACAATTCTGAGAAAAATATTTCTTCAGTTTACAAAGTGCAAAAATTGAAATAGTAAACCTTTAAAACTATCTCTCAATGAAAAAATCAATTCTATTTCCGCTCGCAGTTTTTATTGCAAACTGCCAACTGCTTTTTGCGCAAGCACCCGAAATGCTCAACTATCAGGGCGTGGTGCGCGATGCGCAGGGCTGCCCGATGGCTAATCAGCAAACTTGTTTGCGCTTCAGCATTCTGAGCGGTTCTACATCCGGTCCTACTATTTATCAGGAAACGCATACAAAAATCAGTGATGCGCTGGGTTTTGTTACTGCACAGGTGGGGAACGGAACTATAGTGTCAGGAACATTCAGCACGGTTCCGTGGGGCTTACAACAATCGGGCAACCGGCACATGCATATATTCAAAGAGAAATTTTCAATAATCAATTCGTTATCAAAACCGATAAACCAAATGTAAAAGTAAGTTGGCAGGTAACAGGTGTTCGTAACGACCCCTATGCTAAACAGAATAGAGTGGTTCCGGAGGTTGATAAAAGCAAAGAAGAAAAAGGATTTTACCTGTATCCAGAATCTTACGGGTTGCCAAATGAAATGTCCATTGATTATCAAAAAATGAAACTTGTTCCTCCTCCTGTTGGGAAAAAATAAAAAACAATCATTTATCGACAAACCAAATATAGAGGAGAGTTGGATGATAACAGGCGTAAGATATGATAAGTGCGCCCATAAGCACCGTGTTGCAACAAGGCGAGCAACCGTTCATTTGCAATTGCTCCAATCGCATGAATAAAAACTCGCGAAAAAATTTTCTTATAATAATTTGTTCGTGAATTAGAAAACCATACATTTGTCCTATCCTAATGAAAAACCTATTTTATAATAATATGAAATTAATTTTATAGAAAAGGTTTCTTCCACTCTCTTTAGCGGGCAGAGAAAAAGAAACTGAAAGTAAAACATAAAAACTTTTGGTGATGAAAAAACTTCTCTGCTTTTTTTATATAATCCCTTCCCTTCTTTTTATTTCTTCTTGCTTCGCACAATCACAAACTCCAGCATGGCTTTTTCCTATAATGTTTAAAGATGGAAACGATGAACGGGATACTATTTATATAGGATATGATACGGCTGCACAATATTCAAGTGGGATAGACACGGCTTTTGGCGAAAAATATATTAAGATAGACACAACTCGCTTTAATGCAGGCATTGAAATCTCCGCTGACTCTGCGTTTAAATATGATATTATGAAGCAACCGATTGCTGCCCAAATACGATTTTATAAGGGCATTATGCCTCTCACGATGTACTGGTACGATACCTTATTTTATAATGATAGTTTACCCTTTCCCAATTTATCTCCAAAACCGAGAGCAAGGGGTGATTTAGCATGTGGTGATGGTAATCCGAATTATTTTAATTGTCCTCTTAATGATGCAATAGTCTTAACTGATATGCCAGATAGTTTGCCGTTTATACCTTTTTTTACTTATTCGGACAGTATTGTGTTTACGGGAGATAGTACTCAGCCCGGCATTTCTGTGGGCGGTTTTTTATTACTAATAAAACCGTTTAACAGTTCCCAAACAGTAGGAACAATTAGTGAATCTAAAGAAACAGAAGATGTTGATTTATTTCCTAATCCTTCTTCTTCGTCTTTTATTTTAAAATCAAAATATGTTTTGATTAAATATTATAAGATTTATAATATTCTTGGCGAGCAACTTTTTTCAGAATCCATGAAAACGCCATTGCAAGAAACGAAGATTAATGTTGAAAAAAATCTTGATGGCATTTACTTTATTGAAATAGAAACAACAAAAAACAAAACAATAAAAAAGTTTATTGTTATAAAATAAATAAAAATGAAAAATAAAAATTTACTCTTTTCTTTACTGTGCATAGGAAATATTTTTTATTTCATTGATTGTTGGAGCCAATGCACATCAACCTATTGTAGTGAAAATGGATATAATTCTCCTCTCAAGGGTACTGTCAGAGTGCTATTGGTTTTTGCTGAGATTACTGATCCGCAAAATTGCTCGGGCAGTTATGGAATAACTGGTGTCACAAATGCTCAAACTCCAAATTGGCAAAGTGGCAGTTTGCCTTTAGATAAAGATGATTATTTAAATCCTAATTCTGCCTCAGAAGTAGGAGGTAAAATCACTGACTTTTTATATGAAGCATCTTTGGGTCAGTTTTCTTTACTGGGGGATTATTACCCCGACCTTGTTCAGGTTAGTTGTAGCGACATTTCTACTTCTGGGGGACTATTTAATGTTGTTGCAGATTACATGAATAATAATCCTGATCCAATAACTGGAAACCCTAACACTATTACTACTGCTAACGGATTGGATTTAGAACAATACTTTGACAATTGGAACCAACCCGCACTCGGAACAACCAAAACTTTCTCAGCTACAGGAGATGGCAAAGTAGATTTTATTGCAGTTATCTGGAGAAATGCTAAAGCGCTTAGTTTTAACTGCTCATTTAATGCCCAGTTTTTTTATGGTGCGACTAGGACAATAAAAACATTAAGCGGTGCTAATAATTATTCCCAAAATACGTCCTGCAACAGCGATGGCTGGTGGATGCCCTTTATGGTTGAATGGATTCATGCGACTTATGGAGGTAATAATTTTCATGGCACAGGAGGAGGTTATCTATCGAGAACTTTTATACCGGACTTTGGACATTGGTTCAGTACTCTTGGACAAGGCGCATATCCAATTATGCGTATGTATAATGCATGGGATAGAGATAGAGCAGGATGGAAAAATCCGACAAAAAATTATTTAATCAGTGGGCTTGATGATGTTGGTGCTACCGAAGTACCCACATCTTTTGATATTTCAAATCAGAGTTCTACTGCAAATGGAATTTATATTCTCCGAAACTTCTCATCTTCTGGTGATGCAATAAAAATTAAGCTACCATATTTTAATACTTCTCCACCTTATACTTCTCTTTATAATCAATATTTGTGGCTTGAAAATCATCGAATGACATCTCCTTTTGATAATGAGTTAGCTACCAATCCTTGCTCACAACAATTGAGACCAGGATTATATTCCTATATCACTGTTGGGAAAGATGTCAAAGAAAGTAATACAAGTTCAAATGCAGTATTTGGCTATTCTGCGCCAATGGATCTTGAAGGATTTTTTTATCCTCTTAGTGCCGAAGGTAACTATGATTTTTTTTATGATTATTCACAGATAGTAACGGGATCTTGGATAGATTGCAATTTTAACAATACAAATATTCCCATTGATAAATCAAAAAGCCAACCAAATCCTTTTACAGGTCATAATGATTTGGAACTCTATTTGGATTACAACCAGGATGGTTCTTGGCCTACTGGAGATAATGTACAAGGAGGATTAAGTGAAATTATTGGTGGAAATGTAATACAGAATTGGCCAGCAAGTGGTGATGATGAAGATGCTTTTAATTCTGCATTTAGTAATAATTTAAAAATTTCTCTTTCTTCTAATCCCGCACCAATTCCAGTTTATACTTGGCAAACATATACATTGCCAGATCCCACTCCTGCCACAACTGACAATAGAAAAATATGGTTGAATGGTTTATCAATAGAAATATTAGATGAAGATGCATTTAATGATGGATCAGGTGCATTAAAAATAAAAATACTTTGGGATAATTATAATGTTGATAAAAATGTTCGCTGGTGCGGAGATATTATGCTTTCAGATTTCCCTCCAGTGGGATACGGAAGCGGTAATCCGGATTATCTGAATGTACTTACAGGCAACACCTTATTATTAGACCAAGGATTATCACCAACACGCACTACTAATGCAATTACTTACAATGGTCAACCCGTACTTGCTGATGCGACAATATTTACTTGTCTGCCGGGTTCTCATTTTCATTTAGAAAACAATTCAACAGTTATTGTAGACAACAACAGCACATTGAAATTGCAGAACGGCAGTAAATTAGAAATTCATAATGGAGCAAAGGTCATTGTAAGAAATGGCGGAAAATTAATAATGGAATCAGGGTCTCAACTTGGCATACATGATGGTGGTCAAGTTTTTATTGATCAGGGAGGGACGATGGAATATGATAATAGCAGTATCTTCCTAGACGGAAATAATGCCTTAATCGAATTTAAGGGAACATTAAATATTAAACCCAATGCAATCTTTACCTTTTCCAATTCTACTCCTGTTGGAGGTTATATAAAATTTTCTTCCCCCACCTCTCTCAGCAATAATATAATTGCCGGAACAAATTCAAAAATCATTCTCAATGGAAACGGTCAGACAGATAAAGTTTTAGAAGTAATTCAGGAATCTATGTATGCTGGAAGTTTGTCAGCAACACCGCTTACACTTTTTTCTGTTACGAATGGATTGATTGCGCTTGGTAATAATTCACGTTTAAATGTCGGCTGTCCTCTTGCATTCAACAATGTAAAAGTTACTTCTACCTCTGGCGCGTTCAACAATCATCGCGGAGTTCATATCTACGGACAATCAGGAGTGACGATTGATAACTGCACTTTTGAATATGGGAAATATGGCATTTATGCATTTCTTACTACTGGCGGTTCTCCCCTTACTGTTACAAACAGCACTTTTCAATATTGTACAACAGGTTTGTTTTCGAATGATAAAGGTGTTACTCTTGGCTCTTGCCAATTTTTAAGCAATACTCTTAATGGATGGTATGCCTCCGCAATGTCTTTGCCAAGCCAGTTAACAAGTAGTACTATTTCTCAAACTAACAAAACTGGTGTTGTTTATAATTCTGCTGGAACATCTAGTTTGCTTGTAAAAAATTCTTCAATCAGTAATAATAATGCATTGGGTTTTTTGTTTTGCGGTGGCATTTCATATACTGGAACAGGTATGTTAACAATTCGTTGTGGCTCCGTTGCCAATAATGCAACGTCAATAAAAAAATGGGGCATTCAGATAAACAGTGGAGCAGGCCTTAATATGAGTTCTACTATGGTTCCTAAAGGAGGAAATGTGTCAGCAACAAACAATAAAATAACCATTGAAGCAAATTGTGCAAATATGTTGTTTTTAAATCAGGGGTACAATGATTTGAGACCTCTTTCAGGCGGTAAAGTTGCAATTGGATCAGTTAAAAATAATTGCTCAAACAATTTACCAGCAGCGCGTAACCGTTGGAAAAATGCCATTCAGCCCCCAACAAATGTGGATTATTTGCTTACAACATGTAACTGCAACCCCAACCAAAATATTATCATCAGCGACCCAACACCTTTTAATAGTAGTGTTTTAGTTCCGCCAGCATGCACCGATCAGGCATTGCTTCCTCCTCCTCCCAAAAACCCCAATGCGGCAATGTCCACTCCACTTGAGTTTTGTCCTAATTGCCCGACTTTAAATACTGCTTCTTTCAGCAATGTAAAATTAAATGATGCAGTACGGCAGGCAATGGACAAAATGGAAATTGAAAATGCTGCGGGCAATGACTTAACCGCAGTAAATCAGTTTTATGAAATTCTAACTTTCCCCATTCAACAAAAACATGAACGATTTGATTGGCTCAATAATGTATCTTATACAAAAATGAAAGAAGCATTGGGTAATGCTTTTCTCACAGGCAGAACAACGGATTTTTCTCTGAGCAATTCATCTGTACAAAATCTCCTTGCCGTACAGGATTCAATTATCAAAAAAGCCAAGGCAAGCGGAGATGCTTTCACAGAATTTTATACAACTACAGACAAAGCTTTTGTGTACCGCCTGATAAATCAGCGAGAGAAAACACTTGAATTACTGGATGGTGTTGTCTCTTGTATGGCTTTGGACAGTCTTCAGAATTCATTTTTAACCGATGCAAGAAAAATCGTGTTCCTTGAATATATTGTACTAAAGGGGCAAGAACTAAAAGAGAACTTTGAAAGATTATTGAATGATAGTATTGGACAAATAAATTCTCCAAGCGGAATCAGTGTAACAAATCAGGATTCTGTTACGGAGACATTTTTCTGTGCTGGAGATTCGATCAAACTAAGGCCAAATCAGTTTGGTACTACTTATAGTTGGGATTTCGGCAACAGTACTACTTCCAATCTTGCTTCGCCTACCGTAGTGTATAATCTGCCGGGAACATATAACATTAAACTAATTACCAATTCATCTTGTTCAACAGATACATTTAATTCATTGATTACAATCAATACTGCTCCTATTGCAAATTTTAGTTCATCAACAACTTCTGGAGTTTCTCCTTTACAAATAAGTTTTAATAATACCTCCACTGGCTCAAGCCCTATTCATTACTCTTGGAATTTTGGAGATGGAATTATAGATACGACAACAAATCCTTTACATATTTTTCAACGGTCTGGGACTTACTCCGTGTGTCTGACAGTATCAAACAAGTGTACAGAGGACACACAGTGTATAGTAATCACGGTGATTTCTACAATACATGGATTTATTTACAATGATTCTATTTGCGGTGGTGGTCCAGCAATAGGCGATACAATCGTGTTAACTACCCCACATGGTAACATTATAGAAGGTGTAAGCCCTGCTATTTCAGACTTAAACGGCAAGTTTATTTTTGATCCTTTAGAAATAAATGCATTATTAACAGATTCGAACTTTAGTTCTTTTGTTTATTATTCATTACAAACACGCGGTACCTTTTCTGTAAAAGATACAACTACTAAAACTATTTCGCAATGGATCGGAACAAGTCCGGTTACATTAACTAAAAAATGTCCTCCTATAACCTATCAAAAAACCATTGGCGGCATTGGCAACGAAGAAAATAATTATTGCATCCACACTTCCGATGGAGGATTCTTGATTGCCGGAAGCACCACCAGTGCAGGCGCGGGTGGGCGCGATATTTATGTAATGCGAACCGACAGCGCGATGAACATTCTTTGGTCAAGAACATTCGGAGGCCCGAACGATGATGTTCTTTTTGATCGCCAGCCCACGCTTTCTCTCGGTCAAATAGCAACTCCCATGGCAGCAGCGCAAAGCGGTGGTTTCATAATTCTCGGACACACCTTTTCTTTCGGACAGGGAAGCAGTGATTTATATCTTTTGAGAATTGGCAACAACGGAAATCTAATTTGGTCAAAAACTTTCGGGACAAATCAAATTGAACGG
>Ga0247727_10008764_pt1 | contig 18637 bp, 20 predicted proteins | sample WisWelCaveWW1625_FD_202498 | JGI IMG/M metagenome (GOLD analysis project Ga0247727, IMG submission 202498) | Biofilm microbial communities from Wishing Well Cave, Virginia, United States - WW16-25 | ecosystem: Environmental > Aquatic > Deep subsurface > Groundwater > Cave microbial mat | place... | reverse complement strand
CCCCTCCATCTGTTCAACGAGCTGTTTGCAAATGGCGAGGCCCAGGCCGGTGCCGCCGAACATCCGTGTGGTCGAGGTATCCGCCTGGGAGAAAGGCTTGAACAGAAGAGCCTGTGCCTCGGGTGCAATGCCGATTCCCGTGTCGGTTACGGCAAATTCGATCAGGGCGCGGTCGGTGGTCTCCTCGCCCCTGGTCACGTAAATCATCACCTCGCCCTGTTGGGTAAACTTGATCGCATTGCCGGTGAGATTGACGAGGATTTGACGCAAACGGCCGGGGTCGCCCCGTAGAGCCGTGGGCACCTCAGCGTGTAGGAGGCAACCCAATTCCAGGCCCTTGCGCTGCGCCTGCTCGGCAAAGAGGTCCAATGCCTCTTCGACCGTCGTCCGAAGGTCAAAATCGATCGTTTCCAATGTCAACCGCCCAGCCTCGATCTTCGAGAAGTCAAGGATGTCGTTGATGATGTCGAGCAGCGCCTCACTTGATCGCCGGACGGTTTCGGCGTAGTCGCGTTGCTCAGGAGTCATCTGTGTATCGAGCAAGAGTCCGGTCATCCCCATGATGCCGTTCATGGGGGTACGAATTTCATGGCTCATGACGGCGAGGAAGGAGGACTTGGCTTGTGTGGCTGCCTGAGCCTTGGCCAACGCAAAGTCGAGGGCGTAGTTTTTCTGCTCAAGCTCCTTCGCGTGGGCGTGAACTTTGGCCTCCGCCCGTTTCCGTTCGATGAACTGACCGATTTGGCTGCCGACGGTGACGAATACCTGCAGCAGATCATCATCAGGGAGGCGGATCTCATGGCTGAAGAATTCCAGCGCCCCCAGTACCTTTTCGTTGATCCTGATGGGAAAAGCGAAGGCGCCATGCAGGTTCGCCTGCGCGGCGAACGGAGCGCGGGGAAAGTTGGCGTCCTGCACCACATCGGGGCTCCAGGCTGGTTCGCCGTTCGCCCAAACCCGACCGGGCAGGCCGATCCCACGTGTGAAGACGGTCTGCATGGTGACACGTGAGAACTCCGTCGCGTCCAGTGAAGGCTGGTGCCAGATATCCGTGCAACTGATGACGCCCGTTTGTTCGTCCACCAACCACATCGCGCCAAGATCCCAACGGGAGAGATCGCAGACGGCGCGAAGGATCTTTGGCATCGCGTCTATCAATGTTTCTCCCTCGGCCAGTATCCGGGTCGTATTGTGGTGCAAGGCCGACCGCTCTTCCATCCGCTTCCGCTCCGAGATATCCCGCACGAACGCGCTGAACGTGTAGGCCCCCTCCTGCACCAAGGCCGGCGAGATCGCCAGTTCGACAGGAAACTCGCGCCCATCCCGGTGGCAGGCCGTGATTTCGATCCGTGTGTTCAGCACCGGTCCTTCGCCGGTTGCCAGGAAATGACGCAACCCGCGTTCATGGGCTTCCCGGTGTTGTGCAGGGACGATGGTGGCGGAGAGGAGTCGCCCGATGGCCTCTTGCCGGGGCCAGCCGAACATCTGTTCGGCTTGGACGTTCCAGTCGGTGATGACTCCAGCGGCATTCATCCCGATGAACGCATCGAGCGCCATCTCAATGATGCGCTGCGTGTGTGCCTCGCTCGCGCGCAGCCACGCTTCGCCTTCCCTGGCGTGCGCACGCTCCTGCTCGAGGTCGCAGGTCTTCTTGAGAATTTCCGCCGGCCGTTCCTGCACGCGCATTTCTAACTCGTCGTGCGCTCGACGCAGCGCCTCCTCCGCTCGCTTGCGCTGGGTGATGTCAGTGGTAATGCCGCACAGGGCATAGGGTTTTCCGTCTCCACTGTACAACGGAAATTTGGAGACAAAACTCGTGTGAGGACCATCGTCGTGCATGGCGACTTCCTCAAATTCGAGCGGCACTCCAGCCTGGAATACCTTGAGATCATTGGCACGAAACGCAGCGGCCTGCTCGGTCGCACAGATGGCCTCATCCGTTTTGCCCATGACTTGCTCGCGAGTGATATGGAACGCGCTTTCGAATTGGCGATTGACATCGAGATAGCGGCCCTCGGCATCCTTCAGAAACACTATCCCCGGGCTGTTATCGAAAATGGCCCGGAGTCGCCCTTCGCTTTCGCAGAGTTCTTCCTCTGCCCGCCTGCGTTTTTCGTCCGACTGGGACTGAGATCGCGCGGTCCATCCGATGAGGATGACGAAAATGATCATGTGAGTCACAGCGAAGAACGCCGTCCCGAATCCCGTCTCATAGAGTCCCGCATCCTGGCCCTTGACTCTCAACCACCCACTTACCAGGGGGATGAGGATGGCGAAGGGAAGAAGGCGCCGTCCCATGACAGCGCCTGCGTTCTCGCTGAGGACGCCACTCATCAGCCCACGCGTCGGATGGGCGGCTAGAATCCCGAAGCAGAGCACCAGAAACGTCAGCGTCGTATGTAACGCCATCGAGGTGTAGACGCTGATGCTGTAAAGGGATTTGACCCCATACACGTAGCCGACCAGGGCGATCAAAGATCCCACCCCGGCGCCGAGGACCAGGTATTGGGCTGGCACAATTCCGCGGTTGGTCTCCAGGAGCAGCAGGGCGCAGCCAATCAGGAAGAAGTTCAGGGCGGTAGCCGGCGACATCCGTCCCAGATGAGAAGTTCCAACGGCGTCCGATGGTTCTTTGAGCAGGAGTTGATCAAGACCCAGGTCCCAGTCGAGGACGTACTCGCTGAGTGTGAGCATACCCACCAGGGCAACGACGGCTGCACAGGCTTGCCCGATACGGCGAGTGCTTTGCCTGGTTTGCTCCCTCTGCAGAATCCACAGCGATACGCCGGCCAGGGTGAAGGCGAGCGCCGTATTGGCCTTCATCGTCACCAGACCAGGCAGGACACTCTTCAAGGAGGGAATGTCGCTTATCCAGCCGACGAGCACAAGGAGGCCGACCACGATTGCAGTTGCGCTCCCAGCCTGTGACAAGGATCGCAGCGAAAAGATGGAAGGTCTACCGGTCTGAGTGATCATGCATGATGGAATGTCTTTTGCCACGAATTCTGTCCCCTCATACCACCCTTTCATTGTTTGCATCCCTATACGTGCGTTAGTGAATAGGAGAAAGGCGCGCCGCCGTCCACCTTTCCTTCGGCCCAGGTAACAACCGGTATCAGCACACCGCCTCGTTAGAAAATCGCGGAAGCTGTCGATATGACGGGGAGACAGGTTCCTTCGGTTTTGCAGAGGCAGAAATCAAGCATTCCGGAAGCGAACCTTTACCGTTCGTGGTCTCGTTGTGAATGATACAACAGATTATAAAATATGCTTGTTTTTTCTCTTTTGGCTCAACACAGATTCGTGTGGATAATTTCTGCTCAGTTCCGAGGCAAGAAGGCGGTCAGAATCTTGAGCCGGAGATACTCCTCATCCCGCTAGCCGTAGGCACGCCATTGAATCATGCGAATCTTGTTATTCAGACCTTCGACAAACCCCAGCGTGACCTTGTTGAGGAGCATGCAATACGCCGCGATGCCGTCCCAGTGCCGGTCGATCAGGGCGGCAAATTTCTCAAAAGGCCGGAGCCGTTCCCACTTGAGCTGCTCGCGCCAACGGGTGAAGCATTGCCGGCCCAGCCTTCGCGGCGATAGGCCCCGAGTTGGCCGAACTCCTCCTTGATCAGGTAGGCGGTGGCCAAGCGCTTGTTGGCCCGCAGCAGCTTCCGTAGCGACCGGCGGCCGGCCAATGTGAGATTGGCGCGGTGGGAGAGTGGCGTGTAGTGCTGGCCCTGAGCAACTCCGGTGTTATACACGCTATCGTCTTTCGCAATGATGTCTTGTCCATTTCATCAACACTATGGGTGTTGATCGGAAGCATGGCGGAGACTTTTCTTGGCGGAGAGTGAGGCTTGTGCTATAGTCCCACGAATTGTGTTGGTGAAATGAGGTCCTTCATGCACTTCGTTCGTATTGGCAAGAAAGCCTTAAACCTGGATAGTGTGAGCTACTGCGAAGCACAGGTTTGGCAAGATGATATGTCGCTCAAGGTCTATTTCGCCGGATCCGCGAACAATACCCCGCTGGTATTCGCCGAAGGCGATGCCAAAGAACTATGGAAGTACTTGGAATACGTTTCTGAAAAACCTGTCTAACGCCTCCACTTCCTCAACTCTCTGATTATACGTTTCGCTTCTTGATCCCTACAGACGTTTGAGGCCCCTGTCTCTTCGAATGGATCCCTACCCTGAATCAATGCTTCCTAATTACCACACGAGATCACAGGCGACCACTTAGTACGGTCGGCCTGCCTGCATAGATGGGGCAGCAATCACAACCGGCATGATCCAACCGTCCTTCTTGTAGCTACGATAGTAGACGAGCACCTTTTTTACATAATCTTGTGTTTCTTTATAGGGTGGGATCTGTCCATATCGATCCACCTTGCGTTCACCCGCGTTATAGGCAGCCAAAGCTAACCGGATGTTCCCGTGGAACCGGTCCAGGAGATACCGCAGGTGCTTGGCCCCACCGGTGATGTTGTCATTCGCATCGTAGAGGTTTCGGACGCCATGCCGGATGGCAGTTTCCGGAATCAGCTGCATGAGCCCTACCGCCCCCGCCTTCGAGATCACGGTCGGATTAAAGGAAGACTCGGCCTTCATTACCGCAAGGAGCAATGCCGGTTGAACGTGGTGCTGCTGAGCCGCACGGATGACTGCTTGCTCAAATTCTAGATTCGCCACACCACTGTGATACCGGCCTTGCGGCGAATTGCTGTGACAGGCTCATTTGTCGGTATATTCGTCAGGCTCACCTGACCCGTGGGGCCGACGTATCCATAGATCGGCGCATCGGCGAGAATAGAGGGCGCCAAAGTCGCCATCAGTATCACGACTGCACAGGCAAGAAATCTGGCGGGGCCCTTGAGGCTGAATGTCCGGCCTCCTGAGTCATCACTCTATGGTTGGTTGTGAAGCTCGACCCTGTTCATCTTCGTTTCCTCCCTGTGCCGAAACCTGTGATACCCTTCGGCGCCTCTTTCATGGTGCTCGGGAGTTGACCCTGTCCTATGACGCTGTAAGCGCAGGTTCTATGCTGTCTGGCAGGGAGGATAAAATGCTTGGTTGTGTAATGATTCCTCTAACTTGTGATCACTTATGACTCTCAATCTCTCTTGTGCCAGATCCCCCAAACGAGGGGCTCGCGCGCGCCGAAGCAGACTGTGGTATTCTTTGCTCTCGCAATCGTCTGACCGAGAAGGAAGCAACTGCCATGGCGAAACTTAGGTACTGCGAACGAGTCCACACGCAGTTCCCCGTTGTGTTTGCAGGTGAGGCCTATGTGGGGGAGGGAACCGTGCTCAACATGTCTGTCCCTGGCTGCGCCGTCCACAGCCGAAAACGAGTACAGCCCGGCTCCTATCTTGAGATGAGAATGCTCGTCCCTGACACCACGTCTCCGCTCCGAGTCGGATTGGCCAGAGTGCGCTGGTGCGAGGGACGACGGTTCGGTGTCGAATTTATTCAAATGCCTGGTGAAGACCAAGTCCGCTTAGGTCGGCTCGTCAAAAATGAGGTTCCTCTCGCGCTGCCACCTCGATCCAGCGCGTGGCAAGGGGCGCATTCCTGAAAACAATCACACCAGCTAATGAGGGTGAAGGCACATGAAGAGAAGTCTTATGCTCATCATGATACTGCTCCTGGCAGGTTGCGCTGAACCCTATACTGTGTTCCATAGCCAGACGGGCCAGCCGATCATACTGGGTCGCCGCGCATATTCCTACGAAGGATGCCTCTCTACAATGCGCGAGGAGGCGGCTCGACTTGGAGTCTCGCTGAGCACAGTCCAGGTGAGAGGTTCGTGGCAAGGTCGTTCCCTCCTCTGGCCCTTCGAACCAGGGTATGCCTGCGAAGGGGCAATTGGCCCCGAACGTCTCCCACACGGAATCTATCCGAACGTTCCGCCACTCTCACCTCAAGGATAGTCTTCGCCCACTTCCTGCTGTTTTTGACTTCGTCCACATGATGAAAAATCCGGGAGAGGATTCTCTTTATCAATCCCACAAGAGAGCTGTTGACAATACCACTGCTGGCGCAGTATTACACGACCAACACTAGCGGATGGAGTCTATGGGGTGCCCACTTTGGATCTGCTCTCTGTTTTTCGCCAAATGCGATACAAAGAAAGGAGGTGGCTCGTATTGAGCTCGCGGCGATGTTCATTTTTCAAGAGCCGGTAACAGAATACCTCGTCGGCGATTCGGGAGAAGTATTTCGTTCATCTGCCGCACACGATTCGAAATAATTTGCTTCACAGGAGTTGTAATGGAAGACCTGGTTATCGAAGAAGAAGGCGCCTCATCCGCACTGAAAATTACGCTTGGTGATTTTCTCGTCTTCATCAATTGGATGAATCAAACTGAAAAATCTCTTGATCGCGCTGAAGCCTTGCCGACCCTCCCTGACTTGGATTCCGGCAAGGTCAAAGGCTGGATTCAACTCGTACAGCGGCTTGAGGAACGCTTCCGCCGGAGTGAAGAAAAGAAACTGGCGCTCGAAGCGAATGTGATCGCACAGGAAGCACAGTTGGGACAACTCTTGTCGCACTTGCACGCGAATATCGCCTCACTCTACGACAACCTCGGACAATCGCAAAAAGCCGAAGAGGTTCGTCGCCGAGCTGAAGCACTCCATGTAAGTTAAAACCAGGTTGCCTGAATCCCAGATCGTCCGCCGTGGTTCCTCTTGACCGCCCTAGCCGGCATTATTCATGACGGTTCGTCGCGAAAGCGTGCAGACGCGAAGCGAGACGGGCACTCGGAGGCGTGAAGCCCTGAGGCATACTCGTGCAGTATGTCGAAGGGCTGAACGGCGAGACTGCTCGTCGCAGCCGCGTATTCGCGCTTGCAGTAGAAGCGCTCATGAATAATGCGGGCTGGGTAGCTATCTCGTTGGCTTGCATCTGCTTACAAGGGGGGGGTCATGGTCTTCACCGGGGAGAGCGGTATCATGAGCCCTATGCCGTTACGCTTGTCCGTGGCGTGGATGCCCCTTCAAGTTTCACGCCTTTCCCTTACCGTATTGTCGCATTTTCTTTATCCTTCCTCGTCTCTTGGCTATAATCAATCTCTCATTAGAAGCCGGCCTCGTCACAGACAACCGGTCCTGATCTAGGAACTAGGAACCGGACTCAGGGGTTCACGCGATAGCGAAGGTGTCAGATGATCAAAGCGCTTCTCGTCGAAGACAATGACGTCGACGCTCAGCTCACGCAGGATCTCCTTTCTGAATGGAGCATGGAGAAATTCCAGATTACCCGGGCGAAAACGCTGGGTGAGGGACTCACGCTTCTCAGTCGTGAGCGGTTCGATGCAGTGCTCTTGGACCTGTCTCTCCCGGATGCGTTCGGGCTCCCGACGGTCAGACAGGTCCAGGCCACCAGTCCGACGATCCCGATTGTCGTCCTCAGCGGCGTGAGCGACCAAAGCCTGGCGCTGCAAGCCGTCCAGCAGGGGGCGCAGGATTACCTCGTCAAAGGTCAGGGTCATCCCGAGCTTTTAGCTCGTGCCGTTCGCTATGCCATTGAGCGGAAACACTCTGAAGAACACCTGACCTACCTCGCACAGTACGATCACTTGACCGGACTGGTGAATCGTACCCTCTTTCGTGATCGGCTGGTTCAAGCCATGGCTCGAAGCAAGCGCATGCAACAACCGATTGGTCTCATGCTCCTCGATCTCGATCGATTCAAAGCGGTGAATGATACTTTCGGTCACGACATGGGTGACGAAGTACTCAAGGCCGTGTCTGAACGATTCAAGGCTTGTGTGCGGGAAGTCGATACCGTGGCCCGGATGGGTGGGGACGAGTTCACGATTATTCTAGAAGGGGTCTCTTCGGAACAGAACATTCTTGTGGTGGCAAAACGCATCACGGAATCCATTGCCACGCCGTTCGAGCTAAAGGGGCACCACATCTCCGTCGGCGTCAGCATCGGTATTACGATCTATCCTCACGACGATCATCCTGTCGATGAATTACTGAAGCATGTCGACACGGCCATGTACCGAGCAAAACAGCAAGGTGGCAGTGCGTTTCATCTGCACGAAGCCTCTGGGATGCATTCGGCCAAACTCCTTCCGTAGGAGCCTGTCCAACATTGACCTTTCTACTGCAACGAACGATCCGCGACCATTTGCGTCGTTCTCGGCCAGAAAAAATCCTCAATGTATTCCAGCGAATGCACCTCCGGTTTTTCCGGGCCTGCGGCCTCGCATCTGGCTGCACCTCCTTCGCCTCGTCACGAAGGCAATGTCGGACAGGCTCCTAGAGATCACGCACCACCGACGTTGCGGAATCAGGACCAGATACACCTTTTGACTCCTCCACGACCTCGCTTTCTGTCTTCTACCAGGATGCTGAAAAAGTCCGTCAGCGGCGTTCTCGCTTCGCTCCCAGGAACCGCGAAACGTGAGGCGTGAAACGTGAAACGAAAGTCAGCTGCGGAGTTGCGGCCTTGCAAGGGATAAGGCGCGTCCTTGGGCGAGAGGCTGTCTTGGCAGACTCAGGGCGGGCGGGTGAAGTAGCCGCCAGGGTTGGGCGGGTGAGAAATCTGGCCTTTTTGAGCATCCTGCAGGGGTATTCTCTCCTTGTCCCCGACATGCTGGCCATCGAAGCTCTGCTGTGCCGAAATAGTTTTCCCGCAGCCTGCTACGCATTGACTCCCAAATTGTCGGTGTCCTCGATATCCAGGTTCATCACCGGCCGATGTCACCTAACGGCTGGTCCGTCACGATCAAGGGCCCGCGCGGATTGGGAGCAAGAATGTTTGAGGTGCCGAGCGCCTCCCGACCGGGAGTAGGGTGGCAGTCGGGAGTGATCACCATCCCCCAGTGCTGATTCTCGCTGCACATATTGTCGACGAGGAGCGCTTCCGCGTGATGAAAGAGGAGAATTCCGCTCAGCATATTCTCCCGACACCGGTTCCTGACAAGTTCCGGATGGCTCCCAGGATCACGCACCGCAATACCGAAATGGTGGTTACCCCTACAAACATTATCTGCGACCCTCGGCTGTGCCCCGGCAAACACAAAAACCCCCGATTCGCGGTTGCCACAGACTTCGTTCTCGACGAATGTCGGCCGCGATTGCGGGCCATAAATCACCACGCCGGACAGAATACCCTCCGTGGCGCGGCACTGTGTCACAGTACAAGAGGAATCGAGCAGGTTCATCGCTGAATTCTGATCGCTTCCGACGTATCGAAACGTGATGCCGGAGATGCGACCGCTTGGGACCTGCTGGAGATAGAGGGGCCCCCCACGACGGGAAAAAATCTGGACCTCGTCTCGACCGGCCCCCAACAGATGAATCGGTCGCCCCGTGATAAAGACTTTGTCCTCATAGATCCCGGGACGAACAAACACTTGGTCATGCTCTCCTGCATCGAGTAGTGCCGCACTGGGTCGCGGGTACGAGTCACCGTCCTTTGCGTCGACGACCAAGGTTTTTCCGCCGAGTGGATTCGGCGGAGGATCAGTCATCATGTCCAACTCCCTTCACCGCGCCTTTCTCCCTCTCACCGTCGTCGTTTTACTCCGGAGACTCTGATCTAAGCGACCACGCGGCATTATTTCGGCCACAAGCCGGCAAGTCAAGTTCTCCACAAACCGTTTACTGAAGCCACTTTGCTGAGTGGTTGCTCCATTCTGTCAAGCGAGGGGACTCCGCACAGATCGTACAAATCTGTCGCTCAGGCGGAGGCAGTCACTCGGCCATTCCTGTCATCGAATGGCGCCAAGCTCTTGGATTCTCGTCGGTTTTAGCCACACCGGATAGTTGCATGGTGGCACGGCGATTGCGTTATCACGAGAGGAAAGGTACCGAAACCTTGCCGAGCAGTACGGAGGCACTACGATGAAGATGCTGATGAGCGCGCTCCCAGGAATGATTGGGGTGCTGTTTTCTCTCAATCTCGCCGTCGCCGCCCCCTCCACCATGCAGGATTCGTCTCGACACCTCTATGATCGAGTGATGGAGGAGTACAAGCACAGGGATTACGAGGCCGCGCTGGCTGGTTTTCGATTCTTTCTTGAACTCCACGGGCAGTCCTCGCTAGCAGCCAACGCGCAATACTGGGTGGGAGAGTGTCAGTACCGATTAGGGCGCTACAAGGAAGCCTTGAAATCCTTCTACCACGTTGTATCCTATTACCCACTCAGTCCGAAGCTTGCTGCCTCTACCTTGAAGATCGGGCAAACCTACACCAGGCTGAAGGATCACGAGAAAGCTCGTATGATGTACGAGCGAGTGGTCGATGAATATCCTGAAAGCGCTGAAGCCGAGTCGGCACGGAAAGCCCTCGACGCGGCGGCGATGCGGGATGAGGAACCGACCCCTCAACTGACCGACAACAGCCCTCCCGAGTAGCTCCACCTCAGCAGGCAGAGGATGTGTCGGCAATACAGCAGTGACAGTCACTCGTCATCGCCGACACCAAGCAGCTGAGCCAGTTGAGGCACCGTATAAGACGTGTGGGACTTCAAGGTAGTTAACGTGATGCCAGCTGCCTGTAGGACAGACTGGACCTCCCGTCTCCGAGTGAGCTCGTGTGGCTGAGGGGGGAAACCTTCCTCAAGCAACACAACCTGCTCCGCAGCCTTCGTTCCTGGGTGGACCAACACAAAGTCGAGTTGCTTAAGCGCGATCTGCCTCAACACCTGCGACCGAGCCTTTCCTTCCGCCTCGACGCTGACAACAGACCAGAGCGGAACCCTCGCAAAGACAAGATAATGGTCTTGTACGGCCAAACGTATGAGATTGTAGAGCAAAAGATCAGTGTCAGTCAGCAGAGTCTGAGGACGCAGCGTGACGCCAGGAGGAAGAACAAAGGTCTCGTTCTTGACTGGCCCAGTAGTTGACGAGACTTTCAGCCGCCAAATCAGGAAAGCCAGGAACGCGATGGCAAGGCCGATGAATACGTTCTCCATCGCGCCGCTATCGCCCGGGAAGGGACTCACGCCAGCGAGGCCCGTTCGGGACAATCGTGCCAAGGAGTACAGGATGGTTCGCGCCCGTCACAGATGGGATATTGCCCCACTGTCCAGTCGCAGTTTGATAGGCCAATAGAGCAAAGGCTACCGCCTCAAACACCTTACTGTCCCACCCCAGGTCCTCAAATGTGGTAACCGGAACCGGGGCGAAGACCATCGCGAGATGGCTCATGATTGCACGGTTACGGACGCCGCCGCCGCCTACCACTACTTCATCGATCTCACCGCTGATCCACCGTCGAGCGGTGCCCACCGCCTTGGCCGTCCACATACTACAGGTCGCCAACAGATCCTCGATCGAGAGGTTTCGTTGCTGCTGAATCGCGATCAATTCCTCGATGAGATCAGGACCGAATGCTTCCCGCCCGGTCGATTTGGGCGGCCGCTTGGACAGAAAGGGATGCGCGAGCAGCTTTCCCAACAGACGTGAATCGACCTGCCCCTTCATAGCCAGTTTTCCATCACGATCCATCAACAGCCGCCCGTCGGTGACACGCACCATAAGACTATCCAGCACCATATTGGCCGGCCCCGTATCGAATGCCTGCACCCCGCTGAGGTGTCCCCCATTTGGGACATACGTCACGTTGCTTATCCCTCCGAGGTTCACTACCAACCGTGCACGACGCGCATGCTTCAAAAGCAGTGCATGTGCTGCTGGTGTCAGCGGAGCCCCTTGGCCTCCCGCAGCAATATCACGGGAACGGAAATTGGCCACGGTGGTAATCCCCGTTCGTTCGGCAATTACAGCCGGCTCGGCGATCTGGAGGGTGGAACGAATGGCGCCGACTCCTGGCGCATGGATACCATGCGGAAGATGGTGCACGGTTTGGCCATGAGAGCCGATCAACGCCACATCGCTCGGCTGGAGTTTCGCCTTCCGAATCACGTGCAGCGCCGCGTTCGCAAACCATTCACCAAGTAGCGCATTGAGGTGACACACATCCGAGACCGTCCCCAAAACTGATGCGGAGAGAATGCGCCGCTGTAACGAACGTGGATAGGCCAGCGTGTGTGCCGCGAGCGTCCGCGCCTTCAGGGAGCGGCCTCGCCCGGTAAAGTCCACAAGTGCAGCATCGACACCATCACCGGATGTTCCAGACATGAGTCCCACGACGCGCATTTTTTGACCCCTCCGGTGATCGTCTATCAAGAGTTGTAGGATCGCTACGCTAATGGAACTATCCGGTGGGGTCAAGCCGGGAAGACATCGTGACCGAACTCTAGGAATCGACCCAAGTCGTAGCGTTGACAACGAGGGGACCCAATGTTAGCGTCCTCGCCCATGCTGAATCTCCGATTGATGCGCCTACTCTGGGCAATCCTCATTAGCCACAGTTTGCTTGCCGCACCTCTGGTCTTTGCTGCCCTTCCTCCGGATCCCCTCAATATCGTGGCCACGATTCCTGTCTTGAAGGACCTGACCGAGCAAGTCGGCGGACCCCACGTACGGGTGATCTCCCTACTGAGCGGCTATGAAAACGAACATACCTATTCCCCCAAACCTAGCGATCTCGTCGCCGTCCGAAAAGCCCGGCTGCTGTTCGAAGTCGGTATCGGCCTTGAAGTCTGGGTCTCCTCGTTGGTGAAAAATGCGGGCAGCGCATCACTCCGGGTCGTCACCACCTCCAAAGGCATCGCGCTTCTCCGCGACAGGCCAGACCATGACGGCGCGGCTCATGCCGCCGAAGATAGTGAAAGAGGGAATCCTCACGTATGGATGGACCCGGAGAATGCGACGACGATGATGCGGCATATCACGGAAGCGCTTATTCAGGCAGATCCGGCCCATGCGAAGGAGTACCGAACCAATCAGGCTTCCTATCTTCGGAAGCTGGACCAACTGCGAGGGGACCTGAGTGATCGGATCACACGCGTGGCCGACCGGCGATTCATCGCCCATCACCCGGCATGGCCGTACTTCGCGAGACGCTTTGGGTTCCAGATAGTCGGGACGATCCAACCGCAACCCGGGAGCGAGCCATCGGCGCTCCACCTTCACAGCCTCATCGCAACGATCAAAAAGGACCGGATCAAGGTCGTGGTCTCTGAAATTCAGCTGAGCCAAAAGATTCCCGAGCTGTTGGCCAAGGAGACCGGCGCGCGAGTGGTGGTGCTCACCACTCTCCCGGGAGGCCTCCCGCACACTGAGACCTATCTCGACATGCTCCGTTATAATGTGCTCCAATTAGCCAACGCGCTGGATGCGGCCTAGTGGTTGATAGGCCGCGGCTTGGACTGAGAGGAGACCTCACCGACGTGGCAAGTCAGTCGCCCCCCATCATTCACTTCGATCACGCCACCTTTGGATTCCCTGGGGTGGTTGCACTTGAGGATATCTCGCTCGAGATTCAATCCGGCGAGTTCGTGGGGGTCATCGGGCCCAACGGGTCCGGAAAGACGACTCTCTGCCGCGCGGTCCTCGGTCTGATGGCTCCGATGAAAGGCCACCTCAGGATTCTCGATTGTGCCTGTGATGAGCTACGCTGTCACCACCGGGCCAAGATCGGCTACCTGCCTCAGAAGGGAGTGGTTGATCATAACTTTCCTGTCACGGTACTGGAAACCGTCATGATGGGACGGTACGGCGCATTAGGTCTGTTCACGCGGCCATCAGGGAAAGATCGCAAGGTCGCGCTGGATGCCCTGGCTCATGTGGGGATGGAGGGGCATCGAGACAGCGCACTAGGCCTCCTCTCTGGAGGGCAACAGCAGCGGGTCTTCATCGCTAGAGCGTTGGCCCAGCAACCGCAAGTATTGTTGCTCGACGAGCCGACGACTGGACTGGATATCACGACGCAGCACAATGTCGTCGAGTTGGTTCAGCGTCTGCACGAAGAGTTAGGTTTGACAGTTCTCTTGATCACCCATGACATTAATATGATCCGTTCGCGGGTGGACCGGCTCGTGCTCCTCAAGACCCGCCTCTACGCCGCAGGGCCGCCTGCCGATGTCTTGAAACCGGACATCCTCAGCCAGGTCTACGGAAAAGACCTTGTTATTACAGAGAAAGACCTCGTCATCGTCGAGGACTACCACCACCATCATTGACCATTTCCTACGATGTTTGAACTATTCACGTACGATTTCATGCAACGCTCGCTTCTGGCTGCGGCCTTGGTGGGCGCCCTGTGCTCGACGATCGGTGTCTTCGTCGTGCTACGAGGGCTGGCGTTTATGGGAGCCGGCACGGCACATGCGGCGTTTGCCGGAGTCGCGCTCGGCTATCTCATGGGCTGGCCGCCGCTGCTCATGGCCATTCTCTTTGGTCTCGCCACGGTCTGGATCACGGGGTGGGTGGAAGAAAAAGGCCGGATGAAACTCGATGTCTCCATCGGAATTCTCTATACCGCCACCATGGCCCTGGCCATTCTCTTCATCGGCCTGATGAAGACCTATAACGCCGAGGTCTATGGCTACCTCTTCGGAAATGTGCTTGCGGTGACCAGCGGGGAACTACGCACGATTGCCGGATTGAGCATCATCGTCATTGGTGCAATTGTGCTTTTCTCGAAAGAACTGTACTTTATCGCATTCGACCAGGAAATGGCGGAAGCCTCCGGAGTGCCGGCCCGGCGCATATTTTTTCTCTTGCTGACCCTGGTCGCGCTCACGGTGGTGATATCACTCAAGACCGTCGGCGCGATCCTTGTCTTCGCGATGATCCTGATTCCAGCTTCCACCGCCTACCAACTGACACATAGTCTCTCGACGCTGACCTGGTATTCGGTCCTCATCGGAATCACCTGCTCAGTCGGGGGAGTACTCATCTCCTCTTACTGGGATATCCCCTCCGGTCCTGCCATTGTGCTGCTCGCCACGCTGTTATTCTTTGTTGCGGTCCTTTTTTCTCCCAAGAGACAGCGGCGGTCCCTCGCCCTCGGTTAATCTCAGCACTATGTAACGTTGTGCCATCCGAGTCCTTTTCCACTTTTATGTTGGCTCTCCCCTGTAGGGCTACAGATACAAAGCTGTGCGGCAATGAGTCATTATTCCACAACCGGAACGGCACCATGACTGCCCCTGAATCGCCCAGCAAATTTGATAGGCCTAAGCTTTTATATTGGTTGAGCAATTCCGTTCACCTGACTACAAACGATTCAAGGGAAATTGGGGCACTAAACTTGCCTTGCTAGTGCGGAAAGAACGTGTGTCTGTCGCCTAGTTACATCATTACATCACGGAGGATTTATATGGGTGTCGTTATGGCTCGTTGGGGTTTGGTGGGTTTCATGGTGCTGAGCGCGCTTGTCCTAGGCAGCCAAGCAAGAGCGGAAGAATGGAAGATGGAACAGGGCGGAATAGAGCCACGCAAAGTCGTGCTCGGCATGCGCGCAGGATTTGCCCCAGTGACCCAAACCGTTTCGGAAGGTACTTCGACTGATGTCGGCTCCCTGGTCAACTTTCAGGGCATGTATAGCCTCAACAAGTGGCTCTTAGTCGGCATGATGCTGGAGTGGGAACGGCATAGCATGAGTGACGAGGGATCCAATACTGACCTCGGTCACCAGGATACTGTGTCGGTGCTCCCGACCGTTGAAGTCCGTCCCGTTCGGTTTGGCCCGGTCATTCCTTACGCGAACATGAGCTTTGGCGTGAATGTCAACAGCTTTGGGGAAAGCAGTGCGATCAGTGGCAATACCATTTCACCCAGCAACAACTTCGCCTGGCGACTCGGCTGGGGCGCCGACTACATGCTCACCAAACAGTTCGCGCTGAACACAGAAATGGCCTATAAGCGAAATGACGGACATGTCACAGTGAACGGGAACCTCAACAACGATTGGAACGCTTCGTCCTTCGGCTTCCTGTTCGGTGCGAAGATGTTCTTCTAGCCATCACGATATACTCCCCCCAACAAGACAGGATGTTTGGTCACTCCGGACATCCTGCCTTTCTTTTGCGCGGCGTCTTAAGGCAACGACAACAGCTTGAGGACCTCTTTGAAGTCTCCTCGCGCTACCGAACTGTCTTCAGATTGGAGAATGAGGTTAAAACGTGAACCGGGCTATTCTAGTCGAATCTGCTTGCTGCGGCTCCAGACCATCCCTGTCTGTTCCTTTGAACTAAAGCCGAGCCTTTCATAAAAGTCTGGCATGAAGGTACAGAGCCAAAAGAGTTCGACTTTCTTGAGGCGAGGGTGGTTCAAGATGCGCTGGACGATATCGGTACCGACGCCTTGGCCCTGATAGTCCTTATCGACGATGACATCCCAGATGGTCGCTCGGTAGACATAGTCCGTTAATACCCGTCCAAATCCGATCAGCACGTCACCGTCCCAGGCCGCTACGGCCACATCGGTATGTCGTAACATCTCACGTGCGTCCTCAAGGGTCCGTCCTTTGGCCCAAGGCGCTTGCTGGTAGAGACGGACGAGCTTGGCGGCATCGAGGTCCTTCTTCTCAGCGAAGGTGATGGCGGGCTTGAGGGTTGGAGGCATCTTGTACTAGATTATCTCCCAGTGACAGCAACCAAGTTCACGCGGAGTGTACGAGGAACATCATGGCAACGCAAGTACGAACCTGCCCTAAGTGCGCGCAGCTGATGTGGCTGAAAGAAGACCAGTACGAACAGCTGGATGAGGAAACCATCCGCGGAAAGTGTCCTCAATGCGGATCGACGGTTCGCTTCAAGCTCGTATCACAAGGCGAAAACGCAGCCGGCCCAAAGATGGGGCATTGACCGCTTCGCGGAGTTCTGAGTCCTGAGTTTAGAGTTTTGAGTTGAGGCCAAACTCAGCACTCAGCACTTCCAACTCAGAACTCGAGTCACATTCCCCGTCCTGCGCCGTCTAGCTCCGGCTTGTTGCCGGGTAGAATCTTATTCAAGGCAGAGCGATACTCGCCTGTGCGCGTCTCATCGATGCGTCCGATTTCAATTTCTTTATCTCGCTGCATCCGTTCCAGATGATCAAGCACCGAGAGAAGTGGCTGGACGGAGCCGAGCAATCGACCAACCTCGAAGGCCTCCAGCGATTCCACAAATGATTCGTTCAGGCCTTTATAGGGAGTCCCGGCGCTTTGGCTCCGGAACCGAGAGACGATCTCTTCATACTCTTCGACTGCCTCAAACTTGGGCTTCACACCGGTCGGCACCGCCGACAGATGAACAATCGGCGGCAATTTGGCCGCATACATCTTCAGCTGAGCAACCAATCCGCCCATCGCGTCCAGCACATCGGCAGTCTGCATAAATTCATCCTTCGAGGCGGCATGGCTTACGCCAAGCCGAGGAACCTGTCAAGATTTGCGGGCACCGTGAGGAGGCGTGAGACAATCGAGGGCCTGAATTACCTGCTCCATTTCGGATGGAAAAGGCCTTGTATACTCCTGAAACTCACCAGTCGAAGGGTGATGGAAACCTAAGGTCCTCGCATGCAACATCACGCGAGGGATCTCGACGCCTTCTACCGTGCAGACCTTCTTCCCGCCATAAGTCTGATCTCCCAGAATCGGATGGCCCAGGGATGCCAGATGGACGCGGAGCTGGTGAGTCCTGCCTGTGCGTGGGTACAACAGCACATGGGCGGCCAGTTTGCCGAAGCGATGGTCGACCTTGTATTCCGTCACGGATTCCTTGGGTCGCGCCGTGTGGGCAGAGAACTTTTTCCGTTCCTTCCTGTCACGGCCAATCGCCAGCTCGATCAACCCATGTCCTTTTTTCGGCACGCCTGAGATAAGAGCCTCGTACACCCGCGTGATCGTGTGATGTTTGAATTGAGCCGACAGAGCACGATGGGCCTCGTCTGTCTTGGCAATCACCATCACGCCGGAGGTATCCTTGTCCAGCCGATGAACCAGCCCCGGCCGTTCTTTCCCACCGATCGTCGAAACCGTGCCGCCGGACGTCTGAAAATGATGGAGAAGGGCATTGACCAGCGTCCCGGCCCAATGACCAGGCGCAGGATGGACGACCAAGCCGGCCGGCTTATTTAAGAGCAGTAACACGTCGTCCTCGTAGAGAATCTCGAGTGGAATCGACTCGCCTTTGAGTTCCAGCGGCTCCGCTTTAGGAATGTCAAAGGCAATCGTGTCGCCGGGTTTGATCTTTTGGCTGGGCTTGACGACCTGACCGTTGATCCGCACACGCCCTTGCCCAATCAACCGTTGCAAGGCTGACCGCGATAGCTTGGGCTCACGATTGACTAGAAAGATATCCAGCCGCTTTGGCAGCTCACCGGGCGTCACGACAAACTCGGTCACCATAGACGAATCGCCCTCTCAGTACGTCCAGGCCACGCTACTGCAGCGCAAGGCTCAATTGCAATCGGAGGCCTGCTGATCCGATTGCCTCCCCAGCCGATTCGGACTAAGCTGACACCCGCGAGGCCGACTCGGCGCCGAACAAGGAGAAAAACCATGCGATGGATGCGATACAGCCTGCTTGTGCGCGGGAAGATGTTTTGCTAGGGTGACCGCCCCAGTCACGAGGGCCCTGCCATGAGATTCTCACAGTACGACCCGGGAGAGTTCTACGACGAGCTGTATGAGGGGACCGGTCAGCCACGGCCCGGTAGCGCCCTCTTGCTGAGAAAGTTTGCCTCACTGCCGGAAGGGGAGCTCAAGAAGCGCCAGCAAGCGGCAGAGCGCGTTATCCTCAACATGGGGATGACGTTCGGCGTCTATGGCGGCGACGACGGGCATGA
>Ga0247727_10008763_pt1 | contig 18638 bp, 13 predicted proteins | sample WisWelCaveWW1625_FD_202498 | JGI IMG/M metagenome (GOLD analysis project Ga0247727, IMG submission 202498) | Biofilm microbial communities from Wishing Well Cave, Virginia, United States - WW16-25 | ecosystem: Environmental > Aquatic > Deep subsurface > Groundwater > Cave microbial mat | place... | reverse complement strand
CTCAGCAGGTTTCTCTTCAACCTGCATCGGCGGCGCGCCTCGCCTGCGGTCCGAATCTCTCGGCGGAAAAGGCACCTTATCTCTGCATCAGACCACTAGCGCGGGGCGGTACTCGTAGGCGTCCGCGACGAAGATGGTCTCGCTCGAGCTCTCGAGCTTGAGGTCGACGCTGACGGACAATCCCCGCGAGGCCTGCAGGTTCCAGCGGAACGGGTTGCCGAACGGGTTGAACGGCGGCGCGACCGCCTCGATCCGTGTCGCGCTCACGAAGGTCACGGAGGTCGCCTCCGAACCTCCGAAGTACACGCGCATGTCCGATTTGAACCCGCAGCCCTCGATCACCACCGTGTTCCCGCCGCGGAACGGACCGTGATCGGGGATCACGCTCTCGATGCGCGCGGCCCCCAGGTCGTAGACGTACACCGAGCCCTCGCCGAAGGCGGCGACCAACCCGACGCTCTCGACCACCTTGCAGCCGCTTCCGAAGGAATCCTCGCACTCGTTGTCCGCGGGAATGATCTTGTGACGCTCGGTCCAGGTGCCGCTCTCCTCCTCGAAGACGTAGGCGGCGCCCGAGTCGCACGAGTACACTTCGTCCGGGTCGTCGCAAGGGTACTCGTCCGGGTGGTCGTAGCAGTAGTCGTCCCGGCCCGGGCTGCCGACGACGATCCTCTTGCCGTCGATCGCGACGCCGCTGCCGAACAGCATGTCGTAGTCCTTGTCGGAAGCGGTGAGCTTGTCGATCTCGATGAAGGTCGAGCCGGCGCGCGCGAACACGTAGGCCGCGCCGGTCAGGCTCGTGTCGCCACGCGCTCCGACGACCGCGACCTCGCCGCTGTCGTCGAAGTCGATGGGCGAGCCGAACCAGGCGCCTTTCTTGGCATCCGAAGCCAGGAACTTGGCCTGCTGAGAAAAGCCGCCGTTGCGCTCGAACCAGTACACCGAGCCGGTGTTCGTCCCGACATCGTCGTCGTTGATGGCGCCGGCGAACAGGCTGTCGTGCGCGCCGCCGAGGCCCAGGCCGAACAGATCGCCCGCGGTCGCATCCAGCGCATGGAGCTTCTGTGCCTGGGTCCAGCCCACACCATCGGAGTTGAACACGTAGATCGAGCCGGAATCCGTCCCGAAGTCATCGTCGTAGGGGGCAGAGACGATGGCCTCGTCCTCGAGCAGGACCACGCGCGTCGAGAAGTAATCGCCGGTCGCGCCGTCCGAAGCGATCAGCCGCGCTTTCTTCACCCAGGCACGGCCGTCGTGCTCGTAGACGTACACCGAGCCAGTCGTCGTGGCGTTTCCGGTGTCACGGTTCGCGCCGATGAGCATGCGCGTCCCGCGCACGTCGACCGACGATCCGAACTGGTCGTAGCTCGCCGGGTCGGGGTTCTCGATCCTCACCTCGAGGGCCCAGGTGCCGCTCAAGTCCCGGTAGACGAACACTGCGCCGCACGAGACGAACCCGGCCACCGTCGCCTGGTAGGCGCCGATCGCGGCGACGTCTCCGTCGACGGCGATCGAAACTCCGAAACCAACAGCATCGGAAGGTTTGATCTCCGCGAGCTCGACCGGCCCGCAGCCGTCGCCACAGCTTCGTTGCACGAGGAGCGCGAGCGACGAGGACAGGACCAGCGCCATTTTCGAGACGGACCACATGTAGATTCTCCTTGGCACCCCATGCTCCCGGCTGCGGCTTCAGCAGCCGCGTACAAATCGGGAACCAGGGTCTTCTGGATGGGCAGGAACGAATCGAGGGATCGATGGCGCGCCGTAGTTCTACGGCGACCCCGCGGAGCTGGCAAGGGGTGGCGAAGCTCGCTGGTCACTGGCTTCCCACCAGGAGGCAATGGAGATTGCGCACGGTCATGGAGACGGAGCTGCCGAAGAATGGCCTATCGGGAGGATGCTTCGGCGGCCAATATTGACGAGCACCGGTCTCATCCGCCGGTCCGTCCCTGAAGCGAGCAGAGGGTTTGACTACGAGAAGGAGCCGCCTGCAGGGCTCTGAGCGGATGGCAGTGTGCATTCGGAGGACCCGTCGACATGAATTCGAGACACAGCGATCTCCTGCTGACTTTTCTCCTCGTCGGTGGCTGCGCGCGCGAGCCCGCCGAGACCTCGGCCGCCCGCAAGCCCGTGAACATCGCGTTCGTCACCAACAACGCCTCCGACTTCTGGCGGATCGCGGAGGCCGGGGTGCGCAAGGCGGAGATCGATTTCTCCGTGAAGTGCGACTTCCGGATGGCGCCGTCGGGGACCGCCGCCGATCAGCAGGCGATCATCGAGGCCCTGATCGCCCGGGGGATCGACGGCATGGCGATCAGCCCCAACGACTCGGAGAACCAGATCGACCTGCTCAACAAGGCGGCGGCGGCGATGCCGCTCATCTGCCACGACTCGGATGCACCGAAGAGCAACCGCCGCTGCTTCGTCGGCACCGACAACTACAAGGCCGGGCGGGCGGCGGGCACGCTGATCAGGGAAGTCCTTCCCGAGGGCGGCAAGATCATGCTGTTCGTCGGGCGCATCGACGCGCAGAACGCGATCGAGCGCGCCAACGGAATCCGCGACGAGGTGAAGGGCACGAGCATCGAAGTCCTCGACATCCGCACTGATCTCACCGACCGCGCCAAGGCGAAGTCCAACGTCGAGGACGTGATCGCGAGCACGCCGGACATCGGCTGCCTGGTCGGGCTCTGGAGCTACAACGGACCGGCGATCCTCTCGGCGGTCAAGGACGCGCGCAAGTCCGGGCAGATCCCGATCGTCTGCTTCGACGAGGAGCCGGACACCCTGCAAGGGATCGAGGAAGGCGCCATCCGTGCGACCGTCGTCCAGGACCCGTACGAGTTCGGCTATCAGTCGGTGCAGATCCTCGCCGCCCTCGCCCGCGACGAGGACCCGAAGATCCCCGAGGACAGGATCGTCGACGTCCCCGTGCAGATCATCCGCAAGGACAACCTCGAGGCGTTCCGCAAAAGGCTCGCCGAGCGCCTCGGCAAGAAGGGTTAGCCGATGTCGAGCCGGCGCTTGTCCGTCGTTCCAGCAGCGAAGCCTCCCCGAGAGGCATTCAGGAATTCGCGAATCTGTGGGTGGACGCTTCTCTTCTGCGCCGCGGCTGCCGGAGACGAGGAGAACTCGCCCACACCCGTTGCGGGCTGGCGCACCCACTGGTCGTTCGTGCCGATCGCGCGGCCGCCGCTGCCCGCGGCAGGTGGCTCTTCCTGGCCGCGCAACGCGATCGACCAGTTCGTCCGGGCAAGGCTCGAACAGGAGGGGCTCGAGCCCAGTCCTGAAGCGGATCGGGAGACTCTGCTGCGCCGAGTCTCGATCGGCCTCGTCGGTCTTCCTCCGGACCTCGACGAGCTGGATCGGTTTCTCTGCGACTCGAGCCCCGCGGCCTACGAGCACGCCGTCGAGCGCCTGCTCGCGTCTCCTCACTACGGCGAGGAGCGCGCCCGCTACTGGCTCGACGCGGCACGCTACGGCGACACTCATGGACTCCACCTGGACAATGAGCGCATGCTGTGGCGCTACCGCGACTGGGTCATCCGCGCGTTCAACGACAATCTTCCGTTCGACCAGTTCACCCTCGAGCAGCTCGCGGGCGACCTCCTCCCGGGCGCGACGCTCGAGCAGAAGATCGCGACCGGCTTTCACCGCTGCAACGTGACCACGGGCGAAGGCGGATTGATCGAGGAGGAATACCTCGTCAAGTACGCGATCGACCGGGTCGAGACCACGGGGACCGTGTGGATGGGTCTCACGGTCCAGTGCGCACAGTGCCACGACCACAAGTACGACCCCGTCTCCCAGCAGGACTTCTATCGGTTCTTCGCGTTCTTCAACAACGTGGCCGAGAAGGGCACGGACGAGAACGCGCCGTCGCCGCCTCCGTTCCTCAAGGCGCCTTCTCTGAAGCAGGAAGAACAGCTGCGTGCCCTCCAAGCAAGCCTCGACGAGGTGCGCGCGCGGAGGAACGATCCGATGCCGGAAGTCGACGCCAGGCAGCGGCTCTTCGAGGAGAAATGGACCTCGGAGCTCGCCAGGCGCTGGACGGTTCTGAGTCCGCGGGAGCTCCATTCCACCGGCGGCTCCACGCTTTCTCTGCTGGATGATCAGTCCGTGCTCGTCTCAGGACCCAATCCCGCCAAGGAGATCCTTCAGGTCACCGCGCCCTGCGACCACGAACGGGTCACCGCGCTGCGCCTCGAAGTCCTGCCGCACGCATCTCACCCGGGCGCGGGCCTCTCCCGCTCGCAGAGCGGCAACTTCGTGCTCACCGAAGTCGAAGTCGAGGTCGCGCCTCTCGACCGACCGGAGCAATGGCAGAAGATCGAATGGGGCATCGCGAGCGCTGACTTCTCCCAGGACGGATTCGAAGCCGAGAAGGCCGTCGACGGCAGCCCGGAAACGGGGTGGGCGATCGCGTCCCGGCCCGAGCCTCGCGTTCTGGTGCTGGCGGCGGGAAACCCGGTCGCCATCGACGGTGGAATGCTGCTGCGCCTTCGTCTGCGCCACGATTCGATGTTCGAGCAGCACATCATTGGCCGCTTTCGCGTCTCGGTTTCGAGCGAGGAAGGGTTGCTCGCCTCCGCGCTCTCCTCGTGGCGGATCCTCGGGCCGATGACGGCAAAGAGCGGGGGACAAGCCCACGAGAAGGACTTCGGCCCGGAAGCGACTCTTGCCACCGAAGGCATCGACTTCTCGAAGTCCTGGCAGAACGGTCGCGACGGCCAGACCGCCCCGTGGCGCGAGAAGCCCGAATTCGTCGACGGAGTCGTCCAGGAACTGGGAGGCGACAACTCGGCCTATTACCTCGCGCGCAAGGTGACCTCGTCCTCCGATCGATTCATGACGATCTCGCTCGGCAGCGACGATTCCATCAAGGCGTGGGCGAATGGCGAGCTGGTGCTCGACCGTCCCGGGGAAAGAGCAGCGGCCAGGGACCAGGATCGGATCACCGTGCCCTTGAGGAAGGGCGAGAACCAGCTCCTCCTCAAGGTGGCGAACTACTACGGAGCCCATGCCTACTACTTCAAGGTCCTGGGCGAGAGCTCGAGCGGGCTGCCGATCGACGTCGAGCAGGTGCTCGCGACCGCCGCGGAACTGCGCACCCAGCCACAGAAGGATCGCCTGCGCGAGGACTTCCGCGGTCGTCACTCGCCCCAGTTTCAGGAGCTGTCCGCGAAGCTCTTTTCCCTGGAGAAGAGCTACCGGGACCTCTACGCACAGGTACCGGTGACGATGGTGATGGCGGAGCTTGAACAGCCTCGGCCCACCCATTTCCTGAACCGCGGGCAATACGATCAGAAAGGCGATGTGGTGTCTGCCGGCACTCCCGCCTTCCTTCCACCTCTTCCCGCCGACCTGCCCGCCGATCGCCTCGCGCTCGCCCGGTGGCTGGTCGACAAGAGACATCCGCTGACGGCGCGCGTGATCGTCAACCGCATCTGGCAGGAGCACTTCGGGACGGGTCTGGTCAGGACGGCGGAGAACTTCGGCATCCAGGGCGAGAAGCCCTCGCACCCCGAGGTCCTCGACTGGCTGGCCGCCGAGCTCATCGACAGCGGCTTCGACGTGAAGCACATGCACCGGCTGATCGTCCACTCCGCGACCTACCGCCAGTCCTCGCGCGTCACGGCGGAGAGGCTCGAGAAAGATCCGCAGAATCGCCTGCAGAGCCGCGGTCCGCGTTTTCGCATGGACGCCGAGTCGATCCGCGACCTCGCCCTCGCGTCCAGCGGTCTGCTCGTGCCACGGATCGGAGGTCCCTCGGTCAAGCCGTACCAGCCGCCGCACCTGTGGAAGGAGATCGCCTACCCGACGAGCAGCACGGCCAACTTCGTGCAGGACCACGGCGAGGCGCTGTACCGCCGCAGTCTGTACATCTTCTGGAAGCGGACCTGTCCGCCGGTGCAGATGACGCTGTTCGATGCTCCCTCGCGCGAGACCTGCACGGTGGCGCGCGCGCGGACCTCAACGCCCCTGCAGGCGCTGGTTCTGATGAACGACGTGCAGTTCATCGAGGCGGCGCGCATGCTGGCGGAGCGGATTCTCAAGGAGGCCGGCACGAGTGCCGGAGCGCGCCTTGAACGTGCCTTCCGCATCGTGCTCTCGCGCAGTCCCGGAAAAGAGGAGTCGGCGGTGCTGCTGAAGCTGGTCGAGGAAGAGACGACTCGATTCCAATCGGCCTTGGATGCGGCGCGTCTGCTCCTCAGCAACGGCGAGCATCCGCGCGACCCGACACTGAACGAGGCGGAGCTGGCCGCCTGGACGATGGTGGCGAACGTGATCTTGAACCTCGACGAGGCCATCACCCGTGGCTGACGATCTTCCGGACGAACTCAGAGTGGCGGGGCCTTCGCCGGGGATCCTGACTCGCCGCCATTTTCTCGGCCAGGCCGCGACCGGATTCGGCGGCCTCGCGCTCGCTTCCCTCCTCGACCGCGATCTCTTTTCCAGACCGGCGTCGACGCAGATCCGCTCGAACGGCGGTGTCCTGGGACTTCCCCACCACCGCCCTTCCGCCCGACGGGTGATCTATCTGTTCATGAACGGCGGCATGTCGCAGCTCGACACCTTCGACTACAAGCCGGCAATGGCGGAGCTGTTCGACAAGGACCTGCCCGACTCCGTCCGCATGGGACAGCGACTGACGACCATGACCTCCGGACAGTCCCGGTTTCCGGTCGCGCCGTCGATCTACCGGTTTGCCCGGCATGGTCGGTGCGGCACGTGGGTGAGCGAGCTCTTGCCGTACGCCGCATCGATCGTCGACGAAATCGCCGTCCTCCGGTCGATGCACACCGAGGCCATCAACCACGACCCGGCGGTCACCTTCCTGATGTCGGGCAACGAGCAGCCCGGCCGGCCCAGCATCGGTTCGTGGTTCTCCTATGGCCTCGGCAGCGAGAACGCCAACCTGCCGGCGTTCGTCGTGCTCCTGTCGACGTGGAGCGCCAAGCGGGACGCACAGGCGCTGTTCTCGAGACTGTGGAGCGCCGGGTTCCTTCCTTCCAAGCATCAGGGCGTGGCGCTGCGCTCGACCGGGGACCCGGTGCTGTTCCTGTCCAACCCACCGGGCGTCGACCCGTCGCGGCGCCGGCGCATGCTCGATGCCCTGAGGAGTCTCAACGAGGACCGGCACGAGCTCGTCGGAGATCCACAGATCGCGGAGCGGATCGCACAGTACGAAATGGCGTTCCGGATGCAGACGTCGGTGCCGGAGCTGACCGACCTCAAGGACGAGCCCGAGCACGTGCTCGAGCTGTACGGACCGGACGTTCGCCGGCCGGGCACGTTCGCGTCGAACTGCCTCCTCGCCCGGCGCCTTGCCGAGCGCGACGTGCGCTTCGTGCAGATCTACATCCGCGGCTGGGATCACCACGACAACCTGCCCCGCGACCTGCCGCTGCAGTGCCGGGACGTCGACCGGGCCTCCGCCGCTCTGGTCCTCGACCTCAAGCAGCGCGGCATGCTCGACGACACTCTGGTCGTGTTCGGCACCGAGTTCGGTCGCACGATCTACTGCCAGGGCAGTCTCACCCGCGAGAACTACGGCCGCGACCATCACCCCAGGTGCTTCGCGTACTGGCTCGCGGGCGGCGGCATCAAGCCCGGCATCGTCCACGGCGAGACCGATGATTTCTCCTACAACGTCGTTCAGGACCCGGTGCACGTGCACGACCTCAATGCCACGCTCCTTCACTGCCTGGGCGTCGACCACGAGAAGTTGACATTCCGTTTCCAGGGCCGCGATTTCCGCTTGACCGACGTCCACGGCAAGGTGGTCTCGGGAATTCTCGCGTGACAACTCGCGAGCGGTCTTTCGAGCGGCCACCTTTCCCGTCGGGATGGAAGCCTCGACCCAGTGAAACAAGCGGGTGCTGGTCGCCGCTCGTCGCCGCCGCGTGCGTGGCGGCGTGCTTCTGGCAATGCGCCGCCCGAACGAGTGCCTCGCGCGAGTCAGCCGCGGCGCGCTGGTGGAAGGGCAACACACACACACACACGCTGTGGAGCGACGGCGACGCGGCGCCGGAGATCGCGGCCCTTTGGTACCGGGAGCACGGTTACCACTTCCTGGTGCTCTCCGACCACAACGTCCTTTCGCGCGGAGAACGCTGGTTCGAGGTCAAGGAGGGAACGGCGGCGCGCCTCAATCCACAGCGGGTGAACGAGATCAGGAGCCGCTTCGGCGACGGCTGGCTCGTGGAGCGAGAGGTCGAAGGCCGGCCCCAGATGAGGCTCAAGACGCTGGAGGAGCTGCGCCACGAATTCGAGGAGGTCGACGCGTTCCTCCTGATCGAGGGCGAGGAGATCACCTCGGATTTCGAGAAGAAGCCGGTGCACGTCAACGGCCTCAATCTCGCCGAGCCGGTTCCTCCGCAGACCGGCGCCAGCGTGCGCGAGGTGATGCAGAAGGCGATCGACGCGGTGATCGACCAGGGAACGCGATTCTCCCGGCCGGTCCTCGCGCACCTCAATCACCCCAACTTCCACTACGCGGTGTCGGTCGACGACGTGGCGGCGATCGATGGCGAGCATTTCTTCGAGGTGTACAACGGCCACGGCAGAGTCGAGAACTACGGCGACGCAAGTCACCTTTCGACCGAGGCGATGTGGGACCAGGCGCTCGCCCTGCGACTGAGAGAAGGACGCCCGATTCTGTTCGGACTCGCCACCGACGACGCTCACAACTACTTCACGATGATCACCGGTCACAGCAACCCGGGCCGCGGCTGGATCATGGTGCGCGCCGCGGAGCTGACCGCCGCGGCAATCCTCGCGGCGATGCACGCAGGCGACTTCTACGCTTCGAGCGGCGTGTCGATCGAGGACCTCCGGGCGGATGGCAACGGGCTCGTCGTTGCAATCGACTCCGAGGAGGGAGTGTCCTACGTCACCCGCTTCATCGGGACGAGAGCGGACGGAGCGCCCGGGCAGGCGCTCCTCGAGACTCTGGAGAACCCAGCGCGCTACTCCTTTCGCGGCGACGAGGTGTACGTGCGCGCCACGGTCGTTTCCACCCGCCCGCATCCCAATCCATACCGGAAAGGCGACTTCGAATGCGCGTGGGTCCAGCCAGTTCTCGGGCCGGCCGCGCGTTCCGGTGGTCCGTTCGCGAACCAAAGCGGTGCTTCGCACCGCACTCCAAAAGGACAGTGACGCCCAAAGAAGCAGCGGGCGGGATGCAAGAGAGGCAGACGTTCGTGCCTTGGTTCGCATACGAACAAGCCGGCGGGATGCTCGAAGGGGCGGGCGTTCCGGTGGTCCGTTTGCGAACCAAAGCGGTGCTTCGCACCGCACTCCAAAACTTCGAGGCACGTACGCATCTCGCCGCGCAGTTTTTGGAGTGCGGCGCGACAGCGCCGCTTTGGTTCGCGAAAAAAGCAGCGGGCGGGATGCAAGAGAGGCAGTCGTTCGTGCCTTGGTTCGCACACGAACGAGCCGGCGGGATGCTCGAAGGGGCGGGCGTTCTGGTGGTCCGTTCGCGAACCAAACCGGTGCTTCGCACCGGACTCCAAAACTTCGGGGCACGCAACTGATCTCGCTGCGCAGTTTTTGGAGTGCGGCGCGACAGCGCCGCTTTGGTTCGCGCACGAAGCAGCGAGCGGGACCCTCAGCAGCATCCGCGAGGGCCGAGTGAACCAATGCCGTCGGAGGATGGCCTGTTTCGCTTTGATGAATGCGTCTCTGCGGCCGCTCTCTCCCTCGTCCTCTGCGTCTCTGCGGTGAATCCTTCCCCACTTCAGAGCACTGCGGTCTTGAGCTGCATCTCAAACCGCTCGATCGCGCGGCAGTACTTGGACAGACGGCTGGCCTGCAGGTCCATCGAATTGAGGCAGGTGCAGATCCAGCGCGGGATCACCTCGTTGAACTTGACCTCGAGGATCATCCAGGTCGGGGGCAGGAACCACACGCCGCCCGCGCGGCCTTCGAGATCGAGGTCGAGGTGACGCGCGCGCAGGTTGCGGTCGATCGTGATCCGAAGGTCCTTCTTGTAGCGGTCGAACAGCGCGGTGCGCAGATAGCTGACGACGATCCTGGGCTGGAGCTGCAGACGCCGGCTGAGGTTGAACACCTCGCCGAAGACCGGGTCGGCGTCTTCGGGGAAATCGCCGCGCTCGATGCTCGTCATCGCCGCGCGCACCTGCATGAGCGGCACTCGGGCCCGCCTCTTCTGCACCGCCAGGTTGTACCGCTGCTTGATCTCGACGAAAGCGTCCGCGGCGGCGGCGCCGTAAGTGCGGACTCTCACCTTGCGCCGGTACTTCTCGCCGTCGATCTTCTCCCAGTAGCACGAGAGGTCGGGAGAGTCGAAGTACAGCGACGTGACCCGGTAGCTGCCCGCCTCGTCGCCATGGGCGTCCGCGCGCACGTGCGGCTCGATGCGCCCGAAGAGCTCTTCCACCTGGGCGTGGTGGAGCAGGAACTTCAGCTCGAAGCGGTTGAAGGTGCGCACGTACTCGCTCATTGCACCTTCTCCCGGGACTCGACGAACAAGAGCTGGTCGTCGCTGCTGTCCGGGGGCAGCCTGAACCTGCCGCCGGTCACGCAGTTCTCGAGCACCAGGGTCGAGGCCGAGTCCATGCGGATGTCGACGTCGTTGCCCTCGAGGGTGCAGCGGATCAGACGCCCCTTCCCGCCGCCCGGGTAGCGCCAGTTCTTGTCGTAGCTCGCGACGCCGCTGCGGCAGCCGCGGACCACCGTGTCGCGGACGATCGGCGCGGATCCGTCTTTGATGCCGATGCCGATCACGCAGCCCTCGATCGTGCAGCCGACGATCTCAGGCTTCGCGCCCTCGCCGACCGACACGCCCTTGTCTCCCGACCCGTGGATCTGCGTCCGCTGGATGTCCACCTGCGCGGTCATCAGGTCGACGCCGTCGTTGCGCGGCGCGAGAATCGAGGTGTCGACGATGCTTCCCTGGCAGAGGTCGCAGTCGATCGCGTCGCCGTGGGCTCGCTCCACCCTGCAGTCCCGGATCGACAGACCGTTGCAGAGCCCGAAGCGCAGCGTGTCGTCTCCCAGGACGTTCGGCCCGAACCTGCAACTCTGGATCTCGAGGTCGTCCACATGGTGGGCCGAGATCATTCCGCTGTAGTAGATGAACTTCACGACACCGTGGCTTCCGCCTTCGATGTCGCAGTTCTCGATCACGCTCCCGGAGGCGGCCTCCCCCTGGAGGGCGATCACTCCCCACGGCCGCTCCGGATCGAGCCGGCCCACGCGGACGCCGTGCAGGTTCACCTTGCAGTACAACGCGATCGACACGTCCGGACCGAGCAGGAGCCGGGTCCCGGGCGCCGCCTCGAACGAGTCCGCTGCGTCCACGATCAGACTCTCACGCAGCTCCTGGGTTCCCTGGAAACGGTAGGTGCGAGCCGTCGGGCGCGGCGGGATCGTCCACGGGTGCACGCTCTCCGTGGCGACGTATTCCACGGGCGCGCCACGCTCAAGTCGCACCGGACCCTCTCCAACGGTCCGGTCCGCCCTGACCTCCTTGACCTCGGGCACGCCGCCGATGCGCCGCAGAATGTAGCTGCTCTTCAGGAACGCCAGGCGCGTGTAGCGCCGATGGGTCGTGAAGGCGTCGACGCCCTCGAAGCTGTCCTCGAAGTACGGCGCCCGGAAGTCGCGACCGACGAACAGGAGCGCCTGGTCATCCTCGACGAGCAGCTTCCGGCCCTGCGCGCGCACGCCGACCTCGCGATCGCCGGGGTCGAGGGCGCCGTCGAAGTTCTGGTCCTCGAAGAGCTGCACGCCTTCGGCGTTCGACCCGAGCTCGATCCATGCCGGGCGCAGCGAGGCGACCGAGCGCGCATACAGATCGAGCGGACGCTGGCCGCTCGTTTCCTCGCCCGCTGCGCCGTCGCAAAAGCACAGATCCGCGACCCGGAAGAAGCCCCGCAGGGTCTCCCGGCGTGCGGTCACCTTGGCGCGGGTCTCGAAGATCGAGCGATCAAAGGCCCTGGGGTCGAGGTCATAGGCCGCGTACTGGCGCTCGATCCGGTCGAGCTCCTCGAGCTGCGCCTCGAACAGGCCGGCATCGAGGAGCTGTTCCTTGACGACTCTCTGCACGCGGTCCAGGAAGCGCGGGTCGCGGCACAGCTTGCGGAACAGGCGATTGGCAAAGCTCTCGAGCCCGTGTCCCCGGGGCATGTTCATCAGCGGGTTCCACAGGATCGGGTCGAACTTGCCGCTCAAGGGGCTGAAGTACAGCTTGTGGTTGTGCGAATGGTCGATGTGCTGGTCGCCGACGAACGAGAGCACCGCGAAGTGCCCGGCGAAGACGTCCATGTGCAGCAGCTCGTACAGGAGGTCGAACGACTCGGGCGAATCGTCAGACACAAGGTCGAGCAGCGCGGTGAGATACGGCCGGTGCTCCTCGTCGAAGAAGTTGTGCCGGTCGTTCTTCACCCACAGATAGGGATTCCAGAACAGGTCGTCGCAGCTCATCGGCGGCTCGTCGGGGACGAACAGCTCGCCGTAGAACACGTCTCCGGGCATCCTGCCGGTGCGCCGGATCAGCGACTCGTCGATCTGCTCCTCCTGGAGAAACAGCCCCTGGTCCGTGCGGTTGAGGTAGAGCTGACACACGCGGCTCCTGGGCGCCGGCAGGTTGAGGCTCGCGGCGGCAAGGAAGATGAGATGGCTCTCGAGCCGGTCGTGGAGCGGCGTGAGATTGATCGTCCGGCTGTCCTCCACCAGCTCGCTGGTGTCGGTCCGGATCTTCCATGCCTTGGGCTCGAAGAAGTAGTTCGCCATCCTCTGGCCGCGGTGACGGACGTCGACCTTCCGCGCCACGCCGCCCTCGACCAGCTCGCCCGGCTGCCAGGCGCTCGCCGAAGCCGGAAGATCGCTCATCAGCGCATCGAGCGCCTCGCCGCCAGTCCTCAAGTCGAACACCCGCGGGCCGTCGATTCTCCTGTTCAGCTCCTGAAGCACCGGCAGATGGCGCACCTTCTTCGGCTCGGTCAGAGGTCGCAGGCTCTCCACCAGGAAGTCCTTGAGGCTGCCGGCGCGCAGCGATCGCACCGGGTAGCCGTGGAAGTTCGCGATCTCGGCGCGGCAGAAGCTCACCACGGTGGAGCCGAAAAGGACGATCAGCACCACCAGGAGAGGCAGCGTCAGCCAGAACACGTCGCGCAGGATATGGCGGTGGAACGTCATGGGCCGCCGCGCGCCTTGAGATTGATCCCGGCCTTCTCGACGATCGCGAGCGCATCCTGTGACAGCACGGATTGCGGGCAGGAGTAGACCATCTCCATCGCCTTGAGATCGTTCATCCCGAACGGCGTGCGCACCTCGGCGTAGAACTCGACGCCCGAATGCGGTCGGTGCAGATAGGAGGTCGGGTCCGCGGAGAGGTCGAGCGACCCCTGCTCGCCGCTCGTTCGAGTGTAGTGGAGCTCGTCGATCACCAGGCCGTCGTACACGCCCTCGAACCGAAGCTGCACGACCAGCGTTCCCTGCGCGTCCGTGCGCGGCGCGAACATCTCCTCGGGAACAGGGATTCTCCGGCGCGGTCCGCGAGGCAGGTTGAACAGCTCGAGCGTGCGGTCGAAGTTGGCGTGCTCGACCTCGACCCCCGCCCATGAGAGCAGCCTGCGTTCGAGGTCTTCGCGGAGCGGTCCCACCTTGACCGTCACCATCGGTCCGCCGCGCCGCACCGCGCGCCTGAACTCATCCGCGACCCAGACGATCTCCTCCGAGGAGTTGAGCGAGCTCAGCGAGGCGATGTACTCCTCCGCGACCTCCGGGTGGTTGGGCGCGAGCTTGAACGCCTCGCGGAACGAGACCGCGGCGCCCTCCAGGTCCGAGATCTCCTCCTGGGTGCGCGCCTTCGACAGCCACAGCCAGTAGTTCTGGGGCGTCTGTCCGATCATCGCCTCGAGGGCCTTGAGCGCGCGGCCGGGCCTGCCGGTCCGGAGGTACACCTGGGCGAGCAGCTCGTGGGCGTCGCTGACGGCATGCGTGTCGAGCTGGTCGGGCTGCACCCTGCCGTGGCGCGCGAGGAACAGCTCGAGGCGCTGCTCGGCCTTCGAGAGGTCACATCGCTCGATCTCGCCGCGCGCCCGCGCGACCTCCTTGAAAGTCCGCTGGTAGGCGACGTTGCGCAGGACCACGGCGATGCCGACGTCGAGGCCGCGCGGCATGCGGTAGCGGAACCAGTACAGGCCGCAGGCCATCGCGAACAGCAGGCCGAGGTAACCGAGCGAAAGGAGTACCCGGTGTCGGTGAACGAAGGCGCGAAGGCCGAGGAACATTTACAAGTTCAGGTTGCTGTGGCCGTGGATCATCTGGGCGCGCACCGACTCGTCCGTTCCCCGGAGATCCGCGAGCAGGGCCGGCTCGGCCGCTCCCTTGCGCATCGTCACGCTGTACACCAGCTCCATCTGCCCGGTGCCGTCGCTGTCGACCGACAAGAGGTCGCAGTGCTGCAGGTGCTTGAAGAACGCCGGGTTGAAGGCGCTCTTGTAGTCGATCGAGTCCTTCATCGTCATGCGCAGGAGCACCTCGACCATCGGCTTGGCGCCGACGTTGAAGCGCGCCAGACAGTAGATCATCGCGCTGACGATCAACGTGAAGACGATCGCGGCCATCCCGAATCCGGTGCCGCACGCCATGCCGACCGCCATCGCCAGGAAGTAGAACGCGACGTCGCGGCTCTCCTTGACGGCGTTGCGGAAGCGGATGATCGACAACGCCCCGACCAGGGAGAAGGCGCGCGCGATGTTCGAGCCGATGATCAGCATGATCAGCGACACGACCACCGCCATGATGATCATCGTGTGGACGGTGGTCTGGGAGTAGGATGGTCCCTGGTGGGTGACGCGGTAGACGTAGCCGACGACCAGCGACAGGAGAAAGCTGAGAAAGGTCGCGCGCAGGACGTCGACCATCTCGAACGTCGGCACCTGGTCGCCCGACAACAGCCGGTCAAGAAAGTCCAACGGGTCACCCCTTCTCGTGTCAGTACGAAAAGTCTTCATCCCTCATCGGATCTTAGCGGAGCCCTTCCTGAGCCCTGGCCCGTCAAGGCATGTGTCACACTCCGGGCGTCGCGCCAGCAACCGGGAAAACTCTCTCTTGGCCGCGCGCGGGCCGACGTTGGCCTGGACCGCCCGGCGAGCCGACACTGAGGGAAGCCCGGGACGCGAGCATTGAGAGGCGCCTATGCTGAGGCACGACCTCAGTCTCCGAGAGAACATGGGCACGGAAACCGCGGTGATCTCCAATTGTCTTCTCTTCGACGATCCCCCGCCGGAATGGCCCTCCGTCCTCGAAAGAGCGCCCGCGGTTCCCCATTTCTCCGAAGCCTGGATTCGTTTTCGCCGCTCGCAGGGATGGAAGGACTCCCGCGTGCTGATGCTTGCCGACGATGCGCGACCCGTCGCGGCCGGCGTGGTGTACGTCAAGTCATCGCGCTGGAAGCCCTGGAAGCGCAAGCAGGCGCGGGTCGACCTCCTGCCGGTGATGGTCGAGGGTGGCGCCGCCGACGTCCACGGCGTCGCGCGGGAGATGGTCGAGCTTGCGCGCCGCCAGCGCTGGTCCTCTCTCGAAGTCGACTCCTTCGGGGGGCCGTCGCCTCCACCCAGGCTCGCGGAGCTGGGACTTGAGACGAGGCACCGGTTCGAGTTCGTCGTCGACGTCGCAAGGGAAACCGGAGAGCTGTGGAGCGGACTCAAGCAGAGCCATCGGCGCAAGGTTCGCAAGGCCGAGGCCGAAGGCGTCCGCGTCGCCGAGGAAACGTCGCTTGCGGCGGCGGTGATCCTGGAGGCGCTGCAGGAGTCCACCAAGGAGCGGCGAGCCGAGCGGGGCGAGGAGATGCAGCTCATGGACTCCGCCGGGCTTCACTCGATGATGCAGCACCTGGTCCAAGGGGAGGCGGCGCGAATGATGGTGGCACGCGCCGACGGCGAGCCGGTGTCGACGATGCTTCTCCTTCAGAACGGCGACGCCGCCTACTACCTCATGGGCGGCACCAACGAGCACGGACTCCACACCAACGCCGCGAGCCTGTTGTTCTTCAGTACCCTCGTGCATCTCAAGGAACGCGGCTTCCGGACGCTCAACCTCGGCGGCGTTCCCCAAGGCGCACAGAACGAGACGTCCGCGGCCAACGGCCTGTACCGCTTCAAGGACGGCTGGGCCGCTGTCCGACGCGAGTGCCAAAGTGGAGTATGGACCGCGACGGCGTCCGCCTCCGGCGCCCGAACCAGAAGCCCCGTCTGACCCGAGGTCGAGTCAAACCAGGAACGAGGACCGAGAGATTGATCACGCATCTGCCACGCGCGGCGCTGGAGGCCGTCCGGTACGCGCTGAAGGACGGTGGCGGAAAGGCAGCGAGGGCGGCGTTGCGCGATGCGGTCGCGCCGAGGGCGCCGCGCGACTTTAGCACGCACCTCAAGGAGACCGTGGGCTGGTTGATGCGCGCCCACGATGCGACCGGCCGCAAGGGCGTTGCGCGCTCCTATTCCTTGCGCAAGCATCGTCGCTACCAGGTGAACGGATGGCTCCCCGCCTATCCCGAGACCACTGGCTACATCATTCCGACGCTGTTCGAGGTGGCGCAGGTTCTCGGCCTCGAGGAAGCACGCGTCCGCGCCTGCGAGATGGCACGCTGGGAGGCGGAGATCCAGATGGAGGACGGCGCGGTGCGCGGGGGAACGGTCGCCGACCCGCCGAGCCCGGCGGTGTTCAACACGGGGCAGGTGATGTTCGGCTTGATGCGCGCGGCGGACCAGACCAAGGACTCGAAACTCGAGCAGGCGGCAGAGCGCGCGGCACGGTGGCTGGTCGCCGCACAGGACGACGACGGCGTGTGGCGGCGCGGCGCCTCGGCGTTCGTCAAGCAGGGCGGTCACGTGTACAACGTGCGCGTCGCGTGGGCTCTCGCTCTCTGGGCCCGTCGGACGAACGAACGCGACGCGGAGCAGGCGGCGCGCCGCTCTGCGGACTACGCGCTCGGGCAGCAGAACGAGCTCGGCTGGTTCGCCGAGAACTGCCTCGAAGACGAGGCGCGCCCGTTGCTGCACACGATCGCCTACGCAATTCAAGGAGCTCTCGAGATCGGCCTGGTCCTGGGCGAGCAGCGCTACGTCGACGCAGCGCGGCGCGCCGCGCAAAGCCTCGCCAGGGTTCAGAGGGCGGACGGATTCATCGCCGGCCGCTTCGATCAAAAGTGGCAGCCCGCAGCCGACTGGTGCTGTCTCACCGGCAACTCGCAGATGGCGCTCGTCTGGGATCGGCTTGCAGAGATCGACGGCAAGGCGGACTGGCGCGAGCACGCCGATCGGGCGGCGCGCTTCGTATGCGCAACCCAGAAGATCGACGTGGCCGATCCAGGAGTTCGCGGCGGCGTCGCCGGGTCGTTTCCGATCTGGGGAAGCTACGGCTGCTACGAGTACCTGAACTGGGCGGCCAAGTTCGCGGTCGACGCACTGCTCGGCCGCGTCACCGGCCGGGCCTGTGGAACGAACGGCTGAGCGCGGGCATCAAGACTGATCTGAGGACACCTCCGTTGGATCATCCAGCACCGGTTCAGGCGCAAGGCGCGCAGGGGCGTGGGCCTCTTCTCGAAGGCGGCGCTCCGGAGCTGTCGTTCATCCTCCTCAACTGGAACACCAGGGAGCTGTTCAGGAAGTCGGTGCGCGCCGTGCTTGACAGCAGTGCGGGGATGAGCGCCGAGCACCTGGTCATCGACAACGGCTCGAGCGACGGCAGCGCCGACATGGCCACCGCCGAGTTCCCGCAGGTGACGCTGATCCGCCTGCCGAAGAACGTCGGCCCGGCGGCCGGCTTCAACGTCGGGATGCAGCGGGCGCGCGGCCGCCTCGTCGTCCTGGTCAACACCGACGCATTTCTCACCCGCGACACTCTGCTCAAGCTCAAGACGTTTCTCGACACTCATCCCGAGCACGCCATCGTCGTCCCCAAGCTCTTGAACCCCGACGGCACCACTCAGATCGGCGTGCTGCGTTTTCCCGCGCTCGGCACCTTCCTGTGGCACGACTCGATCCTGTCGGCCACCTGGCCCGGCAATCCGTGGCGAAGGCGCTACATGATGAAGGAGTTCGACCACGAGGAGAGCCGCGACGTCGAGCAGCCGCCGCAGGCGATCATGATGTACCGCCGCGAGATGATGGAGAAGGTCGGCCTCCACGACGAGACGATGCCGATCTATTTCAACGACGTCGACCTGTGCCTGCGGGTCCACCGCCAGGGCTACAAGATCCACTACCTCGCGGAGGCGACGGCCGTGCACCTGTGCGGCGCGACTTCCGGAAAGCTCAACGACCGCGCCGGGATCATCTTCTGCGACCGCATCCGCTACGCCCGCAAGCACTTCGGCTTACTGGGCGCCACCTTCGCCAGGTTCGCCCTGTACTCCAGCGGCGCCCTCGAGATCTTGAAGTGCCTGTTCGACGGCGAAGCCTCCTTCGAGCGCCGCCGCCAGGAAGCCCGCCGCATCTTCCGCCTCGTCTTCAAGGTCCACCGCGACTCCCGCCGCTAGCCGAAGTTGAAGGGTTTTGAGCGTAGAGTGCAGCCGATCGCCGATTGGCCGCAAAGTAGCTCTCGAGTTTCCACTACATTTTGTCAGAGAGTGAAGGCGCCCGGACCCGGCGGGGGAGGGA
>Ga0247727_10008762_pt1 | contig 18638 bp, 19 predicted proteins | sample WisWelCaveWW1625_FD_202498 | JGI IMG/M metagenome (GOLD analysis project Ga0247727, IMG submission 202498) | Biofilm microbial communities from Wishing Well Cave, Virginia, United States - WW16-25 | ecosystem: Environmental > Aquatic > Deep subsurface > Groundwater > Cave microbial mat | place... | reverse complement strand
TGACGATGAACCCCGCGCTCTGGAGGAGCGTGTAGAACGCGCGCTTCTCGGGCAGGTATCCGACGAACCAGAAGGCCCTGGTGACGCCGAACTTTTCCTGCAAGTAGCGTCGCAACCTGACAAGGCCCACCATCCCCCAGAATTTCAATGCGTGTGTCCGAGTGCCTTCAGGATGTTGCGCTCCACCACTTCACGTCGGTTGGCATAGTGCAGTCGACTCTGTTTTTTGACGATATCCGTTGATCCCACCGCACGTGGTGCGGGGATTTTCACGTGCCGTCCATTCACCCACGCTTCTCCGGTCGCCACTGATTGCAGTGCTGCGGGGTTGAAGGCCTGGTGCAGCTCGTCAAAGTGCGGGGCAAGGAGAGCGGCATCCGCCGGCGCGCAGCGAAAGACAACGAGCGTTCCGGCATTACCAAGGAGCGCAGCTCGTGTCGTGTCGCCTAGCGCATCAAGAAACTGCGTCGCCAGCACGACGGACGTTGCGTACTTGCGCACCTCCGAGAGCAGGTTCACGACGGCGAGCGAGCCGTAGGCCTGCGCTTCGTCAAGGATCACATGAAAGGGCCGCCGCTGCTCTTCCGGTACGCGCGCGCGTCCCATGGCGGCCGCACGCACTTGTGCGATGAGAAGCGCGCCCAAGAGGCGCGCCGCGGTCTCCCCGACAACACCGGAAGCCAAATTCGCGACAATGATCCTGCCGTGCTGGATGGCGTGGGAGAAATGCACGGTACTGCGAGATTGACCGAGGATGTGACGAATCGAGGGGAACGCAAGAAATGCCTCCGTCTTGTTCAAGACTGGCTCGATCACTTCGTCGCGGTAGGTCTCGCGCCATTTCTCGAACCGCTTATCAAAAAACTCGCGCGTGTACGGGGCGCTCACGCGCGGTGCGAGCCGCTCGCGGAAGGCGTCGTCCATGAGGAGGCGTGGTATGAGCGCGATGGATGCATTGGGTGCTTCGATGAGCACTGTGCAGGCATGGCGCAGCACATTCTCCATGCGCGCACCCCAGCTGTCGTGCCAGATCGCTTTCATCGCAGTGACCACGCCATCTACCGTGACGGCACGATCATCGGGTTCCACGTCTTCGAGCACGTTCAGCGCTACGGGGTGCGAAAGATCGGCAGCATTGAGGTAGCAGACGTGGTTATGTCGCCTGCGCGGCACGTCAGAGAGCACGGCTTCCGCAAGATCGCCGTGCGCATCGACGAGGAGGAGTCCATCGCCGCGGGCGATGTCTTGTGCTGCGATGTGCCGGATCAGCGTGGATTTTCCACTCCCTGTGGCGCCGATCAATGCGATGTGGCGCAGCCGCTCTTGCAACGAAAGAGAGATGCTCGGCTGATAGAGGCTTGAGCTGTCGCCGATGTGTGTGATGTGGCCGTCCATAGCTCGGGACGACTGCGAGGCTGCTCGGACGCGACGTGGGTATCGCTTTTGCCGAGCCGCTATGCGCAGCCGCTCCGAGAGATTGATGATCTCGGAATACGGAGCAACGTCCCCGTCGGCGCTCCCAGCTTCCAGCATATCCTACACAGATGGCCAGCACGCCGCCGCCCGCTGTGCATAGCCGCGCCGTTGCGATCGAGGTTCCTGCGGCCTGCAAAGCGGGAGAGGCCGCCCGACAAGCGAGCACGCATGACGATCACGTGGCGCCTGGCCGCGAAGACGATGTTTTCACCTCAGACGAGGAGCGGCACGTGCGTCCACTGGGCGCCGTTATTGCGGAGATGCCTCAACCGGCGCCGGCGCGTCCGGCCTCAGCCAAGCACTTGCGTGTCGTCCAGGCGGCCGTGGCAATCCAGGAGAGTGCACCGGGGATCGCCTACGCCCACACGGTCCTCTGTCAGACGTGCCTCCCATATCGTGATCCCGGGGATGCCGTGCGCGAGTGGGAGCGCGAGAACGGCAAGGTGATGCTGAGCCTCGAGGCGGGCAAGGCGATGCATCCGAAGGACGGCCTCATCAAGGTCGGTCTGCCGTTCGGGCCGAAGCCTCGGCTGATCCTGAGCTACCTGAATACCCAGGCGATCATCCACCAGAAACCGGAGATCGACGTCGAGGACAGCCTGACGGCGTTCGTGAAGCGCGTCGGCCTGGCGAGCCACGGCCGCAACATCCGGACGATCAAGGACCAGCTCGGCCGCCTGTCCGCGACGCGCATCACCCTCGGCATCGTCAACTCCGAGACGGAGGCAACAACGGTCAACACCCAGATCATCAGCAGGTTCGACCTGTGGTTCCCGAAGGATGATCGGCAGCGGGTGCTGTGGCCGACGGCGATCGTGTTTGGCCGGGAGTACTTCGAGAGCCTGCTGAACCATGCCGTGCCGCTTGATGAGCGGGCGCTAGCGGCCCTGTCGGACTCGGCCATGGCCCTGGATATCTACGCGTGGCTCGGCCAGCGCCTGCACCGGGTCCATCCACGGGAGGCCGCCTTCATCCCCTGGCCTGCCGTGCAGCGCCAGTTCGGGCAGGGGTTCGCCCGGCTACGCAAATTCAGAGAAACGTTCCTGGGTGCCTTGCGCCAGGTCCAGGCCGTCTACCCGGCGGCCAAGGTGCAGGCCAGCGCCAGGGGTCTTTCGTTGCATCACAGCGCGCCCCCGGTTCCGTACCGGACCGCCCGCCGGCTGGCGCGCGCGTAAGCAACCGACGCTAGCGTTACCGTACGATCCACGATCATTTGGGGGCGGTTTCCATCCTAAGTGCCTGTAAGACAAGAATTCACGTTAGGGGACTCGGCAAGTGCCGAATGAGGGTCACTTTCGAGTCCGGCGACCCTGACGCGCCGACTTATCCACGATCACTTGGGGGCGCTTCTGTGAGCTATGCACGTGCGATTGGGGGCGCGGATCGCGATCACTTGGGGGCACAAACCTATAGTTCTCCGATAGCCTTTTTCTTCCTGTAGCTGTTGGAGGGGAACGTTGGGGAAATGTGGATAGCGCCGCTCGCCCGTGCCGGGATGGGCGGCGCGGGCCAGCTGGCGCGCCCGCCGCCCATCCCCTCGCGCTGATGAGGGGCATTCTTGGAGGTGGAGCAAGATATGAAGCGCAGGGAGTTCTTGAAGATTTCAGGAGCCGCGGCCCTGACTGGTGTGGCGGGGGGCGCAGTACTGGTTCACGGGTTGCGCGATGGCGTCATGATCATCGGGACTGGCGGAGCGGGCATCGGAGTGGTCCGGCGCTTGATCGAGGCTGGCTTTGATCCGCGTGGGTTCGCGGTGATCGACGCGGATGCGGCGGATCTGGCCGGCAGCTGCGCCGTGCATCAAATCCAGTGTGGAACCAAAGACGGTGACGGCGCCTGGGTGATCACCTGGGAGGACAGGATGCAGGCCGAAGCGTCTATCATCGCCCTCCTGAAAGACGCGTCGAAGGTGGTGCTGGTTGCCGGTCTCAGCGGTCGCATGGGCGCGAAATGGGTGTTCGAGATTGCTGCCGCCGGTGGACTGGCCGAGGCGCACTTCGCAGCACAAGGACTTAAGGTTGAGGTCGTGACGACGTTGCCGATGGCCAATGAGGGGATGCACCGCAGATACGCCGCGCGGCAGCTGATGCAGGCGCTGCGAAGGCACCAGGTCATCACTCATGTTGCTTTCAACGAAGATGAGTGGTCCTCCTACGGCAAGGCCGGATTTGAGAAAGGACTGCCAGACCGGGAGCACTGGCTGGCCAACCAGGCTCTGCGCAGCGCGCTTACCTGAAGTACCTGCCTTCAAGGGTGTTGGTGATGGTCGCGAGGCTTGCTCTTTCAGTGGCCTTCGTCGGGAGCGGATAAAGAACAGCGAGACTCTTCCATGGACGCCCGAGGCATCTCCTGGGGTGGGGGCTCAGGACAGAACCTGCCCATGCCGGTCCTTCGCGAACTTGCGGCCAGCGAGATTCGCAGACTGACCCGCCGAGGACCAAGGCCGCCGCGCAACCCGCTGCTTCTGGCCATGGGCGGCTTCATTCGCTGGTGCATCCTGAAGCGCGGCATCAACGATGGCCACGATGTGACGCCAGGCGTGGCCAAGGATTTCAAAGTGATGCTGCGCCGTGCCGGCGTGAAGCGCCGTGTATGGGAACTGCACCGAGACGCGGTAGCGATCGTGCTAGACGCCATCACGGCCAGTAGAGGGGTCTGGCACCCTGATCGCAGTGGCCATCTGCACGTCCCGACCGCTGGGGAGATTTGGGAATGCCCAGATCGGGAGTTCGGCGCGCTCTAAGCGGTGAAAGGGCGGCAGCGATTGAGCCAGCGATGTGGCATCAGGCGCGTTTGGCCATCTGCTCGCGCACGATGACGCCGAGCGCCTCTTCGGTGGTGATGCCGTACCTGGCTTTCAAAGTCCGGGCGCGCATCGCGTAGCGCCTGCCGAATTCCTTGCGGAGAAAGGAGTGCATCTCGCGGTCAAGGAGAAGGTCGTCGGGGTCGTCGGTCATGGCCCGCGATGCTGGCGGATTCCAGCGGCGGCGTCGAGAGCGTAGGCCTTGCTCGATCTTTGTGAAACCACACCTCGACCCCGGTGCGCCGGCATAAAGGGCTGCACGTAGTTCGTCGGCACCGCCAAATCGCTCCGTTCCAACGCAACACTAGGCCGTGGATCGGAGCCGTGGTTTCGCGATACCATGTTTGCAGAACGAATCACGAAGCATGGGCACCAAACGATGGAACTGAGCGGCATCATCATGAGCATCAGGCCAGAGCACGCTGTTGAGATCATGGAGGGCCGCAAGACCGTGGAGCTGCGCCGTCGCTTTCCGGAGCGCCTGCCGGTGGGTTCGATCATGCTGGTGTACGCGTCAAGCCCTGAACAGCGCCTCGTCGGAGCGGTGACGATAGAGGGCGTGAAGCGAATGACGCCGGCGGGGCTGTGGCGCTCGTTTCGGCACCGCGCGTGCGTGGAGCGGTCACTGTTCGACGACTATTTCGACGGCGCGCGCGAGGGTTTCGGCGTTTTGCTCGGGGCGCGCACACGCTTCGAGGAGCCCATTCTGGTCGGTGAGCTGAAAGAGCGATTTAGGTTCTCTCCTCCGCAGTCCTATCGCTACATCCGGGGTTCCCTGACTGGTTTGTTGAACGATGAGCGCATTCAAGTTCCTGATCGACACGAACATCGTGATCGGTCTCGAGGACAACCATCCCGTCGAGGCCGGGCTCACTGACCTTGTTCGTCGCTGCAGCGCGAACAGCGTCAGGCTGTTCGTGGACGCGGCCGTCGACGACGACATCCAGCGCGACCCGGATCTGGCGCGGCGCGCCGTGACGCTCAGCAAGCTCGAGAAGTTCGAGCGACTGAGAGGGATCGTCTATCCCGATGACGCAGAACTTGCCCGCCGCTACGGCCCGATCAACTCGGTCAACGACCGCAGCGACTGCCGCCTGCTGTTCTGCCTGGAGCGCAAGGCGGCCGAGTTCCTGATCACCCGCGACGCCGGCCTGCAAAGGCGTGCGCGCCGGGTAGGGCTCGGCGACAATGTGCTTTCGGTCGAAGACGCGCTGGTCTGGCTCACGCAGACTTTCGAGCCGGCTGCCGTCGAGCTGCCGCACGTCATCGAGCGCGAGGCCTATGCGGTTGACAAGACCGACACGCTGTTCGACGGACTGCGTGCCGACTACGAAGGCTTCGACGCCTGGTATGACAAGTGCGCCAAGGAGCACCGTAAGTGCTGGGTGGTGGAGGTGGCGGGCAATTTAGCCGGCATTGTCATCCGCAAGGATGAGACGCGAGCGGAAGCCGAGGTGGTCAAGTCGCCTGGCCGGCGCATCCTGAAGCTTTGCACCTTCATCATGGGCGCGCAGTACCGGGGCGAGAAGTTCGGCGAGCAGCTCCTCAAGCAATGCCTGTGGTTCGCGCAGACCAATAGCTATGACGTGGTGTATGTGACGGCGTTCCCAAGCAAGGACGATCTCATCCAGCTGCTCGGGGCGTATGGGTTCACTAGGACCGGCCGGCAGGATAACGGCGAGCTGGTGCTTGAGAAGGTGCTGCACAAGGGGTCGCTGGCGGCTGACGCCACGACCGACATCCTGGCGCTCGACCGGGCCTGCTATCCGCGCTTCTACGAGGGTGAGCGGGTCGCAAAGTACTGCGTGCCGATCCAGGGGCCCTATCATGAGAAGCTGTTCCCTGAGATCAGCTTCAGGCCGCAGCCGCCTTTGTTCGCGGCCGCGGGGATCGCCCGCGAGCGCACCGCGACGGCGCAGCAGGAGCGCACGCCCGGCAACACGATCCGCAAGGTGTATCTGTGCCGGGCGCAGACGAAAAGCCTGAGGCCCGGTGACCTGTTGTTCTTCTACCTTTCTCAAGACAAGCGCTTGGCTGCGTCCCAATCGCTGACGACGGTCGGGATCGTCGAGCAGTACCGCGAGAGCGCGACGGTCGATGAACTCGTCCTGATGACCGCCCGCCGATCCGTGTTCTCGGCCGCCGAGCTGGCCGCGATCCAGGCGGAATCTGAGGCGCCGGTTAAGGTGATCGACTTCCTGCTGGCGGGGCATCTGAACCCGCCGCTTGGGGTCGATGAGTTGGTGGCGGGGCGCATCTTCAACGGGCGCCCGCCGCAATCGATCGCACGCATTGACGAAAAACGCTATCAGCGCCTGCGGCCGCTGCTGAAGCTGGGGTTCGAGCTATGAGCGGCGTCAAGGTTATCGGCGTGTTCGGGCTGTCGGGAGTCGGCAAGACGCGGCTCATCAAAGCGGCATCCGAGGGTCTTGACGGCGTTCTGCATTTGCAGGCGAGTGCACTGATCAAGGAAGGATTGGCGGATGCGAGTGTGACATCCGAGGCATTGCGCCGGAGCTCAGGCGACCAGGTGCTCGCTAACCAGCAGGTCCTGCTCACGATGTTCGAGCGGTCCGTGGCGGCCAAGGCCAGCAAGCTCGTGGTGTTCGACGGCCACCTCATTATCGACACCGATGCCGAGATCATCGAGATCCCGCTCGACGTGATCGCAGGACTGCGACCGTCAGCATTGGTCCATGTGGAAGCTCCGCGAGAGGTAGTTGTGAAGCGGCGGCGTCAGGATGAGAAGCGGACGCGCCCCGATCGGACGCCCGCCGTCCTCGGCATTCAGCAAGAACGCTCCCGAGAGGTGTGCCGGCAGCATGCGGCGGCTTTGGGCATCGATATGCAAATTCTTGACGACGACGCCCACGGTAGGTTGGCCGCGTTGTGTCGTGCTCTGCTCGACGAGAGCTGAGCACGCAATCCAGCGGGAGTGGGGGAGGCGGTGATGTCATTCAGTGGCGCCGGTCGACAGACGGCGTTTTCGTGCCAAAGCGGTCAGGATGCGAGTTCTTGTGGGACCGCCGACTGCATGGCCATCTTGGCCGTGGTCTGGTCGCAATGGCTTTCCGACGGGGCGCAAAACGCGATCCGCGCGGCGTGAGGGTCTCTAAGCCTATGATATGTCATAACTCATTGATGTAAGGATATGTTCTCTTGCAATGTGTCGGGTTTTTGCATATAGTGAATGTCGGGTTTTTGCAAGGTCGCGTATCATGGCTCGCCGCAAGACACTGAAGGACAAGATCGAGGAGCGGATGGCCCGCAAGGCGGGCGACGCCGTGTTCCTGACGCGTGAGTTCGCTCCTCTGGGCGGCGAAGACCAGGTGCTGCGCGCGCTGCGCGGGCTCGTGCGCGAGGGCCGGCTGGTCCGCCTTGGCTACGGCGTCTACGGCCGTGCCGTCAAATCCGGTCTCACCGGTAAGCCGATGCTCTACAGTCCGGACGGCTTCCTTGGCGCGGCACGCGAAGCGCTGGACAAGCTCGGCGTCGAGTGGGAGCCGACCGAAGCGGAGCGCGCCTACAACGAAGGGCGGTCGACGCAGGTCCCCGTGAACCCTGTAGTGCGCGTCAAGGGGCGGTTCCGCCGCCACCTCCGCTACGGCAACGCGGAGCTGGTCCTTGAACGGTAAGCCCACCCTCCAAGAACTCCTGGAAATCCAACAGCACTTCGGTCTGCCGAGTCCTGCGCTGGTGGAGAAAGATTGGTATGTCGTTAGGGCGCTGGCAGGCATAGCCGCCGCCGATACAAAACCGTTTAAGCTGGTTTTCGGTGGCGGCACGGCTCTTTGCCGGGCGCACGGCCTGATCAAACGCATGTCGGAAGACATCGACCTGCGCGTAATTGCGGCAGACAAGCCAAGCCGCGGAGCACTCCGCACCTTGCGGGAGACGATCACCAAGGCGCTGCAGGCGACCGGCTTCGAGTTCGATCCGGCGAACGAAGCGCACCGCAAGACCATGTACGAAGGCAACTACACCCTCTATCGGCTGCCTTACGCTCCCGCTGCCGAAGGAAAGGGGGCGCTGCGTCCCGAGATTCAGATCGAGACCGCGGTGTTTCCGCTGCGCCGCCCGGCGGTGGTGTGCGCCGTCAGCTCGTTTGTGGCGGAAGGCTACATGCGGGGCGCCGAATTGCCGGCGATCGAGTGCGCATCCATCGCAGAGACAGCGGCCGAAAAGCTCGTCGCACTGACGAGGCGCGCTGGTGCCGAGTTGGCGGGACTGCGTGATAGGCGAGATCCCACACTCGTCCGGCATGTCTACGATCTCCACATGATCAGGGAGCACTACGATGCGGCCGACGTGGCGGCGCTCGCGGGGGAGATCATGGCGGCGGATGCGGAGTTGCGGGGAGAGAAATTTCCGGCGTATCAGAAGGACCCGATAAGTGAGACGTTGAAAGCGATTGAAGGGATCGCTGCCGACAGGGAATACGCTGCGGGCTACGCAACTTTCAGCCGCGACATGGTCTATGGTGACGCGCCCGACTTTGGGGCGGCTGTGGGCACGCTGAAGTCAATGGGCGAACATCTCAAGCGCAAGACAGCGTAGGCGCGGCGCCATTCCAGAGGCGCCATTCGCCAGATGATGTCGGAGCGAGCAATGAGCAACGATGTATCGCGAAGAGGAGCAGAAGTGGACCGCGCTCGCGAAGATGATTCTGCTCAAAGAGAAAGTAATCGTAGTGCACCCGGATGTTCAAACCCAGTTTCCTGAAATCGATTTTGGGGCATTCGGAAAGAAGAGCTAATCTGCCGGGTGCGGTGTCGGTGCCGAAGCTGCGGGATCACGTTGCTCCGCCGCTGCGGACGGCGTGGTCAGCCCAAGCACGTGACTCTCCCACGTGGTCAGCGCATCCCGCATCTCGTCGACGTACTGGAAGCGATTGTAGATGCCGGCGACGCGGCCAAACGTGCCGGAGACGTGGTTGAGGACGCGCTCCACGACGTGCGGCAGGATGCCAAGCTCGGCCATCCGCGTGGCGGCGGTGCGGCGCAGGTCGTGTAGAGTCCAGTCCAGGTCCTCGATCTCGTCGGGCTCTTTACCCTCGGCAATCGCATCCTCGCGGCGCGCCTTGTCGAAGGCCGCGTCCAACTCCCGCTTGCCCTTGGAATAGCCGGTGTAGGACTGCTCGGGCTTGCCGCGCGCGGGAAACACGAATTCGCTCTTGGTCTTCTTTGCTCTTGGGGCGAGGCTCTCGAGGATTTCGAGCACGGCCGGGGTGAGGGGGACCGTGTGCCGCTGGGCGTTCTTGGTGCGCGACCCGGGGATATTCCATAGTCCTGCGTCGAGATCGAGCTCATCCCAACGCATGCCGCAGACCTCGCCACGGCGCTGTGCCGTGAGTGTCAGAAGCTGAAAGATTGTGCCGAAGGGATAGCCCACCTCGTTCGCGGCCGCCTTCCAGAGGGTAGCGAGGTTGGCATCGTCGATGACAGTGCTGCGGGTGCCGATCGGGGCAGGGGCATGGAGCGTGTAGCAGGGGCTGACAGCAATGAGATCGCGGTCGACGCACCAAGTGAAGAATTTGCGGGCTGCGGAGAAGGCATGGTTGGCTGCGCTCGGCTTGCCGGCCTTGAGCAGCTTGTCGGTGATCTCCAGGACCTCGGTTTTGGCGATGGTGTCGATGCGGCGTGTGCGCCAGGGCGGGAGGAACACCGCGCGCAGGATGCGCTCGGTCTCGTAGGCGGTGGAGGCCCGGTTCTGGGTCTTGCAGTAGAGGTCAACGAACTGGTCGAGGGCGTCCGAGAAGCTCGGCGCAGGCAGTCCATTCCTGGTCTTGGGATCGGCCTTGCTCTTGACGGCCGACAGCGCCGCGTGGGCCTTCGCGCGCGCCTTGGCGAGCGTAACGTGCGGGTAGTGGCCGAGCATGAGCCGGCGGTTTTTGCCGTTCACGCGGTAGGTCAGATAGAAAGTCTTCAGGCCTTTGGCCGAGACGCGGACACCGAAACCACGGATCTGGCCATCGGGATACTGCGCCTTGCCGGCAGCGGGCACGGGCAGGTTGCGCACCTCGAAGTCAGTGAGCGCGCCTTCCGTAACGCGGGGCATGGGAGTGCCTGTTGACCGTTGCCGATGGCTAACCCTACCGATCAGACTGGAGGTCGTAAAGGGACGCAAAAGGGACGCAAAAAGTGAGGTGCTTGAGAGTCGCGGCATGTGCTAGGATGACACAGTAATGGCTTGAAAATAGGGATTATTACGCCGATGAGATGTTCTGCCGTGTTCACCCAAGATTCGGCGAAAAACCAGTCTGGGGGACTGGGGGTCGGGAGTTCAAATCTCCCCGCTCCGACCAATAAAATCAAAAGCTTATACAATAAGCTCCGCCACCAGAACAAATCAAATGTCTCGCTGGTGTCTTCGGGTTGCAGCCCTAACACGGCGTACCCACCACCGTGGGGTAACTCGCGAGCATTTCTGTCGCCCTTTTGTGCGCGAGAAATGCGTTCCACATGGCGCACAGTGGTGCATCTTGGTCTACAGTCGCAACGTGCCTCACATCCCAATTTTAACCCGAAACCGCCTACTTGTTCCGTGCCGTGGGGACAGTGGGACATCCTGCTAGAGACAAAAAGTGAGGGATGACCGCGGCGGCACTTGCGTGGCATGCCGCTCAATCCAGTTCCGCTCAGGCAAATAGCGACACTGCGATCACGAATATCCCCATGATCGTGATGGTTAGGAGGTGCTCGCCACCCGCCAGGTCGAGGAATTTGAGGATAACGCCTGTAAGCACGGATATGGAGACACCAATCACAATCTGCCTGACCAGCGTTTCTCGGCCCATCCTGCCCCGCACCTTCTGCCCTGCAATGTATATTGCACCCACGATCAACATCGCCACCAGGATGAACTCGGGTGACTTAGTGGAGCTAAACGGCGTGCTTGGCGTAATCGTTGGTTTCTTTGTGGTCGTGTTCGTCGTCTTCGCCTCCTTCTTCTCCGCCATATCTCGAAATAGAGCGAACTCCTTCGTATCCTCCTCAGGTAAGTACCGCCTGTGGTATTCGAGGCCACGATTGCATGCAGCTAAGTCCCCCTTCTCGCACTCAAGTTTTAGACGAACCACATGGAAAAGATGTGCACCCCGAACTCGCGCGGGAAGCTCCGTATTGGAAGGATCAAGCTCCAGAGCTTTTGCATAAGCGCCGGCTGCACGCTCGGGCTCCCCCTTCCTGAAGAGAATCGCTCCGCGAAGGTTGTAAAATATCGAGCGCACAGGAGGCGTATAGTTGCGATCCAGCTCGGCAAGGCGAATCCCCTCCATGATGTCGGCGAGCGCCAAATCGTACATCCTCTTGCTGTAATAGGCATTGGCCCTCCCGTAGTAGTAGGACTGGACAACGCCTCCTGCATCAATCGCGCGTGTGCATGCGGCAATAGTACGATCGACAAGCCCCGGCTCCGGATCGACTAGGCAGGCCTTCCCATCATCCGCGATCAACCCGGCAGGCCACCAGGCACACAAGGCAACCGCCGTCACCGCTAGGCCAACGGCCCGACCGAAGCAGCCCGCACGGAGAGACCCCATCACCGCACCTCCCCCACACAACATCTTGCACGGCAACCCGCCGCAGAAACCGGTCAGCTTCTACCATCACCAATAGACATGCAAGATCGCCGTCGCATGCTGCCACAACCGAACTGCACGTCTCCGTCTAGCGTGCCAGCTGACTGATCGCCTGACCTACTCACTACCCCGTTCGCTGAGGCTGTGGGAACTCCCCGCAGCCACCGAGACCGCCCCACCTCGCTCTGCGGCGATGTGTCTGCAATCGAAGCTGGCAAGCATAGCTGCGTTGTCAGCACGCCGAGCAACATAGCGCACGTCGCAAAGCGACGTTGCCCCCGCCATGTCACGCTTCCAGGAACCTCGCGTGATCGCGGCCGATGGAAACGGACACACAAGAAGGGGCGTCATCCGATTGGACCGTGGGCGCAGCTCGCAGCAGAAACGAACGGACGGCAGGAGAAGCATCGTGCGTGAGGCTGACCGCGACAGCGACGTCGGTGCCCCTCTCGTGGATCATCTCCTCGGAGAATGCCCATGTGGGGCCAAGTGGGATTAGACGGCATATCGTCTGGAGCCCATATTCTTCTGTCGATAATTCGCTGCTCCTTCGATGGTCCGACCGGACTTGATGTTCAATACGGAGCCCGCCGCGAATGAAAGGGTCAGGTGAGCGTCGATGACGAGCCGCAAGCGCTCGCTCGCTTTGGCGCTATCGAGCAGAAATTGGCGGAGAGCCGGATAGAGCGTGCTGGCCCAATCGGCAATGGTGAAGTGAACGCCGAGACCTGCCATGAGTTCACTCTTCTGCCCCCCATTTTTGGGTGTCTGCTGGTGATGGCCGATACGGAGCGCTGGTTGGGCAACAGCCTTGGGTCACACTTGGTCTATAATCGCCGTTCCCTGCGATCGGGGCAGGGCGTTAACAGTTGCACGTCCCTGAGGAATTTGGCCGCTGATGTGTCTTTTCGTTCGGGTGCGGCAAGGCAGCCAGAGACGGCGCAAGGCCTCTCCACGGCCACGGCAGGCGCTCTGGCGGCCATCTGATGCCGGTCCTCCGCAATGGGGACGGGCACGCAGGGCTCCGTCCCGTTAACCCATCGGGTTAACCACGCTCGCCGGTCGCTCCCGCACTGAACACGGCTCTGCGCCTGGACGCAGCCTTCCCGGCAATGCTCCGATTTCGCGCAAGCGGTTGACGCTGCTCGTATTCTTTCCTATGTGCGGTGCTGATGACGGGGCCTCGATTGACGGCCCCTCGGCTGGACACAAAAATCCAAACAACGCGGAAGGGGTACTAAATGCGTCATGTGACGGCTTTTGCCGCGGCTATGATTGTTGCAGCGGGTGCCGCAGCGGCCAGCGGCTACGATCAGCGGGAAATGAGCGGCGAAGCCCTGCGCAAGGCCCTGACGGGCAGGACCATAAACCTGAACACGCCGCTGGGCGGCCTGCCGATCAGCTTCCGCGCCGACGGCACCATGTGGGGCACGGCCGGCAGCCTGGCCTCCTACGTCGGCTCCGAGCGCGACCGCGGCCGCTGGTGGATCACCGCCGATCAGCTGTGCCAGCGCTGGAACACCTGGCTCGGCGGGCAATCCTATTGCTTCAAGCTGCGCCAGCGCGGCGCCACCGTGCACTGGAGGCGCAACGACGGCCTGAGCGGCGTGGCCACCATCACGCGCTGATGGGGCCGCCGTGAGGTGATCCATTCGCCTCGCGATCGAGGCGGCCGCAATCCGCACGGCGACCTAGCTCGATCCACCACCCGATGATCGTGCTTGAGCGGCTCCCCGCGCTGGCCGTAGTTTGTCGGTCGCGCGGGGACACCGCTCTGCGCGGACGGGAGGGCCTTACATGAAATTCCTGTGGTTTCATTTGATGCCCTACAAGGAGCTCCCGGACGATTTCAAGGACAAGCACCCTTCGGTCTGGGTCGATATTCACTCGTCGCTGTTCGACCCAACGCGCGCGCATCGCATGTACAACGAGTTCCTCGACGAGCTCGAGCACGCGGCGACGTGCGGCTTCGATGCCATCTGCTGCAACGAGCATCACTCCAACGGCTACGGCCTGATGCCATCGCCGAACCTGATCGCCACCGCGCTGGCGCGCCGCACCACCAGCACGGCGATCTGCGTGCTCGGCAACAGCCTGGCCCTCTACAACCCGCCGACGCGGGTGGCGGAGGAGTTCGCCATGATCGACTGCATCTCGGGCGGCCGGCTGATCGCCGGTTTTCCGGTCGGTACGCCGATGGACACCACCTTCGCCTACGGCACCAACCCGAGCCAGCTGCGGGATCGTTATTACGAGGCCCATGACCTCGTCCTGCGCGCCTGGAAGGAGAAGGAGACGTTCGCCTTCAACGGCCGCTTCAACCAGCAGCGCTACGTGAATATCTGGCCGCGGCCGATCCAGCAGCCGCATCCGCCGATCTGGATCCCGGGTGCCGGCTCGGTCGAGACGTGGCGCTGGGCGGCCCAGATGGACTACGTGTTCTGCTACCTCTCCTACTACGGCTACAAGATGGCCCAGAACGTCATGAAAGGCTTCTGGGAGGAGATGGCCAGGCTGGGCAAGGACCGCAATCCCTACCGCGCCGGCTTCGCCCAGGTGGTCGGCGTGGCGGAAAGCCGGCAGCAGGCGCTCGATCTCTATACCGAGGCCGCCGAGTACTTCTACGGCCGCTGCCTGCACGTCGATCCGCGCTTTGCCTCGCCGCCCGGCTATGTCACGGAAGCGACCCAGCGGGCCGGCATCGAGAGCCAGGTCAAGATGGCGGCCGAGGGCAAGGCCGTGACCGGCCCCGCCAGGCTGCAATCTCTCGCGCGCGACATGAAGGGCATCGTCGACAACGGCTATGTCATCGTCGGCTCGCCGGACGAGGTGGTCGAGCAGCTGCGCGAATTGGCGACGACGCTCAATGTCGGCCAGCTGATGCTGATGATGCAGTTCGGCAACCTGGCGACGGACGCCGTCAAGTACAACACGCAGCTGTTCGCCGAGAAGGTGATGCCGAAGCTGAAGCCGCTGTTCTCCGAGTGGGAGAACCGCTGGTGGCCAAAGCCGATGGACCAGCGCCAGCGCGCGACACTTTCGGCCTTCGTGCCCGCAGCGGCTGCCCGCCGAGTAGGCCCAAGCTAGTGTCATGGGAGCAATGCTCGGCTCCGAGGCATCCCGGCACTTGTTGCCGGGATCCAGCGTAAAGCAGGCGCCGGAGCAAGCGGCTGGCTGGATGCCGGGAACAAGTCCCGGCATGACAAAGGGGTTCGCTTTGTCAGACTCGCAACGTTAGAGCAGGTGGCATGACCGAACCTGAAACGTCGATTATCGACATCAACGGATTTGCCACGCGCGTCTGGCGCAAGGGCAGCGGCCCCCGCATCGGGTTTCTCGCCGGCTACGGCGGCCTGGCGAAATGGGTTCCTTTTCTCGACCGCCTCGCCGAGAAGCGCACCGTGATCGTCCCGTCTCTGCCGGGCTTCCCGGGCGGCGACCGCGGCCACACCGTGCTCGACACCCATCTCGATTGGGTGCTGGCCGTTCGCGACCTTATCGACAAGGCCGGCCTCGCCGGCGCCGATCTCGTCGGCAGCTCGGTCGGCGGCTCGTTCGCGGCCGAGGTGGCGGCCATCTGGCCGGACAAGGTCAGGCGGCTGGCGCTGATCGCTCCCTTCGGCCTGTTCGACGAGAAGGACCCACCGATCGACCCGTGGGCGCAGAAGGCCGATGAGATTCCGGGCCTCATGACCGCGCGGCCCGAGGTCTACAAGGCGCTGAAGGAGATGCCGGCCGGCGCCAACTCGATCGAATGGCCGATCGAGCAGACACGTGCGGCCGAGGCCGCGGCGCGCATCTTCTGGCCGCTCGGCAACACCGGGCTCGGGCGACGCCTCCCGCTCATCGAGGCACCGGCTCTGATCCTCTGGGGCGAGCAGGATCGCCTGCTGCCGAGGAGCTATGCCAACGCCATCGCCGAGGCAATTAGCGCCAAGACCGAAATCAAGGTCATCGCCGGCGCCGGGCATCTGGCGGAGCTCGACAAGCCCGACGAGGTCGCGGCCGCGATCCTCGACTTCATGGCTTGACGCGAGCAGAGCATTCGCGACGGCCGCGAACGTTTCCTCGAGCCGGGGGAGTGACCGGCGTAGCAGCGAGGCGTCCTGCACAGCACCTGCCCGTACCAACACGGAGCGTTTGTCTCCCTATGGACATTGCCGACCGAGTGTTGGGGGTAGAGCCACCTTTCACAGATTTATCGATCCTCGCGTTGCGTGTCGATCTCGCCTTCGAGGTGGGGCGAGCGGGTTGCAGATGCTTTCCGTCCTGCCGATTTGTAACGCGGGGCGCAGCTTTTTCTTGCCGTTACGGCCGGCGGCTACCCCGGTACCGGCGCGGCGGCGAGGCCAAAAAAACCCTTGCCCCGCGTTACGGGAAAGGGCTATCGGCGAGCGGCCCCCACCCGCGCGGCCGGTCGGCATGAGGGGCGCCTCTATCCGAACGACTAGCGCAGTCGCCGCTTTCATGATAGTGGAGCGCCACCTGCAGTGAAGCTGGAAGCGATGAACGTAAACGCCCACCTTTGGCGTTCTGCTTCGCTCGGCGCGGCCGCCCGGGCCGGCGCCCGAATGCGCTGATCGCTTTCACCCGCCTGCAATGAGGCGGTCAGTTTTCGCTTCCCAGGATCAGCCAACGATACGGAACCTGCCACCATGAGCGGGCAACAGAAATCCTACATTACGACTGCCATTTCCTACCCCAATGGGACGCCGCACATCGGCCATGCCTACGAGGCCATCGCAACGGATGCGATCGCGCGCTTCGAGCGGCTCGACGGCAAGGACGTGTTCTTCCTCACCGGCACCGACGAGCACGGTCTGAAGATGAAGCAGACGGCGCAGAAGGAGGGCCTCTCGCCCCGCGCGCTGGCGGACCGTAACTCGGCCCGCTTTCGCGAGATGGCGGCCGCACTGAACCTGTCCAACGACGACTTCATCCGCACCACGGAGCCGAGGCACTACCGTTCCTCGGAGGAGATCTGGCGGCGCATGGCCCGGGCGCACAACGGCGACATCTTCCTGAAGAAGTACGCCGGCTGGTACTCTGTGCGCGATGAGGCGTTCTACGCGCAGAAGGAGACCACGCTCGGACCCGACGGCGTGCGCATCGGCCCGCAGGGCACGCCGGTCGAATGGTTCGAGGAGGAGACCTTCTTCTTCCGGCTGTCCGCCTACCAGGACAAGCTGCTCGCCCACTACGAGAAACATCCCGATTTCATCCTGCCGCCGGAGCGCCGGAACGAGGTCGTGAGCTTCGTCAAGGGCGGGCTCGACGACCTGTCGGTCTCGCGCACGACGCTCGACTGGGGCATCCCCGTGCCCGGCGCGGCCGAGCACATCATGTATGTGTGGGTGGACGCTTTGACCAACTACATCACGGCGGCCGGATTTCCCGATGCGGCGGCGCCGCGCTGGCGCTACTGGCCGGCCGACGTGCACGTGATCGGCAAGGACATCCTGCGCTTCCACGCCGTCTACTGGCCGGCGTTCCTGATGTCGGCCGGCATCGAGCTGCCGAAGCGAGTCTTTTCCCACGGCTTCGTGTTGAACCGCGGGGAGAAGATGTCGAAATCGGTCGGCAACGTGGTCGACCCGTTCGACCTGGTGAAGGCCTACGGCGTCGACCAGGTGCGCTACTTCTTCTTGCGCGAGGTTGCCTTCGGGCAGGACGGCACCTACAGCCCCGAGGCCATCGCCAGCCGCATCAACGCCGACTTGGCCAACGACCTCGGCAACCTGGCGCAGCGCTCGCTGTCGATGATCGCGAGGAACTGCGAGGGGAAGATCCCCGAACCGGGCGCCTTGAGCGATACCGACAGGACGCTCCTTGCGGCCGCCGACGGGCTGTACGCCAAGGCGCGCGAGGCGATGGACCGACAGGCGCTCAAGCAGTACCTGGACGCGGTATGGGGCGTGGTGGCCGATGCCAACCGCTACTTCGCGGCGGAGGAGCCGTGGGCCAAGGGCAAGACCGACCCGAAGCGCCGTGACACGATCCTTTACGTCACGGCGGAGGCGGTGCGGCAGGTGGCCATCCTGGCCCAGCCGGCGACGCCGGCGGCGGCGGCAAAGCTGCTCGACGGCCTGGGGCAGTCAGCGGAGGCGCGCAGCTTCGCGGCGTTGGGTGAAAAGAGCCGGCTACGGCCCGGCACAGCCATACCGGCACCAACCGGCGTGTTTCCGCGCTATGTCGACCCTGAGGAGCGGTCGGCGCGCGAAAAGGAGCCGAGACCGCGAACGCCGACGCATTGATCAGCAGTCGAGGCCGTGCCGCATCACAGCAGGCGGCGCGGCCTCGACTTAGGAGAGGTGTGCACCTATGATTTCGCCATGACCAAGCTTCTTGAAAGGGCCGTCGAGGCCGTGCGCCAGCTGGCACCGGAAGCCCAGGATGAAATCGCTCGCGCCATGCTGCAGCTTGCGGCGGACGATGGCGAGCCGGAGCAGATCGACCCGGCCGACCTTTCGGCGGTGCTCGAGGGCCTTGCCCAGGCCGATCGCCGTGAATTTGCCAGTGACGCAGAGGTTGAAGCCGCTTTTCGCCGCTTCAACCCATGAAGCTCCGCTTCACGCCGCAGGCGGCGAAGAAACAGACGCTGGATGGTTTCTTCGTTATGGCGGTTGCCCTCTCCACCGGCGTCATTCCCGCGGAGGCGCAGGGCTGTCCGGGGAATGATTCAACGTGTCGCGGGCGCATGCCCGACGCTTCCGGCGCGAACCGGATACTTTCTGGTTGTGAAGACTCAGAAAGGGCCGAGCATGCGCTACCGCGCTAGCA
>Ga0247727_10008761_pt1 | contig 18641 bp, 17 predicted proteins | sample WisWelCaveWW1625_FD_202498 | JGI IMG/M metagenome (GOLD analysis project Ga0247727, IMG submission 202498) | Biofilm microbial communities from Wishing Well Cave, Virginia, United States - WW16-25 | ecosystem: Environmental > Aquatic > Deep subsurface > Groundwater > Cave microbial mat | place... | reverse complement strand
TTGCCTCAGAAACTGGAAGCGGAAGGTATTAACCCAAAAGTTCCATGGCTATACAATTTCAAAGTCGATTTCCGCTTCAAATGAATGCACATGGGTCAAATAAATACCCGTGAAAAAATCGCTGCTTGGGCGGGATTTTTATCCGTTGGCCTTAATTCATCCGTTGGTAGTCAAAATTTTTAGTTGAAATTTTTGAAGCTCTGGCTCATCTCTCGCAGCGCTTCAAGCTTGGCCAACGCCGCGCCGGAGTCGAGGCTCTGCTTGGCGAGCGCCGCGCCCTCGGCAAGATTTTTTGCCGCGCCTGCGACCCAAAAGCCGCACGCCGCATTTGCCGCCACAATATCACGCGCCGGTCCTTTCTCCCCTTGCAGAATGCGCTGGGCGATTTGCGCGTTTTGCTCGGCGTTGCCGCCGATGATGCCGTTCGCTGCGGATGACGTCACGCCAAAATCTTTTGGGGTGAGGGTTCTTTCAGAGAGACGGCCTTTGCACACTTCGATCATCAGCGTCGGCCCGTGCACCGAAATTTCATCAAGCCCGTCGGCGCTATGCACGACGACCGCATGCTCCGCGCCAAGTTCTGCCAACACCTCGGCCACGAGCATCACGAGTTGGCGATTATAAACACCCAACACCTGCCGTTTCACCGCGGCGGGGTTGGTGAGCGGGCCGAGTATGTTGAAAACCGTGCGCGTGCCGATTTCCTTGCGCGGCCCGACCGCATGCTTGGTGGCGCTGTGCAATACCGGCGCGAACAAAAAAGCGATACCCGCTTCGTCAAGACACTGGCTCATCTGGCTCGCCGTGATATTGATATTGATGCCGAGCGCTTCCAGCACATCGGCGCTGCCACATTTGCTGGAAACCGAACGGTTGCCATGCTTCGCAACCGCCACGCCGCCGCCGGCGACCACGAATGACGCGACGGTCGAAATATTGAAAGTGCTTTTGCCATCGCCGCCGGTGCCGCACATATCGATCGGGTTCGGTTGTCGCGTCGCCACGGGCGTGGCTTTGTCGCGCATGGCCTGGGCGAAACCGGCCACTTCTTGTACGCGCTCACCTTTCATGCGCATGGCCACCAGAAACGCGGCAATTTGCGCCGGCGTTGCCGTGCCGCTCATAATCTCGCTCATGGCGTCGTAGGCCTGGCGGCGGTCGAGATCGACCCGGTCGATCGCTTGATAAATTGCATGTTGAATCATAAAACTTTCCGGTTTTGTGTTGGATTTATGTGAGGCTAATTTTTCGGGTAGCGTCTTATGATCTTTTTCTGTTTTACACAGTTTCAAGAAATTTCTTAAAATGTTTTTTCCGGCCGTGGTCATGATCGATTCGGGATGGAACTGGACACCTTCGACGGCAAGCTCGCGATGCCGCACGCCCATGATCAATCCGCGCTCGCTGCGGGCGGTGACTTCGAGACATGGGGGAAGAGATTCCTCGGCAATAATCAGTGAGTGATAACGCGTAGCGACGAAGGGATTTTCCACCCGGCCGAACAGGCCTTTGCCATCGTGATGAATCTCCGAGACTTTGCCGTGCATCAGCTCCGGCGCACGCGCGATGACCCCGCCAAACGCCGCGCCAATCGCCTGATGGCCGAGACAAACGCCGAGAAGCGGAATTTTTCCCGCAAGCTGCTGGATCGCCGGTATGGAAATGCCGGCGTCTTCGGGCCTTCCCGGCCCGGGAGAAATAACGATGCCCGCAGGCTTCATCGCGGCAATCTCCTCCACCGTGACGGCGTTGTTGCGAAACACTTGCAACGCCGCGCCCAGCTCGCCGAGATACTGGACGAGATTGTAGGTGAACGAGTCGAAGTTGTCGATGACGATGATCATTTTACGGCAGTAATCAGTAATTCGTGAACAGTAACCAGACAAGTTGATCAGTGACCAGTAATCAGTGATCAGCATCAAGCAACTAGTCCGCGTTCCGCAAGATCGATCGCATTCCACACGGCGCGCGATTTTTCGATGGTTTCCTGATATTCCCGCGCCGGATCGGAGTCGGCGACGATTCCCGCGCCGGCCTGAAAAAAAGCCTGCTGGCCTTGCGTCCAAATCGTGCGAATGGTGATGCAGGTGTCGAGATTGCCGGAAAAGTCAAAATATCCGACGGCGCCGGCATAAGGCCCGCGCGGCTCCGGTTCCAGTTCGTCGATGATTTCCATGGCGCGAATTTTCGGCGCACCGCTCACCGTTCCCGCCGGAAAACACGCGCGCAAGGCGTCGATGGCATCAAGCTCGGGCCGCAATTTTCCGCGCACGTTGGAGGCCAGGTGCATGACGTGCGAGTAATGCTCCACCGCCATCAGCTCGTTGGCCTCCACGCTGCCAAATTCACAGACGCGGCCAAGATCGTTGCGGCCGAGATCGACGAGCATGAGGTGCTCGGCGCGCTCCTTGGGGTCGGCGCGCAGTTCTTCCTCCAAATGCTGATCTTCAGTTTCGTCGGCGCCGCGACGGCGCGTGCCCGCAATCGGCCGCACTTCGGCAACACGATTTTCAACCCGCACCAGCGCCTCCGGTGAAGAGCCGATTATGCAGTTTTCACCGTGCTTGAGAAAATACAAATACGGCGAGGGGTTGATGAGGCGCAAGGCGCGATAAATTTGAAAAGGCGAAACGGAGAGATCGCAAGAGAAGCGTTGCGAGAGAACGGCTTGAAAAATATCGCCGGCGGCAATGTGCTCTTTGGCTCGGGCGACGGCGGCGAGGAAATCCTGACGGGAAAAATTGGCGCGAGGCTCGGGCAATCGTGCCGGCGTGTCGGGCAGCTTTTCCGGCGGCGCCAGCGGCGCGCAGAGCTGCGCTCGAATCGATTCCAGGCGCTGCACGGCTTCTTCGTAGCGTCGCCGCAAATTCAAATCGCCTGCTTCCAAAAAAACGTTGCTAATGAGCAGAATTTGTTGCCGCAAGTGATCGAATGCCAGCACCGTATCGTAACATCCAAACTCGGCAGCGGGAAACTCCGATCCTGGCACCTCTGTTGAGCGCTTGCCTGGCGCCTCGGTTGATCGCGGCTCAGCCCAGCGGGAATCCGGCAGGTTTTCCAAATCGCGCACGGTGTCGTAACCTAAATAGCCCACAAATCCGCCGGTGAAACGCGGCAAGCCATTGACACGAACCGGTTGGAATTTTTTTCGCGCGGCTTGCAAATATGAAAAAATATCGCTTCCGCCGGCTTCCGGATCGACGAACGGCGGGAGCGCGCGCTGCTCTTCAAACTCCAGCCCGGGCCGGGGAAAAGCGCCGGAGGAAATGGAGTGGCGGCGATAGCGCACCACCACGTTGGGGGCCACGCCGATAAAGGAGTATCGCGCGATTTTCTCGCCGCCCTCCACGCTCTCCAGGAGAAAGCCGTAGCGTTGGCCTGCTGCCAGCCGCAGAAAGGTCGAAACCGGTGTGAAGGTATCCGCCAGCATGGTCATCGTGATCGGCACGATATTTCCCTGTCGTGCCAGCCGGGAAAATTTTTCAAAGGATGGCGAGATGTTCATATCGCTTTGGAATTTTTTGAACGTGCTGCAAAATAAAAAACCCCACCGGGCTTGTGCCATGGTGGGGTTGATTTAGTCGTCAGTTTATATAAACCTGTTGCTGCTTGTCAAGTTACCTCTGGGCAAATTCCACCATGGCCACGTTGGCGCCAATACCAGTAGCCCCCAAAATTAAATCGAATGGTGGAAAAGCCTTGCAATTTCATAATGGCCTCTTTTAGTTGATTCGCAATATAAACAGCCCAATGGTCATTGTCAAGAGATTTTTTCAAATTTTTTTTCAAATTTTTGAGCGGTAAAAAATTGGAACTTTTTGCTTGAAGCCGACGTCAAGACGTTGAATCAAATCGAGCATCTGCCGCTCTTGCACGAGATCTTCTCAAAAGGCATTCTGCTCTGTGATCGCAATCCGGCCTTGCGCCGCGCCTTTGTGGTCAAAAAAAATCTTGAATATTTCGATTTTTCCCCACACTATCAACGCATGTTGAACGTTTATGCGGAGAAAATAAGAAAAAATGGATAAGCTCGCCGAGCACGGAGTGATTTCCCAAGATGATGCCGAGGCTTATAAGAGCATGGTGCGGTTTCGCAATCTAACTGTTCATGCTTATGCAAAAGTTGATTATCGACAAGTCTATGAGGTCATGAAAAATGGCCCGAAAGATATCGAGCGTTATATCGAGTCGATTGCGACGTTTTGCAAGCTCTGACTTTTTATTTTGATCTCATTTCCTTGCTTCCGGTGGCCGTAGCTCTTTAGCCGCAACCTGGTGTTGCCATCGCTTTTTTCCGTCTTTGTCATAACACTCCAAAGTGACGCGGCGGTCGGTGCGTGGGCCTTCGAAGCGCAAAATGCCGAAGCTGTGGGCATCATCGACGAGCGTTCCAGCCACGCGCGCCGGGTTGTTCAAACCTTCTTTTTCAACGCGAGACAGGCCCGCGGTGAGTGACGAGCTGGTAAAATCGTACAGCGGATAAAAATCCTTCGGGGCAATTTTCATCAATTCACTGTGATGAACATCGCCGGAAAGAAAGAGCACGCCGGAAATTTTTTGCGTTTGAATCCACTGCAAGAGCTTTTCCCGCTCGTGCTGATACTTTGAGAAAGCTTCGTTGGGATTCATCGGGTTGAGCATTTGATTGCCGCCGGCGACGATTTTAAACGGCGCCCGGCTTGAAACGAGAGATTCCATCAGCCATTGCATCTGCGCCTCGCCAAACATGGCTTTATCGGGCGTATCCGGCATTCTATTCGGCGAGCGATGATAACGGTCATCCAGCATGAAAAACTCGATGTCGCCCCATTCGAAGCGCATGAAAACGCCGGGGACGCCTTCACTGCCATAACCGGGATTGGCCCAATAATCCTTGAAAATTTGTAAAGCGGTTTGTCGCAGGCGATACGAACGGTCGGAATCGTTCGGGCCGTAGTCGTGATCATCCCAAATCGCATAATTGTGTGCCGCGCCGAGCAGCGCTTGCAATTCCGGCAGCGCGCGGGTGTGCGCAAAACGATGGCGCATGCCGGCTTCCGAGTACCAGTCCGGCTCGCGGTAATACGTGTTGTCGCCGATCCACAGCATCAGATCGGGCTGTTGCGCTGCGAGGGTCGTGAAAATCTCATAATCACTGCCATAAGGTTTGCCGGGACGGTCGAAAATTTCTTCGTTGACATAAGCGCACGAGCCGAACGCGACGGTGAATGCCGGCGGATCGGTGCGCCACTGCCACTGCGGTTGGGTTTGAAAGGCCAGCCGATATGGCCGCGCCGTCAACGCGCCACCGAGATAAAGCTCGTAATTGAAGCGTGTGCCGGGAGGCAGGCCGGTTAAAAGAAAGCGCGCGAGGTGATCTTGTGCGGCGGTGGTGTGAACCAGCGCACTCAAACTCGCATTTGCCGGTTGATCAACGGGCCAATACCGCAATTGCACGTCAGCCGGTCTGGTCGTTTGCACCCATAGCATGACTTCTCTTTGCTCGCCGTAACCCACCATCGGGCCGGAGCGCAAGACACTTTCCTGCGCCAGCGTGGAATTGGTGATCAACGCGAGATTTGCCATCATCAACAACAACGCAACCAGAGCTTGGAAGGTTACAAGAAACATGCGTTTCATAAGTTTCTCCAAATTTATTGGTTTTTGCAAAAGATAAACAATTTTTTCCCAAAAGCAACCGGTAAAATTTTTCGCCAGAATTTGCCGGCTGGAGACACTAATTATTTAGCTTCTGACTCCGGTTAATGGAGTTGGTACAGCAATTAACATTATGATGTCATCGTGGAACGATCTTTTTTGTTATTAAGCACGGTGCTACAACGATGCTGTCCACGGCGAGGTGCTGCGCATTTACGAAAACCAAGCCATGATCGGTGAAAAATACGGAGCGCATTCGGAAAAGATTTTTGGCCAACAAGAGGCTTATGCCCATGGCATGGCAGAAATCACCACGATGTTTAAAGATATTTTGGAGAACATCAAAGGCATCTCGGGGTTCAAAGTGGAGGAAAGCAAGCTTGCCGTAGATGCTTTACGAAAACAAGCTGAAGCAGCACGGCTTTTACCACAAATTCAAGCAGAGCTTGCTGATTTGAGGCGAGAACGCGATGACCGAATGGATGATCTCTTGCAAGACACAACCGCCCTCAGCATCAGGTCTCGACACGAGTTCACCGAGCCCGACCGTGAGCTACAAGCCATCGTTTTCCAGTTCCGAGTAAAGATGGATGGCATGTCGAAGCCGTTCCTCAATAAGTATGTCGATAAAGAACATTACGGGCCGGTCTTTTATTATCGAGGTCTCATCGCTTTTCTCGATGGTGATATATTGTCAGCACACAAAATGCTGAAAATCTCGGAAAAGCTTGCACCAATTCCTAATAGCGGCCCCGACGCAATGGCGCCCGAGCCTCGGTTCCGTGCCGCCTTCACGCAATTCTATTTGGCGCTCATCGAAAAAAATTACGGCACCATGCGCGCCGCCAAAGACCATATTGAAAAATCCTACCGCATATATGGCCAGGAGGAAAAAAGCGAATTATTGACTTTGGTAACGCTTGCCGAAGTTCATTCCTATTTGCCAACCGGCTTGGAACGTGCTCACAATGCTCTAAAAGAAATTCTTGAACGCGCTGAAATGAAAGTTAAGGCGAAAACGCTTAACAATAAGGAAAGACAATACGTTTCCCGCGCCCATTTGATCAGCGGCCACATTTCTTATATCGAAAACAAATGGCAAGAAGCCCGGGCCGCTTACGAGAAAGTCCTCGAAATCAACAATCGGAATTACTATGCTCATTATTCACTCGGACAGATTCTGCAAGAAGAGGGCAATCCCCAGCAAGCTCAAGCCGCCTTCGACAAAGCGTTGCAATGCCTTTTAGAGTCAAAGCACCTTGAGACCAAGCCCGAGCGTGGCACTCAGATCGCCCTCAATGCCCTCAGCTATCTTTGCGTGCGTGACGCGGACAAGGCGCGAGCACAACGGTATCGTGAAGTGGTTCGCGAGCATTTGATTAAAGTTCGGGAAATGGACGGTTTTGAATTAAAGCATTTCTCATTCAAGAGCAAACGAATGGTAACCAAAGACGAATTCTTGAATGAACTATTTGAATAGCTTTTATCGCCGCGTGCCCATTTGAGCAAAACTCATTTTAATGTAACTAAAGTGATTATGCCAATGTCGATTTGGTTGTGGCTCAAGAGCAACACTGTGGCAATTTCTCACACATTTGATCTCAACGATTATCAAATCAGCCATTGAAATTTCAGGTGCTTAGCCGCGTTTGGAAAATGGAATGCCTTTTGTATTATAACGGGATGAGAGAATTGAAGTCGATAATAAGCTTGTCCCGGCAGACTGGCAGTCTGCGTTACGAAAGATTACAAAAGGAGCGGCAACCATGAAATGCAAATTGATTCTGATGATCGCAACACTGGCGGCATTGTGTATGGGCCTTGCCATGCCGGCCGCGGCGGATGACAAAAATTCCAACATCGGCTTGAAGCTCAATCTCGGCCTCGGCTCGCAAGACGTTCCTAAATCACAAAATTTGGAAAAGGGCGATGTGGCTTCTCTGAGTCTCGGCTATGGCGTTTCGCAGCGGGTGACGATATGGCTGGGCGCCGAGGTCAGCAAGCACGCGCACGAGCTTGATCCGAAGCTGGAAAGTGATCTCGTCGGCATCGAGCTGGGCGTGCAATATAAATTGCGGCCCTACCAAAAGCTTCGGCCTTATGGAAAATTTGGCTTGGGGGCATTTTTTCTCGGCTCCGAGGGAACGGTGTTGAATGGCGGCGGTGTGACGTGGGGACTTGGCGCGGAGTATCGCTTAGCGCGTTTTCTCTCAGTTGGCGCCGAGTTTTTTTGGAAGGATTTTGACTACACGAAACAACAAATCGGCAAGGACAACGATTTCGAGAACCTTGAAAACCCGATCATGGGAAACACCAAAGGCTTCGTGCTCAACTTCACTATACACTGATAACGCCGTTTTACATGGCGTACGGCCCAACGGACAATGAAAGTCGGTTGGGCTTTTTCTTTTTGGCAGACAAGCCTGCGGCCGTAGGCTGTCTGCGCTACGATTACGGTATTTTAAATTCACGCTGCTTCTCGCGCACGACCAAAACCGAACACGGGGCTTTTTGCACGAGGCGATCGGTGGTGCTGCCGAGCAAAAGCTCGGCGAGCCGGCCATGGCCGTGGCTCGACATGACGATTAAATCCGCGCTGGTGTCTTGCGCAGCGCGAATGATTTCCACGGCAGATCGCCGATAACCGTAAGCAAAATGAGCCTGGCACGATTGGTCTCCGCCAACTGCGCGCCGTATTTAACCGCACGATTCGCCATTTCTGAAAAATCCGTGGGCACGAGAATTTTGCTGCGCCTCGCCATATTCCATTCCTCCTTTAGTAAATTTTGCCACCAACTCAAGACTCGGCCGATTCATCCAATTCGGAAATCTCATCCAAATTATTTTCTGCCGGTTCCGTCGCAATCGGCGCTTCCGCCGGTTGTTCAACTTTCCGCGCAAAAGTCAGGAATCCCGTGTGTCCGATCATCCGCAGCTCCGGCCGCACGGACATCGACTCGACGTTCCAACGGCGCAGCAGGGTTTCCAGTGAGAGCACATCGACAAAGCAGCGCGCCTGGTGCAAGGCTTCGCAAAACGATTTCACTTGCAGCACGGTGGGCGAGTAGCTGCAAATTATAGCGCCGGGGCGCAAATGCGGCGCTGCCAGCGGGACGACGCACCATGGTTCGGGGAGATCCAAAATCAAGCGATCCACCGCGTCATCCTCAAATTGCTCGTAGATATTGACTTCGCGCACGAGGTGGTTGGGAATTTCGCCCAAAAAGTTTTTCAAATTTTTGCGCGCGTTGTTGATGAAATCCTGCCGGATGTCGTAGCTGATCACTTGTCCGGTCGGCCCGACGGCGCGCAGCAGCGCGGTGGCCAAAGCGCCGGAGCCATGGCCGGCTTCCACAACTTTCGCGCCCGGGTAAATATCAGCGTACTGCAAAATAACGCCGAGGTCTTTGGGATAAATCACCGTCGCACCACGCGGCATGTTGACGATGTGCTCGTTTATGGTGGGGCGAAAAACCCAGAACGAAATGTCGCGTTGGGAGCGCAACAAAAATCCTTCGGTGTGTCCGATCACCGCGTCGTGCGGGAGCATGTCGCCGCGAATGTCGGTCTTCTTGCCGGCTTGCAAAACGCGGTAATAAACGCGCTGTTTTCGATCCAAAAAAATAACCGGATCGCCTTCCTGGAAAGGCAGCTTGGGGTCTTTCATAATTTGAATTCTTTTTGCACTGTTTTCGCCATGGTCTGCTCGATCAATGGCTGCAAATCAAGCTTCGCTTCAAATTCGTGAATCACCGGCAACTTCGCCCGCGTCTCCGGATGCGGCGGCACGAAGAGCGAGCAGCAATCTTCAAACGGCTCGATGGAAATTTCAAAGGTGCCGAGGCGTTGCGCTATGGCGATGATCTCCTGCTTGTCATCGCCGGCGAGCGGCCGCAAAATCAGCAGCGTTGCCGCTTCGTTGATGACTTTCATATTGACGAGTGTTTGGCTGGCGACCTGCGCCACATTCTCGCCGGTCACGAGCGCGTGCGCCCGATTCTTGTAGGCGATCATCTCGGCAATGCGAACCATGGCGCGACGGTAAAGCAACACGCGATACGAAGGCGCAGCGTGCGCGACGATATGCTGCTGAATTTCCGCAAACGGCACGAGATACAGTTTCGAGCGGAATTGATACGTGTTCAACAATTCGACGAGGCGCTCGACATTGCGCTGCGAAGCCGGGCTGGTGAATGGCGCGCTGTGAAAGTGTACGAAGATCAATTTGACCCCGCGCTTCATCATTTTATATGCCGCCACCGGGGAATCGATGCCGCCGGAGATCAAGCACACGGCTTTTTCGCTCGTGCCGACCGGCAAGCCGCCGGGGCCTTCGATGCGGCCGGTGTACATCAACGCATAGTTATCGACGATCTCGAGGTGCAGCGTCAATTCCGGCTGCGAAAGATCGACGCGCGCCGGGAAGCGCTGGCGAATGTGCTCGCCGACTTCCGCGTTGATTTGTGGCGAGGTCATGGGGAAATGCTTCTGCCCGCGCCTGGCGGCGACTTTAAAGCTGGCAAAATTTTTATCGGTGAGCAATTTCACCGCAGTGGCTTTGATTTCCGCCATATTTTGCTCCAGCTTCACCGTCGGGGCAAAATAGGCAATGCCGAAAATTTTCCGGAGCGCGGCGGCAATCTTTTCCCAATCCGCGCCGGGCGCAAGAATTCCCAACATCCGGCCCGAGAGGCGCAGAACGTCTTTCACTCCCAACGCACTCGTGGCGCGCAGCACGTTGCGCCGCAGTTGCTGCTCGAAAAAGCGGCGGTTACCGAGCTTGAGCGCAATCTCGTGGTAGTGAATAACGACGCCATTCAAAGCGGCACGTGGCGCAGCCTCTGCGGGCTTATCGGCGTGAGGCACGTCAAGTTGCGTCTCAACAGGAGAATTTTTTACCGATGAATCCATGCCAATAAATTGAAAATATCAAATGTTCCTTCACAAAAATTTAGCAGCAGTTCATCCCCGCCGATTCGCCCAGGCCGCCAAACCGGTATTGACGTGAATCGTTACGGTGTCAGCGGTATTGTGAGCATAGCCGCCTCCCAGTGTCGCGGCGATGGGAATATGGCGTTCACTTGCCCATTGGAAAACAAGCCGGTCGCGCTCAGCCAGGCCCGCTATCGTCAGCTTCAAATCGCCGAGCTGGTCGTGCTCGAACGGATCGGCGCCAGCCTGATACAAAATCAGCTCGGGCCGAAACTCATCCAGCAGCTTCGGAATGTGCGCGCGCATGAGCTGCAGATACGCCTCGTCGCCGACGCCGTTTTCGAGGTGAACATCGAAATCGCTCGCTTCTTTGGCCGGATAAAGCTCGTCTTGATGCATCGAGAACGTGAACACCGTGGGATCGTGTTGAAAAATTTTGGCGGTGCCGTTGCCCTGGTGCAAATCGCAATCGATCACCATCGCCCGTTGAATTTTCTTTTGGGCTTGCCCCGATTTTCCATTAAAAATTTGACTGAAGGAAGTCGGGGCCTGCACTTCGCGAACGGCCACGGCGAGATCGTTCAAATAGCAAAAGCCTTCTGCCTTTTCCGCGAAAGCATGGTGAAAACCGCCACCGATATGCACCGCCGCGCCTGTTTGCAGTGCCAGCTCGGCGGCGCGAATCGTTCCACCACAGACAAGCGTGAACATCCGGACGATCTCACGCGTCAGCGGCAATTCGGAGTACAGCGTGCGCGGCGTCCAGCGGCAATGTTCGAGATCGTGCAAATAGCGCTCGGTATGAACGCGCAAAAGTTGTTCGCGCGTCGCCGGCGCCGGTTCGACAAACGCCGCGGAGGGGATTTTGTGCGATTGGTGCAACGTCTCGGCCACGAGACGATATTTTTCGATCGGAAAGACGTGGATGCCGATGTCGGCAAAGTACGTGGGCGAGTAAACAAAGTGCATGGAACGCGCAGACTTTATAATATTACTCCGGAGCAACTAGCGCGGCTGCTAAGGATTTTGAAAGGCAGAATAATGGTTCGGCAGAATGATTAAAGAATCATTCTGCCAAATAATCATTCTGCCTCAGATTAGTTGGGTCGCGAAGCGCAAAGCGTTTTCGTAAGCTTGGTCGCGGCCCGTGAGTTCGAGTGCTTGCGCCATTAATTCCGCCAGCGCGAGGTCGGAAAAACCCACCGAAGATTCCGAGACGGTTTGCTCGCCTTTAGTCACGCGTCTCGTCGCCAATGAACGGCTCGAATCGCGCCGCAGCTCGAAAGCCATCGTATTGCCGTTTTGGCGAAACTGCATCTGCGCCGCCATGATGCCGATCGGCGTTGACGCTTCATCAGATTCGCTGGCTGGCTTGTGGAGGGTAATCGCGCCGATCACTTCGCGCCCGCCGCTTTGCCAACTCGTTTGAAAAATATTTTCACCAAGCGGCGTCAATGGCTCGTTGAGCTTCAAACTCAAACGGCCGGCGAGCCAACCGAGCAACAGAAAAGGCTGGGAAAAATGCGCGTCACCTTCGGTCGCCGCGGCCACATCAAAACTTATTTTTTCAATATGGCTCAGCATGGGCGCGGCTTCCGATGAATCCAGAAACTGCGCCATCAAATCGTGGCAGCGGGCCAGACGCAGCCAATTGAGGTCACCGCAAAGGCCGCTTTTCCAAGTCAGGCTCAAAGCGCGCGCCCGCGAGAGCTCGTTGCCAACGTCGAGGCTGAATGCCGAATCAAAAATGAGGCGCTGGCTCGCCGTGAGCAATTGCTCGAAGAGCGGGTCTTCTTCGGGAAGATCACCCAGCCACCAAAGTGCCACCGGCATATTTGCCATGCGCAGCGGGAGCGTAATTCCCGCCAGGTTTTTGGCGGCGTTGCCTTTCGCCGCAATGGTAATTTGCTCGCCTCGACTTCCGCTGGAAATTGGGGGCGACGCAATGTACGCCGCCAGTTCTTCATTCTCCGCCTCCGGCTCGGCAAGCAGCGCGATCACCCGCGATGGATGGCGGCGCATGATCTCGGGAAGCGCAATGGCAGCGCGTTCATACGCGCCTTCGTTGGGTGAATAGATGAGCAGATTAAGCTGACAAGCGCGTTTCACAGAATGTATCAATTCATCTTTGCTCTCAGCCGCCGCCTGCCAAAGCGCCGCCAATTCTTTTTCAATTGCACTTACTTCGACAGGAAGCGATTCCCCTTTCAGAAAGGCGTCAACGCGTTCGTCCATGGTCATGATTTCTTCCTTGATGTGTTCAAAATTCCTGCAAAAAAGAAAAAGACAAAGAGCCAAGCAGAATGAGCCAATCTCGGCTCTTTATCTTTATGCTTTTGGGGCTTGCAGTTTGAGGCAAACAAATCAACAAAACCTTTTGGAGGCCGTTTGGAAAGTTACTGACCGGTCACTTTTACGCACAAATTGTTCTAAAATTTAACCACTTTAAGTGACCGGTCAGTCGCATTTTTGTACTTTTCAAACACCCTCTTAAGCAACGATTATCTCGTTGCTCAGATAAACGCTTTGAATCGCATTCAACAACTCAACGCCCTCATTCATGGGTTTCTGAAAAGCTTTTCTACCCGAGATCAAGCCCATGCCGCCCGCTCGTTTGTTGATGACGGCCGTCTTGACCGCTTCTTTCAAATCGGACTCGCCTTTGCCGGTCGAGGCGCCGCCGGAGTTGATCAACCCGATGCGGCCCATGTAACAATTCGCGACCTGATAACGCGTGAGATCGATCGGATGATCCGAAGTCAGTTTTTCGTATACGGCTTTGTGCGTTTTTCCAAATTTCAGCGCATTGTAGCCGCCGTTATTTTCAGGCAACTTTTGTTTAATGATGTCCGCCGCGATCGTCACGCCGAGATGGTTGGCCTGTCCGGTCAGATCAGCCGACACGTGATAGTCTTTGTCGCCCTTGACATTGAAGGCGGAATTTCTGAGATAACACCACAGAATGGTAACAAGCCCAAGCTCGTGGGCGTGAGCAAACGCCGCGGAGATTTCCTGGATTTGCCGCGAGGATTCGTCCGAGCCAAAATAAATGGTGGCGCCGATGGCAACGGCGCCCATGTCGAAAGCTTGGTTGACGCTGGCAAACAAAATCTGGTCGTATTTGTTGGGATACGATAGAAATTCATTGTGATTGATTTTCAAAATGAACGGAATCTTATGCGCATACTTTCGCGATACGGCTCCCAACACGCCGAGCGTGCTCGCCACGGCGTTGCAGCCGCCTTCGATCCCCAGTTTGACGATGTTCTCCGGGTCGAAATAAATCGGGTTCGGCGCAAACGAGGCGCCAGCAGAATGCTCGATGCCTTGATCGACCGGAAGTATGGACAGATATCCGGTGCCGGCCAGCTTGCCGTGATTCAATATCGTCTGCAGGTTCCTTAAAACAGCGTGGGGGCGATCAGTGGGGACGAATACCCGGTCAACGAAATCCGGGCCGGGCAGATGGAGCTGAGATTTCGAAATCGTTTCGCATTTGTGCTTCAGAAGGGCTTCAGCGTCGTCCGCCAAAATTTCTACAATATGGTTAAAAGTCATTTCAGTTCCTCCTTATTTTAATTTAAATGTCAATCTGCACGAATAAAGTGCAACGGCAGGTTAAAATAAAAACTGCTTATTCAATCGCGCCAGCAGTTTCTCGCGTTCGCAGCACTAAAAGATAAGCAATGCAAAGGATTTGTGCAAGCGTTGGGTTTTATTTTCTTATGACACTGCAAACTCAGTGTGTACGCGCTTGCGAGGCGAATAAAACGCGAGCACGATTTGGTCTTTGGGCACACCGGCGGCCAACAGGTCATCCACGATTCCAGACTCTGTGCCATCGTGTTGAATCCAAATTTTGCCATCCGGCTTGATATCGACGTGAATCACGCTGCCATGCACACGATGGTAATCTTCCCAACCCACATGAACCAGTTCATAATGATGCCGTTGGGCATCAAACACGGTTTCGATATCAACCTCGCCATAAGCAGGTTTGAACTGCGCATAGTGATTCAAAACCTTCATGACGATCTCAGCATGTTTTTCGACTAAGGAATCCATTCTTTTCACGCCTCAACCGATTCCAGCGCTTGCTCTTCGACGACTTCTTGCCCGATTTCATATAAAACATTCGGACAGATATCAGCGCCGTTTTCCCATACAATTGTATCTAAATCCGAATCCACTCGCACCCGTTGGAAGAGCGCAAAATCTTTCAGCGGAGCGTAAATCTTGCGATGGAGAAAGCTCGCCATATCGACGATTTTGACCACTTGATCGTCAAAAGTGACTTTTAACTTGTATGGCCCTAATGGCTCAACAGCTATAACGTAGCGCATAATCATCACCTCAAAGGTTCGATTTTAAAAGGTTCTTCGTCAATTCTAAAACGCCGCCAATTTTCCAGTAATTGATCTCTGTGAAGCTCATGCCATTCTTTGACAAGTCGCTTCACTCTGGCAGAAAGATAACCATCAATCACTTCACAATCATCGATACTAATTTCAGCGCGTTGCTCTTGATACCTGGCATGAAAATGCGGCGGGGGATGGTCTGAATGATACATCGTAATCACGATGCCAAAGAACCGGCTGATTTCAGGCATATCACTCACCTTACAGAAAAATCGGTTCAAAAATTTTTATCGATGGAATTCCTCGTGGTTTTTTGATCTGGGTGAAAACAACTTCTTTTCATCGGCAAAGCTCCTGGCGAAAATATAACACTCTCCAAGCGCAATCGCAACGGTTTTCTTTCGCGCGTCCGCAAAACTCGGCGCGCGAACGTATCCTCAAGCTGGAGAAAAAGAAGATTTATCTTGCAATTGTCGCGCGACATTTTTATCATTGAACATGGAGAGGACGTTTTGACTTTTTGCGTGAGAGCGAGGCGAGAGTTGAATGATTCGCCAACGCTCTCTGAGGATGACGATCGACGCCGGTTTTTCAAAAGTTGCCGGCGGCGAAGCGGCTCACGATCGTAAGGAGAAATGATGCACGTTGAAGATGCGCTGAGCATCAGTCAGCTTATTTTGCTTTACAATGTCGATGCCAGTTGGCCGGACAGCGACCAAAAATACATCGCGCAGCTCGTCGATCGCATGGTTGCCGGCTTTCAGCGTTTTAACTTTACGGTGCATCCGATTGCCGTGCGTCAGGATCTGAGCGTTTTGGATCTTTACGATCCCCGGGAGTGGCTGGTCTTCAATTGGTGCGAGGGATTCGAAGCCAGGCCGTGGTCCGATGCGTTGGTGGCCAAGGGGCTCGAAGTGCGGCGCTTCACGTTCACCGGCTCCGATTCCAAAACGTTGACCATTGCGCAAGACAAATGGCAGGTCAAAAGAATTTTGCACGCGGCGGGCGTGCCGACGCCGGGCGGCATGATCATCGACGAAAAAATGTCCGCGCGCGAGTGGAAGGAATTTCCTGCGATCGTCAAACCCGTCAACCAGCACGGCAGCTTCGGCGTGACGCGCGAGTCGGTGGTGGAATCAACCGCGGCTTTAATGAAGCAAGTGCAATGGGTGAAGAAAAACTTCGACTGTTTCGCGCTCGTCGAGCCTTTTTTGAACGACCGGGAGTTTCAAGTGGCAGTGTGGGGAAATCGCAAGCTGCAAGCATTGCCGCCGATGGAGCTGGACTATTCGGCTTTCACGGCGTTGGGCGACCGGCTTTATACGTTCGATTCGAAATTCAATCCGAACTCGCCGGGTTGGGTTGGCATTCAATGGTATTGCCCGGCGCCAATTGACGAGCGCTTGCGGGAGGAGTTGGAGCGCGCGGCCATGGGTGCTTATCGCGCCCTGCATTGCCGCGATTACGCCCGCTTCGATATCCGCTTGCACAAAGGAAAGCCACTGATCATCGACGTCAATCCCAATCCCGATCTGGACCCCACCTCGGTTTTTCCCGCCGCCACCGAAAGCATCGGCCTGGATTACGCGGCCATGGCCGTGCGCATCGTCGAGCTTGCGACCACGCGAATGCGCCGCCGGCTCTCGGCCATGAAAACACGGCAAACGAAAAAGCGGCAATTCGCCGCGGTCATATCCGTCTAAACATCCCAGTTTAGGCCAATTCTTATATTACTTCTTACCGAAATTATTTTACAGTTTTTTCTCTTGCTTTGTTAAAAGCCAGATACACCGCCGGCAAAACCACCAGAGTCAACAGCGTGGAGGTGATCACGCCGAAAACGACGACGGTGGCAAGTGGGCGCTGCACTTCCGCGCCGACGCCGGTTGAAATTGCCATCGGAATGAAGCCGGCGGCGTCGGTGATGGCTGTCGCCAGCACCGGGCGCAGACGTTGTTTCGCCGCCGAGATCACGGCTTCCGCCAACGGCAATCCTTCATCAAGAAAATTGCGAATGGCCGCAACCAGCACTTGCCCGTTCAACACCGCAATGCCGCTGAGCGCGATAAATCCGACCGCGGCGCTCACACTGAAAGGTATGCCGCGAGCCCAAAGCGCCAACACGCCGCCGATGGCGGCGAAGGGAATGCCGGTATAAATGATGAGCACGTCGCGCAGGCTGCGCAGACTCAGGTAAAGCAGAAAGAAGATGAGCGCCAGCGTCAACGGCACGACGATCATGAAGCGCTGCCGCGAGCGAATGAGATGCTCGAATTGGCCGCCCCATTCGATCACATAACCATCCGGCAGCCCCACTTCTTTCTCGAGGCGCGCCTGCGCTTCGGCGACAAAGGATGCCACGTCGCGGCCTCGGACGTTGCACTGCACTTTGATCAAGCGCCGGCCCCATTCGCGATTGATCGTGGACGGCCCTTCGGTCTCTTTGATCTCCGCCAACATGCGCAGCGGCAGGATCGCGCCATTTTCCGTGGGGATGAGGGTGTTGGCCAATGCTTCCGGATCGGTGCGTTGCTCTTCCGGAAGCCGCACCGCCAGAGGAAATCGTCTTTGCCCTTCAAAAACATCACCAACGCGACGCACACCGACGGCTTCGATCACGTCCAGAACGTTGCGTGCCGGTATGCCGTGCCGCGCGATTTGATCTTGATTCACGACGATCTGCAAGGTTGGCTGGCCGGTGATTTGTTCGCCGGAAACCTCGGCAGCGCCGGGAATCGTCAATAATATTTTCTGAACCTCATCACTCAAACGCACCAGCTCGTCGAAATCGTCGCCGAAAATTTTGATGCCGACGTCCGAGCGAATGCCGGCGACCATTTCGTTCATGCGCATCTCGATGGGTTGCGTGAAAACCATATTGAGGCCGGGCAGATCGTCCACCACCTCGGTCATTTTCTGCACCAGTTCGGCCTGTGAATTTGCGCGCTGCCATTTTTCTCTGGGATGCAGCGCAATGAAAACATCGGTCAGCTCGGTGCCCATAGGATCCGTCGTCACCTCAGCGGTTCCGATACGGCTCCAAATATGTTTGATCTCGTCGGGAAAATTTTCCAACAACAATTTTTCGATGCGGGTATTGTAGTCCGCGGATTCATCGATGGCTACACCGGCCAAACGAATCGTATTGATGACGATAGCACCTTCGCTGAGCTTGGGCACAAATTCACCGCCGAGATGGAAGCCGGCGAAGATGGCCGCTGCCAGCAACAGTGCCATCGCGCCGAACACTGCCGGTTTTCGGCGCACGATTTTGGCAAGAAGCCAGGAGTAACCGGCGCGCAATGAGGCCATGCCGATGGCCTCTTTTTCCTGCGCCTGGTGGGGAAGATAAAAATACGAAAGGATCGGATTGAGCGTGAGGGCGACGATCAATGCGCCCACCATCGCGAAGATGAAGGTCCACGCCATGGGCCGGAACATCTTGCCCTCGATTCCTTCCAGGGTCAAAATCGGAAAGAACACGATCAGAATGATGCCCATGCCAAATAGAATAGGCCGCGCCACTTCTTTGCTGGAGCTCAGGATGGTTGCGAGGCGTTCGGCCTTGGTTAACGGCCTGCCCAACGAGTTTTGTTTTTCTGCCAGGCAGCGCATGTTGTTTTCGGTCATCACCACCGAGCCATCGATGACCACGCCAAAGTCGACGGCGCCCAGGCTCAGGAGGCTGGCCGCAATCGCCAGCTCGTACATGCC
>Ga0247727_10008760_pt1 | contig 18643 bp, 10 predicted proteins | sample WisWelCaveWW1625_FD_202498 | JGI IMG/M metagenome (GOLD analysis project Ga0247727, IMG submission 202498) | Biofilm microbial communities from Wishing Well Cave, Virginia, United States - WW16-25 | ecosystem: Environmental > Aquatic > Deep subsurface > Groundwater > Cave microbial mat | place... | reverse complement strand
ACCGATAATTGCTTTCGTTATTTTATACCGCCATATTCTATTAGACTAATTGTTGCTCGCGTCTTCGGATGTCAAGATCAGTTTAATCCAATGAGTCAAATAAACTATGCCCCAAAAATCGCTGCCGTGGCGGGATGATAGTTTTTTCAGGGTAATACTATAAAACACTGGATACCGATAACTGAACACTGTTTACTGATAACTGGAGAAACCATGTTCAAAAACTATCTCATCATTGCGTTGCGAAACTTGCTGCGGCATAAAGGCTATTCGTTCATCAACATCGCCGGCTTGGCCATCGGCATGGCGGCTTGCATTCTGATTCTGCTTTTTATTCAAAACGAACTGTCGTTTGAAAACATGCACGCTGACGCCGGCCGCATTTATCGCGTGCTGACCATCGACAAAGCGCTGGGTACGCACAATCAGCGTGTCGGGATTTCCATGCCCGCGATGGGACCGGCATTGCCGGGCGCGTTTCCCGAAGTGGAAGCCTCGCTGCGTCTCACCTTTGGCGGGCAAACATTGTTGTCGCGGCCGGGTGATAATCGGCCGGCCATTTATGCTCAACAATTGCGCTCCGCTGATGCAAACTTTTTTGAGTTCTTCGATTATACTTTACTGAAGGGCGATCCGGCCACAGCGTTGGCGCAGCCGTTCAGTTTGGTGCTGACCGAATCATTGGCCAAACAACTCTTCGGCGATGAAGATCCGGTGGGCAAGACCGTGAAGGATGGCGATGGCGACGCGCTGCAAATCACCGGCATCATGGCCGACTTACCGGACAACACCCACCTTGAATTTGATGCGCTCGGCGCTATCGCAACCATCACTTCGCAAGCGAGAGCCAATCAGCCGCCCAATTCCACGCAACCGGTTTTCACGGAGAGTTGGCAAGCGATCGCCATGCCGACGTACATTCGGCTGGCGCACGGCGCTTCTGCGGAGGGATTGCCGGAAAAATTCACCAAGCTTGCCCGCGACAATAACGTCTCGCCAAATTTTGATGTCGTGTTGCAACCGTTGTTGGACGTGCATCTCAAATCCACTGACATCATTTTTGATGCGGTGGCCAACAAAGGCGATCTTAACAACGTGTACATTTTTGCCGCCATCGCGCTGCTGATTCTGATCATCGCCGCGGTGAATTACATGAATCTCTCCACCGCGCGCAGCGCCGGCCGCGCCAAAGAGGTTGGATTGCGCAAAGTCGTCGGCTCGTATCAGTCACAGTTGATGGGACAATTCCTCGGCGAATCATTTCTCATTACTCTGCTGGCGTTGCTGCTGGCCGTTCCTCTTGCAGCTCTGGCGTTGCCATGGCTCAATCAATTGACGCAGACTTCTTTAGCTGTTGAGCTAACGAGCAACGGCCCGCTTGTCGCATTCTTGTTTGCTTTGCTTTTGCTAGTCGGCCTGCTCGCCGGTTCATATCCTGCGGTAGTGCTGTCGGGTTTCAAACCGATCACGGTGTTGAAGGGCAGTTTTAAATCCGGCAAAAAAGGCGCGGCATTGCGCATCGGTTTGGTGGTGTTTCAATTCGCGCTTTCCATTGCTTTGATCGGCGCCACGCTCATCATTCAAAAGCAGTTGCATTACGTGCAGCACAAAGACCTCGGCTACAATCGCGAGCAGGTGATGATTTTCGACGTGGTCGATCAAGCCATGGGCCGGAGTCTGGAAACCTTCCGAGAGGAATTGACGCAGCACAGCGCGTTTATTTCTGCGGCGCAAACCGGCAACGTACCGGGCCGCACTTTTGGCCGCACGCGCGTTCGTCCCGAGGGCGTATCCGATGAAGACATTTGGATTTGGAGCGCGCTTTCCCTCAGTCCCGAGTCCGTGCCCACGCTGGGCATGCAAATCGCGCAGGGAAGAAATTTCAGCCGCGAGATGCCGACGGATACGGTGGATGCGGTGATGATGAACGAAACGGCGGCGAGCAAGCTGGGATGGAATGATCCGCTCAACCGGCGCTTGTATTTCGGACCGAACGATTCCGTGGGTACGCGCGTCATCGGCGTCGTGAAAGATTTCCATTTTGCCGGCATGCACCAAAACATCGAACCCGTAGTGATTTTCCCGATTGCGAGTGCGCCAGGGAATTTGCTGGCCGCGCGCGTTCAACCGGGGCGAATTTCGGAGGCCGTGCAAGCGGCTGAAAAAGTCTGGCAAAAAGTTTATCCGAGTTACCCGTTCACTTACACTTTTCTGGACACGGAATTCGAAAATCTCTATCGCCGCGATCTCAATACCGGCACCATCGTCAATGTTTTCTCCGGCCTTGCGATTTTGATCGCCTGTTTGGGCTTGTTTGGACTGGCAAGTCACGCCACCGTGCAAAGGACGAAAGAAATCGGCGTACGAAAAGTAGTGGGCGCTTCCACGAGTGTGATTGTGCGATTGCTGGTGGTGGATTTCGTGCGCTGGGTGGCGCTGGCCAATCTCGTGGCCTGGCCGCTGGCGTGGTATGTTGCTTCGAAATGGTTGCAAAACTTTGCTTACCGCATCAACATGGAGCCGCTGCCGTTGCTGGCCGCGAGTGTGCTGGCGCTTGTTATCGCCGTACTCACGGTGTTCAGCCAATCGTTGCGCGCGGCGCTCATCAATCCGGCGCAGGCGTTGCGGTATGAATGAGCGGAGGGCTTAGAGCAGAGATGGTAAAACAAATAGCTCAACGCGCTCAGCCCTCTGCTCTTAGCAGGATGCTGAAAAACTCCACAATTGTCATTGCGAGGCGTTTTTTTGCCGAAGCAATCCCTTGATTTTTAAAGATTGCTTCGCTGAGAAACGCTCGCAATGACACTTTTTCAGCACCCTGTTAGACTTCGGACAAGAGACTTTGGACTTTATCATGCTCAAAATCGCACGCAGAAATTGACTCAGGAACAACTTGACAACAGCCCCAATAATCAAGAAGCTCTTTATCTGTGCGCTAGTTCTGGCGCCGATCACGAGCTTAAATGCTCAGGATAAGATCAGAAATTTTATTTTTTTCAACCGCGAACGCGAGCGGATTCAGGACTCGCTTTTTCTGACCACAAAAAATATTGTCGGGGCGCAGTTGAAATATACCTGGCGGGAATTGGAGCCGGAAAAGGATAAGTACGACTTTGTAGCGTTTCGCCGCGATCTGGAATACCTGAACCGTCACGGCAAAAAGCTTTTCGTTCAACTGCAAGAGGTTTCGTTTGACACGACGATCATCAATGTCCCCGATTATATCTTAAAAGATTCACAATATCATGGCGGGGTGAATCTTCAGTATGAGTTTGCCAACGACGAAGAGAGCATCTTCACACCGGCAGGTTGGGTGGCGCGGCGATGGGATCCGGCAGTAGCGGAGCGGTTTCATAAGCTGCTCCGGCAATTGGGCAAAGAGTTCGATGGGGAAATCGAGGGCATCAATTTGCCCGAAACCTCGGTAACTTTTGGCGAGAAAGGGAATCTCCATCCGCCGGGCTTCACTTTTGAATCGTACCAAAATGCGATCATGGCCAATATGAAGGCGCTCAAAGAGGCTTTCCCGAAAGCGGTTACGATCCAATATGTCAATTTCATGCCGGGGGAATTTTTGCCCTGGACCGACAGATCTTATTTGCGCGAAATATTTGCCTACGCCAAAAAGATCGGCGTCGGAGTCGGCGGCCCTGATTTGCTCGTGTACAAAAAAAGTCAGATGAATAACAGCTACGGATTCATCAAAGAATGTTCCGGCATAGTCACGACTGGAATTGCTGTCCAGTATGGAAACTACGAGCATGTCAATCCCAAAACCGGCAAACAAGTAACTGTTCCGGAGATCTATGATTTCGCCACAAACTATTTGGGACTGAGCTACATTTTCTGGTGTACGCAGGAGCCGTATTATTCGAAAGGAGTGATTGATTTTTTGAAAAGACTTTGAAGTTGGCGGGAGTGTTGGGTTATAAGTTTGGCAACATAATATGCTTGCTTTTTCGGGCAAAGTGTATTAGTTTTTATCAGATCAAGAATTAAGGGAAACTCAAATTTATCTTGGTCATTATCGCATTTCAAATTTGGTGGACTATCATGTCGCAAAATCATAACATCGTCAGCGCGGCGGAAGATTTGATCCAGGAGCATTTTGAGCTCGAGCCCAGCCTCGAGCGGGTTGTTTGGATCAATTCCGATAAGCCGGCGGAAATTCGTCTCTTGGAAATCAACCCCGAGACCCCTGCCACCGGATCGGTGCTGTCATTCTATTTTCCTCCTGATGAGGATTTTCCGTATGCTATGAAAATTGCAGAAATCAGGCCGGAAGAATGGCAAAAAATTCTGCGGAACGAAATTCCTCTGCCGAATGGATGGACACTGGAAAATTATAAAATTTATTCACGCGAAACAGTTACTGTATGAGCGATTGGCAAAATTGGCAGACGGCGTTCTTGAAGCAGGCCAGGTCCGATTGGGAGGCCTACCAAAAGACCACCGAGCTGGAATGGCCATATTGCCATCGGTTGCATTATTTGCAAATGGCCACAGAAAAACTGAAATCTTTCTGAAGCGATTTGAAGAGCTCTTCCTGTAATCTTCTTTAATCTTCTTCCGACTTCGTTAGTCCCTTTCCCAATTTTCCTGCATCTGCAAAGTGACGGCTGCTCGGCTTTCAATGGCAGCGCTTTATGCAAAGAAACTTTTTCCAGTTAATAGCAGGCATCGCCGAAAATTTCTCTCGGCACGGCGAATGTCATTTCCAAACTGTCCGCTGGCGAACACCGACTGCTATGCCAGCGGACAGTTTTTTTTGGCGAGCATCTTTCTGAGCTGCCGTAATCCCTTGAAAAAACATGAGAGGCATGATTATTGGATAAATCATAATGGGAAAATGTGACTTTTCGCCGACGAACAGCCATATTTAAAGACCGCCGCAAAATCGCCGGCTGCAATCTCTGGGAACAAAATAGTGATTTGTTGGTGCATCGTTGTATTCCCTCAGTGACAGTGGGTAGCGCAGACATCTTGTCTGCAGGCGGGGACGCCTGCGCTACGTTTTCCATCCGTGTGTGAGGCAATACGCATCGTGCAATTTCCCGCTCGAGGCGCGGCTCGAAGCATTTGCCAGGAGGAATGATCATGCTCAAAAACTATTTCAAAACTGCCCTGAGAAATCTCCTCAAGTACAAAAACCACTCTCTCATCAACATTCTGGGGCTGGCGACGGGCATTGCCTGCTGCACTTTGATTTTGCTCTTCGTGCGCCATGAATTGTCGTACGACACGTTTCACGCGCAGAAAAATCAAATCTATCGGGCTTTTTGCCAGTTCAAAGCCGGCGAGCGCGAATACACGACGCTGAACTTTCCGATGCCGTTTGGTCCGGCGCTGTCGGCGGAAATTCCCGATATTGCAGCAACGGTGCGTTTTCAAAATCGCACCGCGGTCGTGCGTTATCAGGAAAATTTGGTGAGAGAAGAAGTGCTCTTTAGCGATCCCGCGATTTTGCAAGTGTTTTCCTTTCCGCTCCTCGCCGGCGATCCGGCAAACGCGCTGCAATCTTCCGGCGCCATCGTGATCAGCCGCGCGATGGCGCAAAAATATTTTGGCGGCGAAGATCCGCTCGGCAAACAAATATCGCTGCGCTTGAGTGAGCAAGAGCTGCCCTTTTTCGTCAGCGGCGTGGCGGAAAATATTCCCGAAAATTCCAGCATTAAATTCGACTTTCTGGCGCCATACGACCGGCTGGTAGATTTATCCGAGGGCGCCAGAGTGCGCGCGCAAGATTGGTCCAGCTTCAACTCCGTCACCTTTGTGTTGTTGCACGAAAACAGCAAGCCGGCAGATTTGGAAACGAAATTTGCCGCATTCACCAAAAAGTATTTTGCCGATCCGACGACCATCTTTCTGCAGCCGCTCACCGATATTCATTTGAACCCCGAGCTGGGCAGCGGCGGGTTGGAGCCGGTGAGCGATCCGAAGTATTCCTACATTTTGGCCGGGATTGCCTTAATGGTGTTGCTGATCGCCTGCATCAATTTTATGACGATCACGCTCGGGCGCTCGTCCAGCCGCAGCCGCGAGGTCGGCATGCGCAAAGTTTTGGGCGCGCAGCGTCTTCAGCTCGTGAAACAGTTTTGGAGCGAAGCCATGCTGATGAGCTTGTTCGCGCTCATTTTGGGGATCGCACTGGCCGAATTTTTTCTGCCGGCGTTCAACCGCTTGACCGAAAAAAATCTGAGCCTGAATTTCACTTCCGATGGCTTGACGGCGCTGGGGCTGTTGGGCTTGATGCTTTTCACCGGACTCGTCGCCGGCAGCTATCCGGCCCTGCTGCTCTCAAAATATCAGCCGGTCGAAGTTTTCAAAGGCAATCTGAGACTCGGCGGCGCTGCGGCTTTCGGCAAATGGCTGGTCATTCTGCAATTCAGCTTGTCCATTTTTTTGATCGTCAGCACGATGATCATGACGCAGCAAAAGCGCTATCTGATGGCCAAAAATCTCGGCTTCAATGACGACCAGGTGATCATCATCCCGACAATTAGAGAGGAAGAAGGGGAGAAGCTGTTGAATCTTTTCAGGAGCCAAATGGCTTCTCACCAAAATGTGCTCAACCTCAGCGGCGCCGGCTTCTCCATCAACCGCGGCTCGCATCAAGTCAGTGCGTCTTTTCAGGAGCAGAATATCAGAACGAACGAATTTCGGGTTGAATACGATTATCTCGCGACGATGGGAATAGAATTGCTGCAAGGCCGGAATTTTTCCAAAGCGCATCAAACCGATCCCACCGAAGCGGCCATCGTCAACGAAGCTTTGGTGAAAGAATTTGGCTGGGAGCAGCCGGTCGGCAAAACATTCAAATTCCGCGGCCGAGATTTGAACGTCATCGGCGTGGTGAAAGATTATCATTTCGAGTCATTGCGCAGCAAGATCGCGCCGGTCGTGCTCCATCTCGATCCCGACACGCCGTTGCGATATCTGCTCGCCCAAATACCATCGCACGACATGCCCGCGACGATCAGCATGCTGCAATCGACGTGGAAGACAATTGCGCCGGATTTGCCCTTTGAATATTATTTTCTCGATAATGACGTTGCCGAACAGTATCGCGCCGAGCAACGCTGGGGAAATATCGTCACCTATTCTTCCGTCTTTGCGATCGTGATTGCCGGCCTCGGCTTGTTCGGCTTGTCGGCGTTGAGCGTCGCGCGGCGCACCAAAGAAATCGGCATTCGCAAAGTGCTGGGCGCTTCGCTCGGCGGCTTGGTCGGATTGATCAACAAGGAGTTTCTGCTTTTGGTCGTGCTCGGCAACGTCGTCGCATGGCCGGTGGCTTGGTACGCCATGAACCGCTGGCTGCAAGGATTCGCCTATCGTATCGATCTCGGCTGGTGGGTGTTTGCGTTGGCGGGTGGATTGGCGTTGGTCATCGCGCTGGTGACGGTAAGCACGCAGGCGATCAAAGCGGCGCTGGCGAATCCGGTTGAGGCGCTACGATATGAGTGAAGCAAGAAAGATAAACAGATAAAAAAGAGGTTCCAAGCACCTCGTTGTGGTAGTGACTTCGGACCTCGGACAAAAGACTTCGGACTTTGCCATGATCAAAAATTATTTTCTCATCGCCCTTCGAACGATTTTGAAGCACAAAGCCTTTTCGGCGATCAACCTCTTTGGGTTGGCGGTCGGAATCGCCTGCTTCACTGTGATCATGCTTTATATCCAGGACGAGCTGGTTTATGACGAATTTCACGCGGACGCGGCCAGAATCTATCGCGTGGCTAAAGATTTTGTGAATGACGACGGCTCGAAAACGCCGGACGCCACCACCCCGCCTGCTCTCGCGCCGGCGCTGCTGCGCGAGATTCCTGAAATCGAGCAGGCCGTCCGCCTCTTTCCATCGTGGGGATTCAAGCCGTTGTTGACCTACGGCGAAAAAACGTTTTACGAAGAGCGTTTTCTGCGGGTGGACAGCACATTTTTCGAGGTCTTTTCTTTTCCCTTCGTGCGCGGCGACGCCAAATCGGCGTTTGTGCAGCCGCAGTGCATTTTGCTCACCGAGAGCCTGGCGAAAAAATATTTCGGTGACGAAGACCCCATCGGCAAGACGCTGATCTTCGACCAAAGACGGCCTTTGCAGGTCAGCGGCGTTTTGCAGGACGTGCCGCCGCAATCGCATTTCAAATTCGACTTTTTGCTGTCCATTCGATCGTTGAATAGAAATTTTGGCAGCAACGCGCCAATGGATGGCAATTGGGGCTGGTACAATTTTTACACCTATATCAAAATTCATCCCAACACCGAGATGGCGGCCATCACGCCGAAAATCCAAAAAGTCTTCAAAGCCAATCAACCGGAAAATGACAATATTTTTTATGCGCAACCTTTGGCCGGCTTGAACGGCATTCACTTGACCTCGCATCTCAAATGGGAGATCGAATCCAACAGCGACCAGCTCTACATTTATGTCTTTCTGACCATCGCGCTTTTTGTGATTTGCATCGCCGGCATCAACTACGTCAATTTGACCACGGCGAAGTCCTCTTTGCGCGCGAAAGAAGTCGGCCTGCGCAAAGTCGTGGGCGCTTTTCGCAGCAGCCTCGTTCTGCAATTTTTGTCGGAATCCGTGCTGACGGCGATTTTGGCGACGGTCGTGGCCGTCGGGTTGTCTGAAATCGGGCTGCCGTTTTTCAATGCGATCACGCAGAAAAATCTTTCACTGTTTTCCGGCGAGAGCCGCCCGATCTGGGCGCTGATGCTGGCGGTGGCGCTTGCGCTGGGAGTGGCCGCCGGCCTGTATCCGGCCTTTTATCTTTCTTCCTTCAAGCCGGTTGCGGCCTTAAAAAGGTTGCGCGCAGCCGGCGCGACCTGGTTCGATCTGCGCAAAGCTTTGGTGGTTTTCCAGTTCGCCCTGTCCGTCATTTTGATCGTGGGCGTGCTCGTGATTCAGCGGCAAATCAATTTCATCCAATCGGCCAAACTGGGTTTTGACCAGGATCAAGTGATCGTGATTCGCAACGCCGGCGCCTTGCCCAATCGCGGCGAAGCGGTGCGCACCGCCCTGGCGCAAATTCCCGGCGTGAAGCACGTCGCCGAATGCGACGGCATGATCGGCGGCCAGAACTGGACGAACGGCCTGCGCGTGAAAGGCTCGAACAACAGTCACTTGGTCAATTTTCTCAGCGTGGGCTATGATTTCATCGAAACGCTCGGACTTGAGATGAAAGAAGGGCGTGACTTTTCACCAGAGTTTCCTGCCGACACGAATGACGCCATCATTCTGAATGAAACCGCCGTCAAGCAATTGGCCGTGCCGGAACCGGCGTTGGGACAACAAATCGTTTGGTCGGAAGAAGAAGACACCACTTATTACGCCAAGGTCGTCGGCGTCGTGAAGGATTTTCATTTCACTTCGCTGCGCAACGAGATCAAGCCGTTTGCTTTCGTCATCACGCCCTCCCGCACCTGGCTGTTTGCCCTCAAAATGTCGGGCCAGAATCTCCGACAAACGCTCGCGCAGATCGAGTCAACGTGGGCAGGCCTCGTTCCCGGCCGGCCGTTCGACTATTATTTTTTGGATGAAAGCATCGACAAGCTCTATCGTTCCGAGCAGAATTTTCGCGCTATTTTTTCGACCATGACACTGATGAGTTTGATCATCGCCTGCTTGGGCTTGTTCGGATTGGCCGCCTTCACCGCCGAACAACGCACGAAAGAAATCGGCATCCGCAAAGTGCTAGGCGCCTCCGTTTCCGGCCTCGTGGGCTTGCTCTCGAAAGATTTCGTTAAGCTCGTCGTGATCGCCAATTTGATGGCGTGCCCGCTCGCCTGGTATGCCATGAAGCAATGGCTGCAAAGTTTTGCCTATCGCATCGACATGGGCTGGTGGATTTTCGCCCTCGCCGGCGCCATCGCGTTGATGATCGCGCTGCTCACGGTGAGCACGCAAGCCATCAAAGCGGCGCTGGCTAATCCGGTCGAGGCGTTGCGGTATGAATGAAGGGTGAAAGGAGTAAGGCGAAGGGAGAAGGACGTGCACGCTTTTCGCCTTTCACCTTTCGCCCATCACCCATCGCCCCACGCTCTTCGCTCTTCGGCACAAGAACCTCCCGCGTGACCTAAGAACAGGCGGCCCACTCCTCGGGTCGCCTGTTCGCTTTGTTTGATCCTTGCTCTCGGACATCGGACAAAAAAACTTCGGACTTCGCTATGTTCAACAACCATCTCAAAATCGCCCGGCGCAATCTGTTCAAGCACAAGGCTTATTCGTTCATCAATATCGCCGGATTGGCGGTCGGGTTGGCGTGCTGCCTGTTGATCAGCTTGTACGTCAAAGACGAGCTCAGTTATGATCGCTATCATGCGAAGGCGGATCGCATCTTCAAGGTTGTCATGAACGCGCGCACCCCAGAGAGGGAATCGCAATTCGCGTTGACGCCGGCGCCGTTGGCGGAAGCGTTGGTGCGGGATTTCCCCGAAGTTGAAACCGCCACCCGGCTGTTTACTTTTTTCGGTGAGGGCCTCGTCAAATACGGCGAAAAGCGTTTTAATGAGCCGCGCCTCTATTTTGGCGATTCGACATTTTTCGATGTCTTCAGCATACCGCTGCTTTCAGGGGATGCCAAAACTGCGCTCGCTCGGCCTGCGATGGTCGTGCTCAGCGAGACGGCGGCGCACAGATATTTTGGCAGCGAAAAGCCGCTGGGAAAAACGATCACGGTGAACAATGATTTCGATCTGCAAGTCAGCGGGGTGATGAGTGATATTCCCGCCAATACGCATTTCCATTGCGATTTTCTGATTTCGCTGGCCAGCGCCCGCATGAGCCGGAACCCGAGCTTTATTTCAAACAACAATTTTCACACTTACCTCGTTCTCCGCGACGGCGCTTCGCCGCAAGCGCTGGAGGTAAAATTTCTGGCTGCCATCAAGAAATATGCAGCCGCGCAAATTGCCGCGCGCTTTGGCCAAACGTTTGAAGAGCGCCTGGCCGCAGGATATGAAACCAAGTGGTCGCTGCTGCCGATCACCGACATTCATCTCCATTCCCAGCGTGAGTATGAAATCGAGCCGAACGGGAATATCATGACCGTCTATCTTTTTTCGGCCATCGCGGTGATCGTGTTGTTGATCGCGTGCGTCAATTTTATGAATCTCGCCACCGCGCGCTCCGCCGGCCGCGCCAAAGAGATCGGCATTCGCAAAGTGGCCGGCTCGAACCGCGCGCAATTGCTGCGGCAATTTTTGACGGAAGCGATCTTGTTGAGCCTGCTCGGCCTGCTCGCGGCAATCGTGCTGGTCGAATTGTTTCTGCCGATTTTCAACGGCCTCGCCGGCAAACAAATTCAAACCGCATTCTTTGAAAAACCCGGCTCCGTCGTTGTTTTGTTGGGTCTCGCACTTTTGGTGGGGCTTTTGGCCGGCAGTTATCCGGCTTTCGTGCTCTCGGCGCTGCGTCCGGCGCTCGTGCTAAAAAGCGCCTCGCCTGTGAGCAAAAGCGGCGCATGGATACGCCGAGGCCTGGTGGTTTTTCAATTCGCCATTTCCGTTGCATTGATTGCCGGAACTTTGATCGTCCACAACCAGCTCGATTTCATTGTGAACCGCCGGCTCGGGTTTGATAAAGAACAAGTGCTGGTGATCAAGCGCGCCTCGGCTTTGGGCCGGCAGCGCGAAACGTTCAAACAAAGATTGTTGCAGAATCCCGGCGTCATCAACGCCGCGACCTCGACGACGCTGCCCGGCAAGCTTTATGGCCGCAGCACGTATCGCGCGTTGGGAGCGCCAGTGGAAAGCCCGTATGCGATGCACGAAATGTATGTTGACGAAGATTTCCTTCCGACTCTGGCCATCACGTTAAACACCGGTCGAAACTTTTCTCGCGATTTTGCGACAGACACTTCGGCGGTGCTGCTGAACGAAGCCGCCGTCAAGCTGTTCGGTTTGGCGAACCCGCTCGGCCAGATCCTTACGCAACCCGGCGACTCGCTCTGGCGCGCCACCGTCATCGGCGTCGTGAACGATTTTCATTTTGAATCGCTGCACAAGCCGATTCAGCCGTTGGTCGTTTTGCACCAACCGTTCTACCAGTATCTGTCGATTCGTCTTCGACCGGAAAACCTTGCAGCGACGGTGCAGGCGGTGGAATCGCTCTGGAGGGAATTTGTGCCGCAACAACCATTCGAATTTTCATTTCTCGACCAGGATTTCGACGCGCTTTACCGGGCCGAGGAGCGCACCGGAAAAATCTTCGGCCTCTTCGCGGCGCTGGCGATTTTCATCGCCTGTCTGGGGCAATTCGGGCTTGCCTCTTACACGATTCAAAAACGCACGAAAGAAATCGGCGTGCGCAAAGTGCTCGGCGCCTCGGCAACGAGCATCGTGGGATTGCTCTCCAAAGAATTTGTCAAGCTCGTGGTGATCGCGATGCTCATCGCCACGCCGATGGCCTACTATATCATGAGCCGCTGGCTGCAGGATTTCGCTTATCGTGTCACCATCGGCTGGCAGGTCTTCGCGCTCGCGGGCGCGCTGGCGTTGGTGATTGCCTTACTCACAGTGAGCGTGCAATCCATCAAAGCGGCGCTGGCGAATCCGGCGGAGGCGCTGCGATACGAGTAAGCAGTAAGCAATTATCAGTAATCAGTCTTCAGTAAAATAAGCACTGGTTACTTCATGTCATGAAGTTAAGCTAAAGCAAGCTTGTCGTTTGTTGTGTCCCGAAGGCTACGCCCGTATGGGACAAACGACAATAGCCCAACAATTTATTGTTGGGAACTGAAACAAATTTGCCGTCTCCAAGTCCCGCAAGGACGATTGAAAACCAACGATTGTGATACCGCCAGCATATCGTTTTCATCCGTCCCTTCGGGACTCTCGAGGTGTTTCTAAATCATTTCTCCCAGAGATAAATCTCTGGGCTATTTTCACTTTGTCCTGAACTGGTTACTGATCATTGCTTACTGATAACTGATAACTGATCACTGGTTACTGATAATAGGAGATAACCATGTTCAAAAATTTCTTCAAGCTTTCCCTGCGCAGCATGGCGAGAAACAAGGTGCATGCGCTGATCAACGTCGCCGGCTTGTCGCTGGGCATCGTTGGGGCGCTCGTTATTTTTTTGATCATCCGTTTCGAGCTGAGCTTTGACATGCATCATCGCGAGGCGGATCGCATCTATCGCCTCGTGCGCGCCGACAATGAATTTGGCAAAACCAACCACACGCCCGGCGTGCCGTATCCACTGCCGCAAGCGTTGCGCAATGATTTCCCGGAAATCGAACAAGTCGCCATCGTCGATGCCAACTTCACGCCGTCCGTGTTCGCCGTGAGACGTGACGACGGCAGTATCGCGAAATTCAAAGAAGAGAAGGGCGTTGCCTTCGTCAGTCCGGCATACTTCAAAATTTTTAGCCATCAGTGGCTGGCGGGCGATCCGGAGCGCGCCTTATCGGCTCCCCATTCGGTGGTTATTTCGCAGGGGTTGGCAGAAAAATTTTTCGGCCAGGAAGATCCCATCGGCAAGCGCATTACTTACGATAAAAGCCACGAAGTACAAGTCACTGGCATCGTGGCCGACGCGCCTGCCAACAGCGATCTTCCTTTCAATCTTCTGATCGCCTACGATCATGAAGAAAGAGGCAATGACAATTGGGGCAGTACCTCCAGCGCGACGCAATGCTACCTCAAATTGCCCGCGCACCTCGAGCCCCGGCAGATCGAAGGGCGGCTCGGAGCATTCATCGCCAAATATCGAAAACCGGAGGATGCGAAAAAAATTACCCTAAACCTGCAACCCCTGGCCAAACTTCATTTCGATACGCGCTTCGACACGTTCGGCGAGCGAACGGTTGCCAAATCCACGCTTCTGGCGTTGGGTATGATCGGCATGCTTTTACTGATTACGGCCTGCATTAACTTCGTCAATCTCAATACTGCTCTGGCGGTGCGGCGCTCCAAAGAAGTGGGCGTGCGCAAAGTGCTCGGCAGCACGCGGCCCCAGCTCGTGCTGCACTTTCTTGCCGAGACGGCGACGGTGATGCTGTTGGCCATCGTGATCTCGTTGGCGCTGGCGGAAATCGTGCTGGTGCAGTTGCAATCCCTGCTGGGATATCGTTTGGAATTGCATCTCTTCGGCGATGCCGCCATTCCGATATTTCTGTTCGCGCTTTTGGTTTTGGTTACCATCAGCGCCGGTTTTTATCCGGCCTTGCACCTGTCGGGTTTCAACGCGAGCGAGGCGATTCGAAACAAAATGACTTCGCGCTATGGCGAAGGCCTGTCGCTGCGGAAAGGCCTGGTGCTGGTTCAGTTTGCGATTTCCCAAGCGCTGATTATTTGCACGATCGTGATCAGCAGCCAAATGGCCTATTTTCAAAAAGCGGATATGGGATTCAATCGTGAAGCCATCGTCGAGGTGGAATTGCCGAGCAACGAGCTGGCCAAATTGGTGCGGTTAAAAAATCAGCTTTTGCAGCACACCGCGATCAAGCACGCCAGCTTTTCCAACAGCGGCGCCGCTTCGGGCAATGTGTGGACGAGCAATTATTCCTTGCGCGATTCCAGCGAAGTCAAAGAAGGGCGCACCCATGTCAAGTTCATCGACCAGGATTTCATCGCGACCTACGAGCTGAAGCTGTTGGCCGGCGAGGGCTTGGCTGCCGCCGATACGCTGAAGAAATATATTGTCAACCGAACCTTTGCCGAAGAAACGGGATATGGCGACAACCTCGATGGATTGTTGGGTAAATACGTTCAGATTTGGGGACGGGAAGCGCCGATTGCCGGCGTGGTCAGTGATTTCAACACGAGCTCGCTGCACAAAAAACTGGAACCCGTCGTCTTGTCGATGCGGCACAACTATTGGCAGGCCGGCATCAAAATCGATTTGCACAACATGAAAAGCGCGCTGGCGGCCATCGAGCAGGCGTGGTCGTCCGTTTATCCCGAATATGTTTTTGGCTACACTTTTCTCGATGAGACCATCGCCAAATTTTATGAAGACGAGCAGAAAACCGCGCGGCTGATGAATATTTTTACCGGCGTGGCTATCATCATCGGCTGCCTGGGGCTGTTTGGTTTGGTTTCTTATATGACGGCGCAACGCACGAAAGAAATCGGCATCCGCAAGGTGTTGGGCGCCAATTTGGCCAATATCCTGGCGATGTTTCTAAAAGAATTTGCGTTTTTGATTTTGATCGCCTTCGTCGTGGCGGCGCCAGTGGCTTATTATTTTATGCAAACCTGGCTGGCTGATTTCGCTTACCGCGTCGAGTTGGGTGGCGGCATTTTTCTTTCAGCGCTGCTGGCGGCGTTTGCGATTGCCTTGATCACGGTGGGCTATAAATCCATGAGAGCCGCGCTGGCAAATCCGGTCGAGGCACTGCGGTACGAATGAAAGGTGAAGGGAGAAGGGCGAAGGAAGAAAAGCGCGCCAATCGCCCTTCACTCTTCGCCTTCCACCTTTCGGCAATCGCCAAAAACCTCTCGCGTGACCTAAGAACAGGCGATCCATTCCCAATGAGTCGCCTGTTCGCTTTTTTGGTATTACCTTGGAAAAATTAGCATGATCGCGAAGATTTTAAAAGGCAGAATAATGGTTCGGCAGAATGATGAAAAAATTAATAACTATTCACCGTCCGGACGCTTTTGTATATCATTTCGACGATGATGCACGGCTTTGCCTCCTGCATTGACACAAAAGATATTCAACAAAAAACTGCTGGACTTGCGTCAGTTACAGAAAAAGATTTGTCTTGACTTCATATTTGCGCTGTGTCATATTGTTTAAGGTATCATGGTTAGCCATACGATTATTGAATGTTTTCTGTTTCGTATTGGAGAATTTCTTGCTTTCCTCCCCAAATTGATTATCTTGCATAAGTCAAATCTCTTCGGACATCTTCTCGCGCTGCTTCGGTTCTTAAAATAATTTCTTTACAGCTTTGCGGAGGGAGTTTTATGAAATCGTTTTTACTCATCATTACTTCTGCTCTTTGTGGCATTCTTCTCTTTGTCAATTCGATCCACCCTCAAGCAACCCAAGAAAAAGTGGAGACTCAGGGGACTCTGGCTTTGGGCAAACCTCAACAAAAAACACTTGCACCGGACGTGATTCATGTTTGGAGTTTGGGGTTGGAAAAAGGGCAATATGTAGTGGTGGAAGTTCTGCAAAAGGGCATTGATGTGGTGGTTCGTATCGTAGATCCCAATGGTACTCGTAAACGCGAGATCGACAGCCCAACTGGTACTTCGGGAACGGAGAAGGCAGCTTGGATCGCTCAGACCACGGGTGTATGGAAAGTAGAAATTGCGCCATTAGAGGCCAGTCAACCTGCGGATTATGAAATCAATTGGGTGATCTTGCATAAGGCTACCGAGATAGATCGGCAGACGGTGGAAGCAGATAGCCTCAACAACTTGGCCATGCTCTACAAGGATCAAGACAAATACGTCGAGGCCGAGCCGCTCTATCGGCGTTCACTGGAAATCAGGGAAAAGACCCTCGGGCCGAACCACCTCGATGTAGCAGCAAGCCTTAATGACTTGGCGGAGATTTACTACTACCAAGTGAAGTATGCCGAGGCCGAGCCGCTCTATCGGCGTTCACTGGAAATCAGAGAGAAGACCCTAGGGCCGGACCATCCTGACGTGGCTAGGAGCCTCAGTAGCTTGGCGCTGCTCTACTTGGAACAAAGCAAATACATCGAGGCCGAGCCGCTTTATCGGCGTTCATTGGAAATTAGGGAGAAGAACCTAGGGCCGAACCACCCTGATGTGGCTCATAGCCTCAACGGCTTGGCGGTGCTCTACAAGGCCCAGGGCAAATACGCCGAGGCCGAATCGCTCTATCGGCGTTCACTGGGAATCTGGGAGAAGACCCTGGGACCGGATGATTCTGACGTAGCACGGAGCCTCAATAACTTAGCGGTGCTCTACTGTAACCAGGGTAAATACACTGAGGCTGAGCCGCTCTATCGACGTTCACTGGAAATCAGGGAGAAGAACCTAGGACCGAACCATCCCGACGTGGCTGAGAGCCTCAATAATTTGGCGTGGCTCTACAATGCCCAGGGTAAATACGCCGAGGCCGAGTTGCTCTATCGGCGTTCACTGAAAATTGGGGAGAAAACCCACGGGCCGAACCATCCTGGCGTGGCTGTGAGCCTCAATAACTTAGCGGCGCTTTACTGGGAACATGGTAAATACACAGATGCCGAGCCACTCTATCAGCGTTCACTGAAAATTTGGGAGAAGACTTTGGGGGCGAACCATCCTGACGTGGCTCATGGCCTCAACAACTTGGCGGTGCTCTACAAGGCTCAGGGCAAATACGCTGAGGCCGAGTCGCTGTATAAGAGTTCTCTGGCAATCTGGAAGAAGGCCTTAGGGCCGGATCATCCTCGCGTGGCTCTGAGTCTCAACAACTTGGCAAATCTCTATAAGGATCAGGGCAAATACGACGAGGCCGAGCCGCTCTATCAGCGTTCACTTAAAATATGGGAGAAGGGGTCAAACCATTCCAATGTGGCTCTAAGTCTTAACAATTTAGCGACGCTCTATCGGGACAAGGGTAAATACGCCGAGGCCGAGTCGCTCTTTCGGCGTTCACTGGAAATTAGGGAGAGAACCCTAGGGCCGAACCATCCTGACGTGGCTCAGAGTCTCAACAACTTGGCCGGACTCTGCTGGAAACAGAGCAAATACGCCGAGGCTGAGTCACTTATTGAACGAGCGATTCGTTTTTGGGATACTACTACAGGCTATCCAGACCGGAGAACGATTGCTTATGCACTACGAGCACGATTGCGCAAACAAAAGGGAGATTTGGAGGGCGCATTAGCTGATCTCACTGAAGCTTTGCGTTTAGCCGAAGCCCTGCGCCCACAAATCGGCGGCGGTGACGAAACACGGGCTGGCTTTTACGAGCAGCATAGCGAATACTTCAATCTCATGGTGGCTTGGCAATTGGAAACCGGACAGATTGAAAAAGCGCTGGAATATGCCGAACGAGGCCGGGCACGTGTTCTTCTCGATCAATTGGCTACCAGCCAGATTGACTTGCGCAATAGCATTCCGACGGACATCCGCGTTCCTCTGGAAAAACGCGAAACCGATGCCAAGGCTCGCCTGGCTAAATACAGGCAACGCATCACCTTGCTACGCTCGCGCAAAGACTTATCGAATGAGGAAAAGCAACGTCAGATAGCTGTATTAGAAGATTCCCTTCGTTTAGCCGATCGTGATTATCAGCAAGTCTATGAAGAAGTCAAAAATGCTAGCCCACTTTGGCGGGATTTGATTACCTCAAGTGGACAAGCCGTTCCGCTAGCCGAAATTCAATCACGTCTCATTTCAGAAAATGGTTTAATGTTGCTTTACCAAATCGGCAAAGAAGGAAGTTATCTCTTTGTCATTCCAGCAGCGGGCCAGAAGCCGGAGGTGATGTCTCTGCAAATTCCAGAAGACGTTGCTGCGGCACTGCAAGTTGAAGCCGGGCCGCTGAAGTCTACGGCGCTGCAAAAGATTTTGATTGGACAAGATACAACAGAATCCAACGATGAGACTCTCGTAAAAAGTCATCAAAAAAATTTAGAACTTCCATCGAAGTGAACAAGGATTCACATAAATATTATGTTATTGGTTATGATTTACGTGTTTTCGGTCTATGCGCTGTTTTTTTAAA
>Ga0247727_10008759_pt1 | contig 18644 bp, 16 predicted proteins | sample WisWelCaveWW1625_FD_202498 | JGI IMG/M metagenome (GOLD analysis project Ga0247727, IMG submission 202498) | Biofilm microbial communities from Wishing Well Cave, Virginia, United States - WW16-25 | ecosystem: Environmental > Aquatic > Deep subsurface > Groundwater > Cave microbial mat | place... | reverse complement strand
CCCCTTCTCCAGCGAAGGTGCATAACCCGCTAGCGGGCCCGTGAGGCAATATAGATAAGGGTCAGAGTCGAATAGACCTGCTTACCGCCGCTTGGTCCGGCGCAGCGGTTTTGCGTGGCGTGCTGGGCGACGCCGCGCGAGAAGCGTAAACCGGCGCGCCTGATCGAGCCAGTTCAGTTTCGCCATCGCGGAAAGCCCGCTGTATCGAAGCAGCTGTTCGTCCGAGAGTTCGTACGCGTAGTCGTATTTGCCCATGAGGTTCACTCGGCGCGCTTCCGGCCGCGAAGCCGGCGTAGCCGGCGCAGCGCAAGGATATCGGATTCGTCGATCTTGCGGCCGGTGCCAGATTTCAATGCGACCAGATCCTCTGGGGCGGCAACGCTTATACTCACGCCCCCGATTTTCATCGGCTTGCGCCGCCGATAGGCGGACTGGAAGGGTACGACTGGCTTGACAAGAATATCCACCGAAGGAGCTTCAAGCTCGGGGCCGCGGAGCTGGAAGGCGAGCATGTGCTTTTTCTTGGTCCAGCCCGCTACCATCTTCGCATCGCAGAACTGCTCCAGAGTGACCGGCAATACTGCGGGCTTGAGCCGCAGGCTGTGGGCAGCCGACTTGAATCTCTCAAGATTCGCTCTGTCCATTGCAAGCATGAGATCCACGTCCATCGTCATTCGCTCGGCGCCGTGCAGGTTGACTGCAACTCCACCGACTAGAAGGTAGCGCACCTTCTCCCGCTCAAGCGCACGAAAGAGCTTAAGGTAAAACAAGGCCTAACCGCCTCCCGGCTTGCGTTCCTCGGGCAGGCGCACCACGTTGGTGGACGAAGCCGCCGGTCCGGCCTCCGGCGCCTCCAGTTCGGCCGATTCGATCTTCTGGAACTGCTGCGAGATCTTGCGGCTCGAGGTCTGCACGTCCTCGGCGTCCTGGTGCGCCTGGCGGATGTGATCGGCGAGCTTCTTCATGCGCTCGTCGAACCTGCGGAAGTCGGCGCCCAGGCGCGCGAGCGCGTCCTTGATGACGTGGATCTGCTTGCGCGTCTCGACGTCTTTCAGCACGGCGCGCGCGGTATTCAGTACCGCCATCAGCGTGGTCGGCGACACGATCCAGACGCGCTTCGCCTGCGCGTAGTCAACGACTTCAGCGTGGTAAGCGTGGATCTCGGCGAATACCGCCTCCGCGGGCACGAACATCACCGCGCCGTCCGAGGTCTCGTTTTCGATGATGTATTTCGAGGCAATCGCGTCCACGTGCTTGCGCAGATCGAGGCGGAACTGCTTCTGCGCCAGCGCGCGATCCGCGTCGCTGCCCTCGAACATGCGGCTGTAGTTCTCCAGCGGAAACTTCGAATCCACGCACACCAGGCCGCTCGGCGCCGGCAGCCTGAGCACGCAATCTACCCGCGCGCCGGTCGAGAGGGTGAACTGCATGTCGAACGCCGAGGGCGGCATGGCGTTGCGCACCAGCGCCTCCAGCTGGACTTCGCCGAATGCGCCGCGCGACTTCTTGTCACCGAGCAGCTCCTGCAGGCTCACCACGCTGCCGGTCAGCGAATCGATCTTCTTCTGCGCCTCGTCGATGGTCGCCAGGCGCTGCATCACGCTCACGAAGGTCTCGCTGGTCCTCTTGAAGCCCTCGTCCAGCCGCTCGCTGACCCGGTTGGAAATCTGGTCCAGCCGCAGGTCGAGCTTGCCCGCGATCGCCTCGCGCAACTCGCTCATCTGCCCGCCGATCCGGTCGCCCTGCTTCGTCAGGCCGTCATGCAGGTCGTTCAGCATTTGACGGTGTTTATCTTCAAGAATTCTTTGCAGGTGCACGACGAACCAAATCCCACCTGCCAAAATACCCAATGCAAGAACAATTGCCGCTTCAGCCATGCGGCATTCTAGACCGAGTCCCTCAGCGTCAGCGCCGGCGAGGCGGACAGCACCTTGCGCGCCGAGAGCCACGCGTTGAGCGAGAGCAGCAGCACGCCGGCGAGCGGCCCGGCGATCCAGAGTTCGGGGCTCGGCGGGAGATCCAGCTCGAACACGCGCCGCGCGAGCAATTGGCCGATGACCGCCGCGCCGGCAGTGGCCAGGAGGCCCGCCAGCAGCCCCATGGAGAGGAATTCGACGCGCTGGCTGCCGGTGACCTGGGCGCGCGACGCTCCATAGACCCGCATTACCGCGGCTTCGCGCCGGCGCTCGTCCTCGGTCGCCACCAATGCCGAATACAGCACCAGCAGCCCGGCGCCGAGCGCGAACAGGAACACCACCTGCACCGCGGTGATCACCTGGTCGATCACGCCCTGCGCCTGGCGCACCGCCGCGCCGACGTCCACCACCGTGAGGTTCGGGAAGCGCGCAGTGAGTTCGTTCATCAGCAGCGCGTCCTCCTCCTCGAGCCGGAACGCCGAGATGTAGCTCGACGGGAAACGCCCGACCAGCGCGGTCGGGCCGATGACGAAGAAGTTCACCTTCATCGAATCCCAGCGCAACTTGCGCATGGAGCTGATGCGCGCCTTGAACGATTCGCCGCCGACCGCAAACGTGACTTCGTCGCCCATCTTCCAGCCGAGCGTCCTGGCGATGCCCTCCTCCACCGAAATCTCCTGCGCGCCCGCCGCAAACCACTTGCCGGCGACGACCGTGTTGTGCGCGGGCGGCTGTTCCGAGAAGGACAGGTTGAACTCGCGCTCGACCAGGCGGCGCGCGCGCTCTTCGGTGAATTCGGACTCCGCGACCTTGTTGCCGTTCACGGCAATTAGCCGCGCCCGTACCATCGGATTTAGGTCAGGCGCGGGAATCCGGCGTTCGGCGAAAAAGCTCTTCACTTGCTCAAGCTGGTCGGGCTGCACGCCGAGCAGGAAGCGGTTCGGCGCATCGGGCGGCGCGCTGCGACGCCAGGCGTCCACCAGGTCGTTGCGCGTGAAGGTCAGCAGCAGCACGGCGGTGAGCCCCAGCGCGAGGCTCGCCACCTGAATCGCATTGCCGCGCGCGTGCCGCCGCAGATTCGCCAAGCCGTAACGCAACGCCACGCTGCGGGCGCCGAGGCGCCGCGCGACCGACCCGCTCGCGGCGAGCCGCAGCCCGACCCAGGCGACCACCGCGAACACTGCCACCGCGACGACGAATCCGCCGACCACTGTGATGCCCAGGCCGACGTCGCCCGCCTGCCAGACCAGCAGTCCCGACAATGCAGCAAGCCCTGTCAAATAGACTGCGACGGTGCCGCCCTTCGCCGTTCCCGATTCGCGGCGGATGACGCGAACCGCGGGCACGTTCCTCAGCTGCACCAGCGGCGGCAACGCGAAGCCGAGCAGCAGCACCAGGCCCACCAGGAAGCCCTGCACCGCAGGCAGCATCGATGGCGCCGGCAGGTCGGCGCGCAGCAAGCCGCCGAGGATCTCGGCAATGAAGAACTGCGCCGCAAACCCGACGCTGACCCCGATCGCGCAGGAAAGAATTCCCAGCAGAAAAAATTCGAATCCGAAAAGCGACAGCAGCTTGCCTTGCGTCACGCCGAGGCAGCGCATCACCGCACAGCTGTCGAGGTGGCGCTCGACGAAGCGGCGCGTGCCGAGCGCGATCGCCACGCCGGCGAGGATCGCCGCGAGCAGCGCGGTCAGGCCGAGAAAGCGCTGCGCGCGCTCGATCGCGACGCGCACCTCGGGCCGGCCGCTTTCGAGGTTGTCCACGCGCTGGCCGCGCTCCAGCGCGCCGCGCGCCCAGCCCTCCAGCGCGGCGATGCCCTCGCGCGGCCCGGCCGCATACAGGTAGTAGTAGACGCGGCTGCCGGTCTGCACCAGCCCGGTCGCGGGCACGTCCGCGATGTTCATGAACAGGCGCGGCGCGATGTTGAAGAAATTGGCGCCGCGCTCGGGCTCCAGGGTGAGGATCGCGCCGACCTCCAGCGTGGCGTTGCCGAGTTTGAGCTTCGAGCCGACCGGCGCGGCAAGCGAAGTGATAAGGCGTTCTTCGATCCAGACCGTGCCGCGCGGCGGTCCCGCCTGCGCCGGGCCGTCCGCCGCATTGACCGCGGGTGCGATCCGCAGGCGTCCACGCAGGGGGTAGCTATCGGACACAGCCTTGACGCCAGCCAGCTGCGAGTTGTCGCCCGCAATGGCCATGCTGATGAAAGTGACCGACTCCGCGCGCTGCAGGCCGCGGCGCGCGATTTCGTCGGCCATGCCCTGCTGCCAGGGGTGGTCCGACAGCAGCACCAGATCCGCGCCAAGAAGTTGATGTGCGTCCCGCACCAAGGCTCGGCCGACGCGGTCGGCGAAGAACGCCACGCTGGTAATGCTGGCCACGGCGACCACCAGCGCCATCGCGAGGACGCGCAGCTCGCCCGCGCGCCAGTCCCGGGCAAGCATGCGAGTCCCTTGCTGCAGCATCTTCAGGGCTTGCTTCATGCGGCCCCAATCCTGCCCGCCACGAGGCGGATGACGCGCCCGCAACGCTGCGCCAGGTGCTCGTCGTGCGTCACCATGACTAGGGTGGTGCCGAAGCTGCGGTTGAGCTCGAACACCAGGTCGATCACGCCCGAGCCGGCCTCGGCATCCAGGCTGCCGGTCGGCTCATCCGCAAACAGCAGCTTCGGGCGCACCGAGAAGGCGCGCGCCAGCGCCACGCGCTGCTGCTCGCCGCCGGACAAGTGCTTCGGGTAATGCGACAAGCGCTCTCGCAGGCCCACCTGCGAAAGAATCTCGCGCGAAACCGCTTCAGCGTCCGCGCGGCCCGCCAGTTCCAGCGGCAGCATCACGTTCTCCAGCGCCGTCAGCGACGGCAGCAGCTGGAAAGACTGAAACACGAACCCCACCGACCTGCCGCGCAGCTCGGCGCGCGCGTCCTCGTCGAGCCCGAACAGGTCGGCGCCGTCCAGCGCGACCATGCCGGCGGTCGGGGTATCGAGGCCGGCGAGGATCGCGAGCAGCGTGGACTTGCCCGAGCCCGAGGCGCCGACCACGGCGACCGCCTCGCCCGCCGTGACGCTCAGTTCGATTTCACGCAGAATAACGAGGTCGCTGTCACCGCTCTTGACCGTCTTGCCGATGCCGCGCGCGCTGAGGATCGTTTTTTCGCTGTGGTCGCTGTTGTTCTTCATGTGCCTGGGGTTGGCGGCACCCGCCGCTCACGGGGAAACGGTGCTCGTCTATGGCGACAGCCTGTCGGCGGCGTACGGCATGCCGGAGCGGCGCGGCTGGGTGGCCTTGCTCGAAGTGCGGCTGAAGCGCGAACGGCCCGATTATAGCGTCGCCAACGCCAGCATCTCGGGCGAAACCAGCGCGGGCGGCCTCGCGCGCATCGGCAAGGTCCTCGAGCGCCACCGGCCCGCGATCGTAATCCTGGAGCTGGGCGCGAACGACGGCTTGCGCGGCCTGCCGGTCGCGGCGATGAAAAAGAACCTGTTAGCCATCATCCAGCAGTCGCAGCAGGCCGGCGCGCGGGTGCTGCTGGTCGGCATGCGCCTGCCGCCCAACTACGGCGAGGCGTACGCCACGGCCTTCGAGCGCGTCTTTGCCGACCTGGCAAAGAGCCATCGGACCGCGCTGCTGCCGTTCCTGCTCGAGGGATTCGGGGACGGGACCGAGTTCTTCCAGGCCGACCGGATCCATCCGACCGAGGCGGCGCAGCCGGTGGTGCTGAAGAACGTCTGGGGCGCGCTCGCGCCGCTGCTCAGGAAATAAGTGTTCTCTGAACGAAGTCACGCCCGCCTTAGGAAGTGACGGGGGCATGTGCTTGGCTGAGGCCCTGAACGACCGCTTTCGGCGCCGGGTTCAACCGGTCAACGGCGAACAACCGATATCGACCCGAAGCGGACGGTCGGCTGTTGCAGCACTACGGGTTCGTTTGAGCATCGTGGTAGCAACTGAGTACACCAAGAGGGAGGCGATATGCCGCTGCTGAGCGTAAGGTGCGCAAAGTGCAAGAAACTGATTCCGACAGACATCGACATGGACTATGAGACATTCAAGGGCCAGACCTATTTCGAACGGACGATCGAATGCCCCACCTGCGAGGGGATACAGACGTGGAATCTGGACGACGTCGATCGCTCTGTGTTCAAGAAGCCGGGAAAATAGCGATTCTCCGGACCACGATTTGGCTTTAGCAGGCGTTTCTTAGATCAGGAGAAGTTCAGCCGCGCCGCGCCGGTACCCAGCCGCCCTATGCGGCGCGCCTGCGCGAAGCCGCGCTTCGAGAATTCGGCAAGCACGGCTTGTTCGGCCTCCGGCGCACAGGCCACCAGCAGCCCGCCGCTCGTCTGCGGATCGGTCAGGAGCTTCCTCTGCCATTCCGGCGCACCGGCCGGCAGCGACACTTCCGCGCCGTAGCCTTTCCAGTTGCGGTCCGAAGCGCCGGTGGCGACGCCCTGCTTCACCCATTCCAGCGCTTCTTCCAATACGGGAAGCTCCGCGAAAGAAACCTCTGCGGCAAGCCTGGAACCCCGGCAAATCTCCAGCAGGTGGCCGGCAAGGCCGAAGCCGGTGACATCGGTAAGCGCGTGCACGCCGGACATCTCGGCGAGCGCTTCGCCGGGCGTGTTGAGTTTGGTGGTCGATTCGAGCATCGCCGCGTAGCCCGCCTCCGAGAGCTTGCCCTTCTTCAGCGCCGCCGACAGGATGCCCACGCCCAGCGGCTTGCCGAGGATCAGCACGTCGCCCGCCTGCGCCGAACTGTTGCGTTTCACCTTGTCCGGATGCACCAGACCCAGCGCCACCAGGCCGTAGATCGGCTCTAGCACGTCGATGGAATGGCCGCCCGCGATCGGAATGCCCGCCTCCGCGCAGATCGACTCGCCGCCCGCGAGGATCCTGCCGATGACTTCGAGCGGCAGCTTTTCCAGCGGCATGCCCACCAGCGCCAGCGCGAAAATCGGCTTCGCGCCCATGGCGTAGACATCCGAAACGGCGTTGGTGGCGGCGATGCGGCCGAAGTCGTAGGGGTCATCCACGATCGGGGTGAAGAAATCGGTGGTCGCGACCAGCGCCTGCGTGTCGTTCAGCTTGTAGACCGCTGCGTCGTCGGAGGTTTCGGTGCCGACCAGCAGTGCCTTGGGCAGGCCCCGGATCGGCGTCGCCGCCAGCAGTTCGGAGAGGACGGCGGGCGCAATCTTGCAGCCGCAGCCGCCGCCGTGGCTGAATTCCGTGAGGCGGATTTTCTCTAGTACTGCGGCCATGGTGTGCCTTTCCCGTTGACGGTGAATTCTAGCCGACTGAGCAGGTCCGCAACCCGGCGAACACGTCGCCTCGATCCGGGGTGTAGAAGTTGCGAAACGTATTGCGTAGCAACCGCTCCGGAGTCGAGAAACTTCCACCCCGCAGCACCTTGTGTGTGCCGAACCAGGGTTCCGAGTATTCCTTGTACGGGTCGATCTCGAAGCCCGGGTAGGGCGCGAAGGTGCTCGCGGTCCACTCCCAGACTCGGCCCGCCACCCCGGCCAAGCCGAACGCGCCCTCGCCCGCGGCGTATTCCCATTCGGCTTCGCTGGGCAACCTGCGCCCGGCCCAGCGGCAGTAAGCCTGCGCCTCGTTCCAGTCCACGTGCCGCACCGCCTCCTCGGGCGCCAGCAGCCGCCAGCGGTCGAAGCGGCGCTCCAGCCACGCGCCGTTGGTCATCTTCCAGTATCGGGGGGGACGCCCGCCTTGTTGCACATAGGCGAGATAATCGGCATTGCTCACGACAGTGCGGGATATCCGGAACGGCGCGATTTCAACCTCGTGCGCCCATTTCTCGTTGTCAAAGACAAATCCGTAGCCAGGTATCGCGCCCAACTGGAACCGTCCTCCAAGCAACTCGATATCGCCATGATCGATCTCGTTCGCGCGTGCACTGTCCGGCACGGAAGGTTCCGGATAACCCAAGGTCTGGCGGGTGTAGTGGAACGCCTCGGCGTGCATGTCCTCGTGGAAGGTCGCCAACCGCACGAAGTACCGCAGAGATTCGCTCTCCGGCTCGCGCGCGAGGCGTTCGCGCACACGGCCAAGCACCGCTTCGCCGTAGGCGCGGGTCGCCTTGAGATCGGGCACCGGCAGGTCCCAGCGCGTGTCGTGCGCCACCGTGGCGGAATCGTAGAGCGCGTCCGCATCGGGCAGCATCGAATCGGCGAGCGAGCCGTCCGCGCGCAGCCGCAGGCACCAGCGCTCCTGGAACCAGGACACGTGGCCGATTTCCCACAGCGGCGGATTGACGATCTCAAGTTTCGGGCCGAGCAGGCGTTCGCCGTCCAGGTCGCCGGTGACGCGGATCGCACGCCTGCGGGCATCCAGCAGATCGCGTTCCAACATCGCAGGGATGGTGATGCGGGGGTCAGCTAACATGACGCTCAAGTCTAGCCCAGCCCCATGGCCCGCATCTGCATCGTCACGCCCGCCCGCGCGGGCTCGCGCAATGGCAATCGCCACACGGCAGGGCGCTGGGCGGGTTTCCTGCGCGGCTTCGGGCACCGGGTCGCGATCCGCACGCAATGGCAGGGCGAACCCTGCGACCTGCTGCTCGCGCTGCATGCGCGCCGCAGCCATGCTTCCATCCTCGAGTTCCACACGCGATTTCCGGGCAAGCCGTTGGTGGTGGTGCTAACCGGCACCGATCTATACAGCGACCTTCCCAGGTCGCGTCAAGCCCGTGAATCCTTACGGCTTGCAGACCGGATCGTGGTGCTGCAGTCTGAAGCAAAACTGGAACTCGAAAAAAGACTCCGGGCAAAAACCCGCATCGTCTACCAGTCGTCGAGTCCCTCGGTCCGCCAGGCGCCACCCAAGGGGCGCTTCCGCATCGCGGTGGTCGGCCATCTGCGGGAAGTAAAGGACCCGTTCCGGGCGGTTGCCGCGCTTTCGCGCCTGAAAAAAACCGCTCTGGAACTTGAACTGATTCAGATCGGCGACGCCCTGTCCCCGGAAATGAAATTCGCGGCCCGGCGATGGATGAATCGTGAACCCCGCTACCGCTGGCTCGGCGGCCGCACGCACGCGCAGTCGCTCGGCTGGATCGCGCGCAGCCACCTGCTGGTGGTGAGTTCGGCGATGGAGGGCGGCGCCAACGTCATCGCCGAGGCAGCGCGCATAGGCACGCCGGTGCTCGCGTCGCGCGTGTCGGGCAACCTCGGCATGCTCAGCCGCAGCTATCCCGGTTACTTCCCGCTGTTCGACGACAAAGCCTTGAGCAGATTGATCTACAAAGTCCTTAACGAAAAAAACACTTACCAACTGCTAAAACGCGCGCTCGCCGCTCGCCGCCACCTGTTCGCGCCCGCCGCCGAGCGGCGCGCGCTCGACTCAGTCCTTGGGGAGCTCGATGCGCGGCTGTGAATAGCCCTCGAGCGCGCGCCAGCCCGGGTACTTGAACAGCAGGTTGGTGAACCAGCCGCCGGGATCGTAGGTCAGAGGCGCCTTGCCCGGGTTCGCCTTTTCCCAGTCCTCGCGGATCGCCCAGCGCGACTTGTACCAGGGCACGCGGTTTACCCAGCGGTAGAAAGTCTGCTCGCGCCAGGGCGCGCTCTTCGCCTCGCCCGCCCACAGCAGGTCGCCCTTCTCGGCGTTGAATGCCGGGGTCAGGCTCCACTGCTCCTTGCCGAGGATGTCGCCAAAGATGAACAGCCGCCCCTGGAAGATCGTCCACGAGTCCGGGTCGGTGGACATCTTCAGCCCATAGGCCATGCCGTTGGAGCAGAAACCCCCGTACTGCGGTTCGAACTTCTCCGGCGCGGCGAGGAACAGCGCGCGGTGCTGCTCGCTCGCGAAGTAGTAAGTCCGGTTCGGCAGCTCCACGGCGATCGATGCCCGTCCGGGAACCGGCTTGCCCTGCGTGAAGTACGCTACCGGATCGCGGCCGACCAGCATCACGTCGCGGCCGCGATCGTCCTTGAACTTTGCGTACAGCGTGCCGCCGCAGCCCTGGAGCAGCAGCGCGCCGCCGAGAACGGAAAACCAGAGAGACGCCAGCAACACTTTCGTTCTCGTCATGCGCATCTCCTGCCGGGAAGACGTCATTCTATGCTCCCATGCGGCGGCGCACCAGCGCGCTCGCCTCGTCCACGAGAATCACGAGCGCGAGCATGCCAAGGATGACGGTGGCGGCTTGCGCTTGATGAAACAGCGACAGCGCAACATAGAGCATCTGGCCAAGGCCGCCTGCCCCGACGAACCCAAGCACCGCCGCCATGCGGATATTGATTTCCCAGCGGTAGAGCGAGTACGCCACGCATTGTGGCAGCACGTTGGGCAGCGTGGCATAGAAGAACGCAGCGATGCGCGGGCTGCCCGCGTGTATCAGCGCCTCCACCGGCTCGCGCGGCGTATTCTCGAGCGCCTCGGCAAACAGCCGCCCCAGCACGCCGGCGGTATGCAGCGCGAGCGCGAGCGTGCCGGCAAAAGGCCCGAGGCCGACGGCGAGCACCATCAATGCCGCGAACACGAGTTCCGGAATTGAGCGCAAGGCGTTGAGAACCAGGCGCGCCGCAAGCTGCGGCGCGAGGCCAAAGCGCCCCGCTGCCGGCAGCGCGATCGCGATGCCGGCGAGCGCCGCCAGCACCGTGGCGACGGCCGAGATCGCCAGGGTCTCGAGGGCGCCCCTGCCGATCTGCGCCAGGAATGCAGCCGAGAGATCGGGCGGGAAAAATTCGCCGATGTATTTCGCGAACGCGCCTGGCGTGCCGGCGGCGAACAGGCCCGCCGGGTCGAGCCGCAGGAACGCGGCGCTCGCCCAGACCAGCCCCATGAGGAACGCGATCCCCGCCAGCCAGACGAACCTCATGCGAGCACGCGGCGAAAGAAGTTGGAGACGGCGTCGGCCAGCATGACCAGCAGCAGGAAGGTGGCGAGAAAAGTGCAGGCTTCGGCGCCGTTCAGCATGCGCATCGAGAGCTCTAGTTGCTGGCCGAGACCGCCCGCGCCGACGAAGCCCATAATCACCGAGGCCCGTACGGCGCACTCCCAGCGGTATACCGTATAGGACACCATCTCCTGCAACGCCGAGGGCAGTACGCCGTAGAAGAAGGTCTGCACGCGGCCGGCGCCCGACTCCATCAGCGCGCGCGCCGGCCGGGTACCGGCCGATTCGTAGATTTCCGCGTACACCTTGGCGAGCATGCCGCCGTAGGTGATGGCGAGCGCGAGCACGCCGGCCGTCGGTCCGAGGCCGACCGCGCGCACGAAAAGCAGCGCCCAGACCAGCTCCGGGATGCCGCGCAGCAGGATCACTGCCAGCCGCAGCGGGTAGCGCAGCGCCCGGCGCAAGCCTGCATCGCGCGCGGGGCCGAGCGAGGATTGGGAAAGGACGGCGGTGGTCGCGAGCGACAGCGGGAAACCGATGACGAACGCGAGCGCGATGCCGACGTTGGCGATGGCGAGCGTCTCGAGAGTCGACTTGCCCACCAGCAGCAGAAAGTCCGCGGAGATTTCAGGCGGAAAGAACTGCCCCAGAAACCGGCCCATGATGCTGGCGTTCGCCGGATCGGCAAGCGCGGCCGGGTTGAATTCGGTCAGCTGCAAACCCGGCCACAGCAGGGCGAGCGCCAGCAGCACCAGCGCCAGGCGCGGCCAAAGTGCGGGGTCGCGCGCGGCGAGCGCGGCCTTCGCCGGACCGGTGTCGCCTAACGGCATCGCGGCTCGGCGGCCGGCGGCAAGCGCAGCGTCTCGAGCGGGCGACCTTCCTGCGTCGGCGGGAAACCCTCTTGCGCATAAAGATGATCGAGCAGAGTGCCGTCGATGCTCGGCGTCGGCAGATCGAACAGGACTCGTCCGTCGCGCAGCCCGACGATGCGCGGGAAATGCGCAAGCGCCAGATCGACCGCGTGCAGGCTCGCGACCAGCGTCACGCCGCGCCGCGCGGCTTCGGCGACCAGAACGCCGACAGTATGGTTGGCAAGCGCTGGATCCAGCGACGACACCGGCTCGTCGGCCAGAATCACCTCGGGCCGCTGATAGAGCACCCGCGCAATGCCGGCGCGCTGCGCCTGGCCGCCCGAGAGCCGGTCGCAGCGGTCGAACACGCGGTCGGCAAGATCGAGTTTGGCGAGCACTTCGCGCGCGCCCTCGATGTCGGCCGGATGGGCGAGCGAGGCGAGCGCCTTCCACAGCGGCCAGGCACCGAGGCGTCCGGCGAGTACCGTGGTTACCACCCGCTGGCGGGGCGGCAGCGGCGGCGCCTGATGGATCAGCCCGATGCGTGCGCGCAGGCGGCGGCGCGCGCGCGCGCCGAGCGTCCAGGGATCCAATTGAAGCACCTCCAGCCCGCCGTCGCTCTGGCGTAGCGCCGTGGCGAGCACGCGCAGGAGCGTGGTCTTGCCGGCCCCCGATGGGCCGATGACGGCGACGCGCTCCCCGGCCCCAATCGACAGGTCGATCGAATCGAGCGCGCGCCTGCCGCCCTCGCGTACGACCGACAGCCGCTGGATGTGCAAAGCGCCGGCCGCAACGGTCACTTGATGATGCCGATTTCCCTGCCGACGACCTCGATTGCCTTGTAGTTCTCGACCTTGGTCGGGATGTAGCGCGACCCGCGCTGCAGGTCGAGCAGTTCCTTGTGCTGAGGATTGGCCGGATCGAGACGCAGGAACGCGTCGGTGATTCTCCTGACCAGCGCCGGGTCCATGTCGCCGTGCACCGTCCAGTTGTAATTGTGGAATCCGAGCGTGGTGTAGAGCACCTTGACTTTGCTGGTGTCGACCTTATTTTCACGCACCAGCCGGTCCCAGACGGTGGTGTCGAGCGCGCCGGCGGGCACCCGGCCCGACTCGACCCAGGCGGCGGTTGCGTCGTGCGCGCCCGAGAACGCGATGCGGTTGAAGTCTTTCGCGGGATTGATGCCGTTCTGCATGAGGTAATAGCGCGGCATCAGGTGCCCTGAAGTGGACGAAGCCGAGCCGAACGCGAAATCCTTGCCCTTGAGATCGGCGATCGTGTTGATGCCTGCGGCGGCGTTGACGATGACGCGACTGACGAATTGTTCGTCCTCGACGCGCTGCACCAGCGGGATCGCGTTACCGGTGCGCAAACGCAGCTGCACGAAGGTCATCCCGCCGAGCCAGGCAAGGTCGACTTTCCTCGAGGCGAGAGCCTCGACCACCGCCGGATAGTCGTTGAGCGGCGTCCATTCGATTTTCATGCCGAGTTGCGACTCGAGGTATTTGCCCATCGGCGTGAACTTTCGCAGCAGCTCGGACGGGGCTTCCTCGGGGATCGCGGACATGCGCAGCACGCCCTGAGCGTTGGCGGCGGCGATACCGCCAATCGCGCAGGCGAGCAAGGCGGCACGAGTCAATGAAGCAAGCGGTCTGAACATGGAAACCTCCTGATGGGACTGGTAAAGGAACGCGCCGGCGGAATGCCGTCGCGGGTGTTGCAAACCGGATTCAGAGGAGGAGGAGAAAGCGAGGGGACGGGCTGGGCGAACGGATCCGATTCGTCGTCCGAGTCACCCTCGCGGCCACCCTGGGCGTGCCCTGCCCCTCTGCGCGACGTCCCGATCATCACCCCTAGAGCGCGGGAACCGCGTGCCGTCAATCGTCTCAATATGAACATGGAACGGCCACTCTACCTCTCGAATGCAACGCGAACAAGCGTACCGGCACTGTTATTCCCGGATGCCGCCGTAAAATGCCGGTAATGAAAGCGGAATCAACAAATTCGGTCGCCGCCGGGCTCGGGTTTCTCACGAATTTCGACGCGGTCCTCGACGTGCGTTCGCCCGCCGAGTTCGCCGAGGACCACGTGCCGGGCGCGATCTCCTGCCCGGTGCTGGACAACGAGGAACGCGCGCGCATCGGCACGATCTACAAGCAGGAATCGCCGTTCGAGGCGAGAAAGCTGGGCGCCGCGCTTGTTGCCCGGAATATTGCTTTTTATCTAGAGAATATTTTCAAGAAAAAGAACAAAGCCTGGAAACCCCTCGTCTACTGCTGGCGCGGCGGCAAGCGCTCCGGCGCGATGGCGCACGTGCTGCGCGAGGTCGGCTGGGAAGCGAAGACGCTGGAGGGCGGCTACAAGGCCTACCGGCGCTACGTGGTGGAAGCGCTGGCGGAGCTGCCGAAGTCCTTCAGTTTCCGGGTGATCCACGGCGTGACCGGCAGCGGCAAGAGCCGCGTGCTGCGCGCACTCGCGGCGGCCGGGGCCCAGATGCTCGACCTGGAAGAGCTCGCCGCGCACCGCGGCTCGGTGCTCGGCAACCTGCCGGAGCAGCCGCAGCCTTCGCAGAAAATGTTTGAAAGCCTGCTCTTGAAGTCGCTCGGTGCCCTGGATTCCTCAAGAGAAATTTTTATTGAGGGCGAGTCCAGGAAAATCGGCCAGCTGCAGGTGCCCGCGGCGCTGATCGGGCGCATGCGCGCAAGCGAATGCCTGCTGCTGCAGACCGACACCGCGACGCGCGTGGCACTGCTGCTGGAGGAGTACCGGCATTTCTTCACCGACCCCGCGTCGCTGGGCGCGCAGCTGGATTGCCTCGCCGCCCTGCACGGCCGCGAACGGGTCGGCGAATGGAAGGCGCTCGCCGCCTCCGGCGCCTGGCCGGCGCTGGTCGCGCGCCTGCTGGAAGAGCACTACGACCCGGCCTACCGGCGCTCGGCGGCGCACAACTTCCCGCGGCTCGCCGAGGCGCGCAGCCTGCGCATCGCCTCTGCCGATCCCGCCGCGTTCGATGCCGCGGCGCGCGAACTGGTCGCGCCGGTCGCTAGCCGGGCGGCAGCGTGATAACGCCAATGCGTTCCGATAAGTATCGCTCCAGCACGCCGGCGTCGAGCCGGACCCCGCACAGCCCTATGTGGCCGTCGGGGCGCACGAGGTAGAACGAAGTCCCGGGAATCCGCGCGTGCGCCAATTCGGCGTCGTTGACCGGATTGGAAGGAATATCGTGTACCTGCAGTAAATCTCCCGGGATCGGAGCCGGCTGACCGGCGACCAGCAGGTGAAACCGCAAGTCGTCTAGCTTGCGGAAAAGGTCTTCGACCGGCCCCTCTGTCGATAATTTGAGCTGGAGCCACGGGAAGCGGTCGCCCGCGCGCGGCGCACCCTCCGGCAGTCCCGCCGCCGACTGGGACAGGGCGCTCGGCCGATAGTGAATGCCGGTTTGGGAGACGGTGCGGAACGCGAACCGGCGCACCGGTTCCCGGCCCAGCGCGAACGCGGCGATACGGGTCAGTACCTGCGTGCGCAGCAGGCCGGCAAGCCAGTTGTCGGCCACGATCAGCCTGAATGCGCGGTCGGTCGTCTCCAGCAGCCGCCGGGCCACGGGGACGCGCTCCTCCTCGTACGAGTCGAGCAAGCGCGGGTGCGCCTTTCCGCTGGTGACCAGCGCGAGCTTCCAGGCGAGGTTGTAGGCGTCCTGCAGGCCGGTGTTCATACCCTGCGCGCCGACTGGGCTGTGGATGTGCGCCGCGTCGCCGAGCAGGAAGCAGCGGCGGTCGCGGAAACGCGCCGCGCTGCGGTGATGGATCCGGTAGGTGGAGAACCAGCTGCAAGTCCGGAAGGACAGTCCCCCGCCCGCTTCCCCGCGCACCGAGGGAATCACGTCTTCGAAACCTGCATCGCTCCGGCCGCGCAGGGCCTCGGGCAGGATGCCTACGATGCGCCAGTGGTCCTTGCCGCGCATCGGGAAGAAGAGGTGGAAGCCTTTGCGCCAGAGGTAGACGTTGATTTCATCCGGGACCATGCTGCCCGTGGCTTCGGCGTCGGCGACGAAAAAAACGTGCTCGTAGGGCGCGCCGGGGAAGGTGATGCCGTTCAGCTCGCGCACCGCGCTGTGCGCACCGTCGCAGCCCGCGACCCACGCCGCCTTGATCTCCCGCACTGTTCCGTCCTGCTGCCGGAGCGTTGCCGCGACATGGTCCGGCGCCTGCGCGAGTCCGACCAGCTCGGTGTTCCACTGCACCGCCACGCCCCAGTCGCGCAACCGCTCGCCCATGATGCGCTCGTTGTCGTCCTGGCAGAGGATCAGAATGTACGGGTACGGTGTCACGCCGCGGCCGGTTTCGCCGAGCGGCACGCGCGCCATCCGCCGGCCGTTCGCCCAGATGTTCGCGCCGGTGCCGCGCTTGCCCAGCTCGAGCGCCCGCTCGACGATGCCGAGCTGCGCATAGATTTCCAGCGTGCGCGCCTGCACGCCGAGCGCCCGCGTCTGCAGCGCCGGCCCGGCGTGCCGGTCGACGATCAGCGCGCGCACGCCGCGCCGGCCAAGCTGATTGGCGAGCATCAGCCCGGTCGGGCCGGCGCCGACGATCAGGACGTCCGTGTCCATGCGAAGCCCGGCGGTGATCTCACGGTGCAGCGGCCGTGGCGTGGTTTGTAGCGGCGCCGTCAGGCGCGCCGCTCGATCTCGGCGGCGAGCGCCGCCACTGGCGCGGGCACATGCTCGATGCCGGCATCGCGCAGTCTTCGGGTGATACGACCCAGACACTCGCGCGCCTGCGCCGTTTCGCCCTGGTGAACGAGCAAGCGGCCGTCGCACAGGTCGATCAGGCCGAGCATCCCGCTCATGTTCTTCGCAGGCAGCTCGACGCGCAGCCGTTCGATCAGGGCCCGCGCCTTGCGCGCCGCAAACGGCGCCTGGGTGAAGACGAACCAGGGGTTGCGCAGCAGGGCGCCCAGCGTCGGTTTGACATCCAGGCGTGCGACGCTCGCATACAACAGCACGAGAAAGGTTTCGATCAAGGCGGTGGTCCCCAGCAAGCCTGTGCCGTGCAATTCGCCCAACCCGGCCAGATAGTTGCGCAATCCCGTGGACAGGCGCCCGCATGCCAGCTCCGCTGCAGCCTGCGTCTGGCGCAGTTGCTGCCCGAACCAGCCGTTCCCGTTGGATTCGAAGTAGGGCAGCCATTCGCGGCAGGTCTGAAGGGCAGCTTCGCCGCGCAAGTCGACCAGCAGCGCCACGGCCTTGGCCAGGCCGGCGCCAGAGCGAAACAACGGGTCTTTCGCGCTGGCAATGCCGGCTTCGGCGATCGCCGCGGCACGTTCAAAGTCGAGCGCCATGATCCAATGCCATGCGAGGATCCAGTGACCCATGGCCTCGCCCCGCGAACTGCCGGTGGAACGGCTGAACGCGATGAAGTTCTGCAGGCCCTCGCGTGCGCCGCCGAGATCGCCCGAGAAAAGCAACGCGAGCCCAAGCCCGCTTTGGGCCAGGACGTACGGATAGGAGGCAACGCGCCGATCCTCGTCGCGCTGTTCGACTGATTTCCCGGCGCGGATCGCCTCGGCCAGGCACTCACGCTCCAACAAGGGCAAGCTCCGCCACGCCTGCACATAGTCTAGGGCGCCACGCGCTTGCGCGGTCTGCCCCAACGCGAGGGCGCGATCCAGGCTTTCGAGCGCACCCGACGCATCGCCATGAAACGTGCGTGCGTTGCCCAACCAGCCCAGATACAGGGCGAGCACCGCAACGTCGCCGCAGCGCTCGGCGTCGCCGAGGTGCTTTTCGAGAAGCTCAACCCATGGCGCGATCGTGCCCTGGTAGTAGTGCACCTGGGACCAGGCGATTAGCAGCCTTGCAACGGTGAGGCATTGCTCCGCTGTGAACGCCCCTCGAGGCAGCAGTGCATAGGCGGCGCGGAATTGGTTCTCGGCTTCTCCGAGTGCATAACGCTCGACGCATTTGCTGCCGGACAGGGCAAGGTAGTGAATCGCCTTCTCCGCCACGCCGCCGCGCTGGAAGTGGAACGCAAGAGTCTCGACGAACTCGGGTATGCGATCCGCAAACACGCCTTCCATCGCCTGCGCGGTGCGTGCGTGCAGCGCCTGGCGCTCGCTCTTGAGCAAGCCGTCGTAGGCCACGTCCTGCGTCAAGGCGTGCTTGAACATGTATTCCAACTCGGGCTCGAGCCGGTGCTCGCGAATCAGGTCGGCCGCCTGCAACTGGCGCAGGCTCGGCGTGATGTCATCCGCGTCCTCGCTGACCAGCGCGATGATGGTGACCATGAACTCGCGCCCGATCACCGAGGCGTGGCGCAACAGGCGGCGCCGCGCCTCGTCGAGCCGGTCGATGCGCGCCGCGATCACGCCGCGGATCGTCGAGGGAACGCCCGCCTCGGCGAGCCGACGGGTCATCGTCCAGCCTTGCTCCGTGCGCAGCAGCATGCCGGTTTCCACCAGCGAATTGACCACCTCCTCCACATAGAACGGGTTGCCGTCGGAGCGCTCGGCGACGAAGCCGATCAAGGGCGCGGGTGGCTCGCCCTGCAGCAGCGAGGCCAGCAACTCGGCTGTCTGGCGCGGCGAGAGATCGCTCAGGCCAATCGCCTGCATGCCGCTCGGCGGTTGGTAGCCCGGGCGGTAGTTGCACAAGAGCACGATGGGGCTGCGCAGGCTCGCCGCCAGTTCGGCCAGCAGGGCCACGGTGGACGGGTCGGCCCAATGCAGGTCTTGCAGGCAGACCACCGTAGGCGCTTGCCCGGCAAGCGCGGCCAGCACGCGCTGCATCGCCGCGAGCAACCGCTGCTGGAACGCCTCGCGTTCGATCACCACACCCTGCGCCTGTTCCAGGTGGTACAGATGCAAGAACAAGGGCAGCGCGGCGTCGTCGGCGCCCAGCAGCGCGCTAACGCCAGATTCGATCTTGCCGCGCAACTGCGCTGGGCTGTCGGTCTCTTCAATGCGCCAGACGCGGTTGAGCAAGTCGATCAGCGGCGCATAGGGAATGTCTTTCGCGTAGGGGTAGCAGCGGCCCTCCAGCCAC